>LGVF01107602.1_pt1 | contig 10043 bp, 4 predicted proteins | sample 469901 | NCBI WGS metagenome assembly LGVF01 (sample SAMN03893561, study PRJNA290197) | marine sediment metagenome | material: sediment; isolation source: combined push core samples #3730, #5133, and #5579 collected at Hydrate Ridge | place: Pacific Ocean: Hydrate Ridge | reverse complement strand
ACTATTAATAGCCGAGGATGCAGAAGACTTGGCGCGTATGCAGACCTATAAGGGATGGTTTTTTGTTCTTGTGACAGGCTTCCTGCTCTATGTGATGATCCGGCATACGCTAAAATCCCAGAAAAAAACAGAGATTACCCTGAGAAAAAGTGAAGAACGGCTGTCTGCTACCTTGAGTTCTATTGGTGATGGCGTCATCAGCACCGACGAGAGGGGACGGATCATCAGTCTTAACGAGGTAGCCGAAGAGCTGACCGGTTGGAACACCAGCGAAGCGTTGGGACGGCCCATCACTGAAATCTTTCCTATCGTCAACGCCCAAACCCGCACCCTGGTGGACAACCCGGTGGAACAGTGCCTTCGAGAAGGCCGGAGCATCGATCTTGCCAACCACACCGTGCATATCCGCAGGGACGGCACGGAATACCATATCGCCGACAGTTGTGCCCCCATCCATGATCTGACCGGAACGGTCATCGGTGCGGTTCTGGTCTTCCGTGATGTCACCAAGGAATACCGCCATCGCCAACAACTCCGCGATGAAAAGGAGCGTTTGGCGAATGTCCTGTGGGGGACGGGGGTGGGCACCTGGGAATGGAATATTCAAACCGGCGAAACCTGCTTTAACGAACGCTGGGCCGACATGATCGGATATTCGCTGGCGGAAATCTCCCCTGTCAGCATCAAGACCTGGGAACAATTCTTACACCCCCACGAACGCCAGCGGATAGAGGAAGCCTTGGAGAGCCATTTCCGCGGCGAAACCGATTACTATGAATGTGAATTTCGTATGCGGCACCAGGCTGGCCATTGGGTTTGGGGGCTGGATCGCGGCAAGGTTGTGTCATGGACCGACAACGGCCGACCGCTGCAAATGGTCGGCACCCATCTGGACATTACGGATCGCAAGCACGCGGAAGAGACGCAGCGTTTAAGTGATGAACGCCTACAGAGTGTGTTTCGGGTGGCACCGACCGGGATGGGGGTGATGCTCGGTAGAGTTTTTTCCGAGGTTAACCAGCGTCTTTGTGAGATGACGGGATACACCACGGATGAACTCATCGGCATGGATATTCGCATGCTGTACTCCTCTGAAGAAGAATATGCTTTGGTCGGCAAGGTAAAATACGACCAGATTAAGGCAACAGGAACCGGGATCATTGAGACCCGCTGGCAACGTAAAGACGGCAGCATCAGGGATATCTGGCTGGCGTCGTCTCCCTTGAATCCAACAGCTTTGTCCCAAGGCGTCACCTTCACCGCACTGGATATCACCGAGCGCAAAAGGGCGGTGGAAGCACTGAGAGAGACTGAAAGAAAACTCTCCAACTGGATGGGCAATCTGCCCGGAATGGCCTATCGCTGTCGCAACGACCGAAATTGGACGATGGAGTTCATGAGTGAGGGCTGCCATGCTTTGACCGGTTATTCCCCGGAAGACCTCAAAAACAGCTATTCCGACATCATCCATCCAGACGACCGGGAATACATATGGCAGACGGTTCAAACCGCCCTCGCAGAAAAAAAACCTTTCCAGCTTGAATTCCGTATTCGCACCGCCAGCGGTGAAGAGCGCTGGGTTTGGGAGCAGGGAGCAGGGGTCTTTTCCGCGCTGAACGTCCTGCAAGCCCTGGAAGGTATCATTGTCGACATCACTGACCACAAGCGAGCCGAGAAAGCCTTGACCGAAAGCGAGGCCCGCTACCGCAGTCTCTTTGAAAACAATCATGCGGTCATGCTGGTACTTGATCCGGCAACCGGTGCCGTGGTTGATGCCAATCCGGCGGCAGCCTCGTGGTATGGCTGGGCCCGGGACGAGTTCTGCCAAAAAAATATCTGTGACATCAATAAAACCCTCAGTCCCAAGGAACTGCTGGCGGAGATGGATCGGGCGGCCAGCCAGCAGGCCGGGCCTTTCCAGTTCCGACATCAAAGGGCAGACGGCTCACTACGGGACGTGGAGGTTTTCAGTGGTCTGGTACATGCGGCGGGCCGATCACTGCTCTACTCCATCATTCATGACATTACGGAAAAGAAACGGACCGAACAAGCTCTGGAGAAGCGCATCCTGGCATTGACCCGCCCTCTGGATGATACTTCCGGCATGACCTTCGAAGACTTGTTCAATCGGGAGGATATCCAGCGCCTGCAGGACGATTTCGCCCGAGCTACCGGCGTGGCTTCCATCATCACTAAGCCAGACGGCACGCCCATCACCGCTCCGAGCAATTTTCGCCGCCTTTGCCAAGACATTGTGCGCAAGACAGAAAAGGGCCAAACCAAATGCCATTGGTCCGATGCCCAGATCGGACAGCCATCCGATCAGGGTCCAATCCTCCAGAGGTGTCTGAGTGCGGGACTCTGGGATGCAGGTGCAGCTATCCTTGTCGACGGCCGGGACATCGCCAGCTGGCTGGTCGGACAGGTACGGGACGATACCCAGGACGAGGAGCAGATACGGGCCTATGCCCGTGAAATTGGGGCCGACGAAGGGGCCATGGCCGAAGCCTTTTTGGAGATACCCGCCATGTCCGGCGAGCAGTTCGCACAGGTGGCTCAGGCGCTGTATACTCTGGCCAACCAATTATCCGTTTCCGCTTACCAGAATGTGCAGCAGGCCCGTTTTATTACGGAGCAGAAACAGGCTCAAGAGAAAATCGCCTTTTTGGCGCATCATGATCAGTTGACCAGATTACCAAATCGTACCCTGCTTGCTGAGCATTTTGAACTTGCCGCAGGGCACGCTCTGCGGACCGATACCGAAATGGCCTTGTGTGTTCTGGATCTTGACGGATTCAAAGCCATCAACGATTCCCATGGACATCCCCAGGGAGACCAATTGCTCTGCGAAGTTGCCCAACGACTTACAGAGTCCGTCCGGACCAGCGATACGGTGTGCCGCATCGGCGGTGATGAATTTGTCCTCCTTTTCACAGACCTTCAGAAGGCCGTTTCCGTCACCGCTTTGGTCCAGAAGACCCTGGAATGTTTCGAACCCGCTTTTCACCTTGCAGGGGCACCTCATTCTATCAGTGCCAGTATGGGGGTAGCGGTTTTTCCGGAAGATGGTGACGACTTTTCCACCTTGTTTGAACATGCCGATGCCGCAATGTATTTCGCTAAAGAATCCGGGCGAAACAATGTTCAGTTCTTCCGCCAGGAGATCAACCAACGGGTACAGCAACGCTTGACTATCGAGAAAGAATTGCGCCAGGCTCTGCTGGATGATCAACTGGAATTGCACTATCAGCCCATTATCCAATTGCCTGAAAAACGTATCGCAGGGATGGAGGCGCTGGTTCGCTGGCGTCATCCGCTAAAAGGCTTGATCCCGCCTATCCAGTTCATTCCTGTGGCCGAAGAGTCCAATCTCATCGTCTCCCTTGGCCAATGGGTTCTCAAAGCTGCTTGCCGGGACATGGCGGCTTGGCGCAAGCAGGGACTCCCGTCCCTGCCGGTCTCGGTCAATATCTCTGCCCGACAGCTTTTCGAAAATGATTTTGCCGTTTTCATTGAACAAACGCTCATGGACTACGCCCTGCCAGCACAACAACTAGAATTGGAAGTGACGGAAAATATTTTCCTGGAAAGCTCCGATTCCGTAGAAACGGTCATGAATGACCTCAAGGATATCGGTGTCGGTCTAAGCTTGGACGATTTCGGCACCGGGTATTCCAGCCTTAGTTATCTCAAACGGTTCCGCATCGAAAAACTAAAAATTGACCGATCGTTCATGGCGCAGGTTTGTCACAGTCAACAAGATGCCGTCCTGGTTAAAACCATCATTCGTATGGCCCAGAATTTGGGCATGCAGGTCGTCGCTGAAGGGGTAGAAACGGCCAACCAGATGGAATTCCTGATCGAACAGGGCTGCGAACTGGCACAGGGATTTTTCTTCAGCAAACCCCTACCGCTTGTCGCCATTCAAGAGTTAGTCGGCCGGTCCGGCACACACAATCCATGATTGACACGTAGCCCCATGAGCCATTCGGATTTACCGGTTTGAGTTTGAGCGATAGCATCTAAATATACTGCAGGGCGGTTTCTTTGAACTGTTCTTCTGCAACACCTTGGCCACCCGCTTGACGATATTCCGTCTAATTTAATTGCGCCACCCGGGCCAAGGTCAAAATCCCCCTAGTAATCAGATCACCTCCCCCGCCATATTCATACAAGAGGGATACCGCAGCCGTAGCTTCCCAGGAGCCTGTTGAATCTTCCCGTCCAATTCCCGTGTAAAAATCTTGGTAGAGATACCGCCACAGATAACCTTACTCCCTTCAAAGGTGTCTATGACGATATTCCGGAAGTCTGCCGCAGGCTTGAGCCGATATTGAAGGAAAACGGACTATGGGAACGCAAGGTAGAGGCCCAGGGACGACATCGTGTTTCGCTATTCCCTATGCGGCGAAACAATCCAGAATCCGCATGGCGAAGACGAATGGAGCTATGTGCATTTCTTCGTCATGTGGGATGTCGACAAAAAGCTGATCGATGACATGGCAGCCGATCTGCTGGAACCCGGCGCGTTTCCGGAAGCAGAGACACCGAAATCCAAGGTGGTGTCTCGCAAGGTGGTCAAGGCGTTGCCCGCCTGCGGAAATTTGAAACCGTTGTCCAAAGCCGGATGCGGATATCGGCAGGAGCGGACAATCGGTTGGGCTATTCCCATGCATGACGGAGTTTAACCCGGGAGCAAAAGGCCCTCTAGTTTCTCGCTGATACCTGAAAAAATTGAATTGCCTCATCAAATACTTACGGGAAAGGTGCTATGGTGTTTTTGGCGATAGCTCTTTCCCGTTTTTTTCAGGAGAACATCAGCATGCTCAGTCCACTGGAAACCTCCTTCACCAAGATCCTTTCCCTTTCCAGCGACGAAGCCTTGAGACGGCGCTTCATGGTCCTCGACGAGCCGATCCAGGCCAACATGCGCTTCGGCCTTCTGCTCGAGGTGCTGGACAAGGTTGCCGAAGAGGCGGCCTTAAGCTACGTCAACCGCTTCTACCCCGAGGCCCGGGTGGTAACTGCGGCCATCGACAACATCGTGGTGCGCCAGGTTACCGACATGTCGCAAGACGTGCACTTCAAGGCGCGCATCAACCATGTGGGCCGCTCTTCGCTGGAGATCGGCATTCGGGTAGAGCAGCCCGGCAACCCCCTGCGCCATATCGCCTCCTGTTATTTCACCATGGTAGCCCGCTCGGGGATAGGCGAAGGCGCGGTCAGCGTCGCCCTGCCCGGCCTCGACTACGGCATAGATATCGAGCAGCAGCGGGCCGAAAATGCCCTGCAACGGCGCCAGGACTACAAACAGCAGCAGGCCCTGCTGGGCGAACCGCCCAGCCGCGACGAATTCCAGATGCTCACCGACCTGCATACCGCCCAGGACGAACCGGGCTTCAACGGCCTGCTGGCCGGAAAACTCACCGCCGACGCCTGGGAGCGGATGTATCCGGAACAAGAAAACGTGCCAAAAAAGATTTTCGGCGGCTACCTGATCCGCCGCGCCTACGAACTATCCTCCATCTGCTCCGAGCAGGTGGCCCCCAACCGCATCATTGCCGCAGCGGTCAACCGCATCAACTTCTTTCACCCGGTGCGCATGGGCGACACCCTGCATTACACCACCCGGGTGGTCTACACCCACGGCAGCTTTATCTGCGTCGAAGCCAACATCGAGCGCATCAGTCGGAACAAGACCAGCAAGGCCCTGTCCAACTCCTGCCTGTTCACCTTCGTCAACGTCGATGATGACCTGCAACAGCAGCCGGTGCCCCAGGTCTATCCCACCAATTACGGCGAGGATGCCCGCTACCTCATGGCCCATCGCAGCTGCCAGACTCTGATTGCGGAGGGGCAGACGATCTGAATCTAACCCTTGACCCGCCCTGCCCCATAGGCTAAGTTGGCAGACACTTATCATTGGATAATTATGTTGCCAAGGCGGGGATATGCCGGGACAAGATCAAACCAACGCTAATCAAAAAGAGCCGTTCACCGGAGTTCATTCGGCGTGCGGCTTTTTTTGTGACGGCCTGCCAAACCAGGACTTCCTCGACCCTGTCCGAAACTTTGAAGGGGCCCGAAACCTGCTAATGGCTCAGATGGCTCCTGCTCCAGGTTGGTCAAAGGGGAAGCCCAGCCATGAATAAACCTTACCTACACAAATTCCTCACCCTCGTCACCGTGTTCGCGACAGCTGTGGTGGCAGTCGTGCTGTTTTGCGGCCCCTTGTTCGCAAAAAATCCCCCAAACATTTCTAAAGCAGGCCAGGCCAATCCCGCTGCGCAAAAGCAGTTATTGGAACCCGCTATCCATGGCGCGAACAACCTGGAGTTGACAGAGAAAGAGGAGGACTGGCTTCAAGCCCATCCGGTGATTCGGGTGATGCATGATCCTGCCTGGGCGCCCGTCGAATTTGCCGACGCCCAGGGAAATCCCTCCGGCATTACTGAAGACTACCTGCGGCTGGTGGAACAGCGGCTGGGGGTCACCTTTGAGCGGGTACGCGGTTTGAGCTGGCAGGAATCGATGGCCCGCTTGCAGCGCCGCGACCTCGACATGACCATCTGTCTTTCCGCAACCGCCGAACGCAACAAATTTCTCACCTTCACCAGACCCTACCTGAACATTCCCAACGTTATCCTGGCCCGGGAAGACGTCACCTATATCGGCGACCTGCGGGAACTTGTGGGGCGAAAGGTCGCCGTCGTCGAAGGTTACGCTCTGGTCGAGTGGTTGTCCCGGGATTTCCCAGGCATCGACCTGGTCAAGGTAAATACCGTGGAAGAAGGGCTGCGCCGGCTGCAACAGGGGGAAGTTTCCTGTTTCGTCGACAGCCTGTTGATCATGAGCTATTACCTGGCTAAGCTTGAGGTGGCCGATCTCAAGATCGCCGGGACCACCCCCTACGAATACGCTCAATCCATGGCGGTCCGAAAGGACTGGTCCATACTAGCCGGAATTCTACAGAAAGCTCTGGACTCCATCTCCCCGGCGGAACGCTCTGCGATTTACCATAAATGGGTGCCCAGCCGTTATGACTTCGGCTTCGACTACCGCCTGGTCTGGCGGATACTGGCCATCTTCGCGATAACCCTGGCGGGATTGATTTTCTGGATCCGAAAACTCATCAGGGAGATACAACAGCGCAAGCGGGCGGAAATGGAACTGGCCAACGCCAACAAGCTGCTGCAGACCATTGTCAATACGGTGCCGATGCGGGTGTTCTGGAAGGACAAGGAACTGCGTTACCTGGGCTGCAACCTCGCTTTTTCTCGGGATGCGGGAATGGTGCACCCCGAAGACCTCATCGGCAAGGACGATTATCAGTTCCGCTGGCACGAACATGCTGACAGTTACCGGACCAGCGACCAACAAGTTTTTGATTCCGAGACCCCCAAACTCGCCTACGAAGAACGATTTACGATCTCCAGTGGTGAAGAACTTTGGATTCGCACTTCCAAGGTCCCACTCTGCAATGAGCAGCAGGAAACAATTGGCATACTGGGCATCTACGAGGACATCACCGAGCGCAAGCAGCTCAAGGCACAGCTTATCCAGGCGCAAAAGCTGGAGGCCATCGGACAGTTGGCGGGCGGGGTCGCCCATGACTTCAACAACAAGCTGGGGGTTATCATGGGCTATGCGGAACTGGCGCTCATGCATACCGCACCGGACCAGCCACCGTTTCAGCAGCTACAGGAAATCCACAAAGCCGCCGAAAGTTCTGCCGGCCTCACCAGGCAACTGCTGGCCTTTGCCCGCAAACAGCCGATGACGCCGAAGGTACTCGACCTGAATCAGAACATCGATGACATGTTGCAGATGCTGCGGCGCCTGATCGGCGAGGACATCGAACTGGTCTGGCAACCGGGAACAAACCTCTGGCCGGTCAAGGTAGACCCCACCCAGATGGACCAACTGCTGACCAACCTGAGCGTCAATGCCCGCGACGCCATCAACAGTGGTGGCACAGTGACCATCGAGACGGAAAACACCTCTATCGGTGCCGAAGATCGCGCCGCCCACCCCTACTGTGTGCCCGGCGATTACGTATCGTTCACGGTAAGCGACAACGGCTGCGGCATGGACGAAGCAACTCGAAACAAAATTTTCGAACCCTTCTTCACCACCAAGGAGGTGGGCAAGGGCACCGGACTGGGGCTGGCCACCGTGTTCGGTATCGTCAAGCAGAACCAGGGCTTCATCAACGTCTACAGTCAACTGGAGCAAGGAACCACCTTCAGGGTCTACCTGCCCCGGCATACGGGGGATCCCGAACCGATCCAGGCCGACACTCCCACCATTGAAATCGCCAAGGGCAACGAAAGCATCCTGCTGGTCGACGACGACCCTTCGATCCGCGACATCGTCAACATGATGCTGGAAACCTCGGGCTACCGGGTCGTTGAAGCCGCCTCCCCCGCAGAGGCCATTGAACTGGCCGAAAAACACTCTGGGGAGATTCGCCTGCTGATCACCGACGTGATCATGCCGGAGATGAACGGACGGGACCTGGCCATGCATCTGGAGCCCCTTTACCCCAACCTCAAGTGCCTGTTCATGTCCGGCTACACCGCCACCGCTATTGCCCAACACGGAGTATTGGACGAAGATGTAATGTTTATACAAAAACCATTTTCCCTGGACGAATTGAACGGCAAGGTGCGAATGGCGTTGGGCGTATAATAACCCGCCTGAATGAATCGCGCGGGCCATTCGCAGGGTACCGGCGGTCCGTGCTATAGCACTTCGGCCTTCACGGGTTCAATGCGAGGGCCGCCCTGTCGTTGACTCCCTTCCAACAAGCCATCGCAACAGGCAAAAAACCGAAGAGAAGTTTCAGCTGATGGTTGGCGGCCGACAGACAGAAAAGCGTTCGGCGTAAGGCGAGCGGGGTTTTGAATAATCGAAGGTGGGGCTTATTTGCATTCCAGGGTATCCAGCGGACTGGCCACGGCATCGATATCCTTGGCCATGACATGGGTGTATATTTCGGTGGTTTTGACGTCGGAATGCCCCATCAATTCCTGCACCACCCGGATATTGACGCCATTTTCCAGCAGATGGGTGGCGAAAGAATGGCGAAAGGTGTGACAGCCGATCCGTTTGTTAATCCCGGCACGGACCACCGCCACCTTCACCGCCTTTTGCAGCCCCGATTCAAGCACATGGTGGCGGCGTACGACCCCTGAGCGCGGATCGGTACTCAGCTGCTTGCTCGGAAAGACATACTGCCAGCGAAATTCTTTTTCCGCACGGGGGTATTTCTTGCCCAGAGCGTTGGGGAGATAGACCGCTCCGTATCCATCGGCCAGGTCCTTTTCATGGAGCTGCTTTACCCTGACAACATGCCCCTGCAAAGCGGCCTTTATCGAAGCGGGAAAGATGGTGGTTCGGTCCTTGCCTCCCTTGGCATCCCGCAAATAGATCAGATCCCTTTCAAAATCTAGATCCTGCACTCGCAACCGAACACATTCCATTAACCGCAGCCCTCCCCCGTACAAGAGTTGGGCCATCAACAGATGGGTGCCGGCCATTTGCGCCAGCACCTCTTGAACCTCGGTTTGACTCATGACAACCGGCGGCCGCCGGTAACTTTTTGCCCTCACATGCTCGATAAACTCATCAACCGGCTGGTCGAGAACTCTTTTGTAAAGGAATATAATCGCGTTCAAGGCTTGACGTTGAGTAGCCGCCGCGACTTTACCCTCGGTAGCCAAATGGCTCAGGAATGCCTCGATTTCCTTTTTGCCCATCTCCTTGGGGTGACGTTTAGCGCCAAAAAACCGGATATATCGAACAATCCAGTCACAATATGTCTGTTCGGTGCGATAGGCGTAATGGTGGTAGCGCAACACCTGCCGGACCTGATCCATAATTTTCAAATCTGGATTCGGTCGAAATTTTAACTTGTTTTTCATAAGAGAATTTTATAGATTCAATAGGTGGAAAAATCAAGAGGATATTTTCCACTTTTACCCAGCGTTGTCCGGTTAGTTTTTTGCACGTCGGTGCCTTCGTTTCGGTTGCTTGGATTT
>LGVF01015017.1_pt1 | contig 10043 bp, 2 predicted proteins | sample 469901 | NCBI WGS metagenome assembly LGVF01 (sample SAMN03893561, study PRJNA290197) | marine sediment metagenome | material: sediment; isolation source: combined push core samples #3730, #5133, and #5579 collected at Hydrate Ridge | place: Pacific Ocean: Hydrate Ridge | reverse complement strand
TTTTCTTAAAGGCCTCATCAGCAATACCGTTTTCAAGCTCTTCTTTGTAAGCCAGCCCGACAATAGCATCGCCACGCTTGACATGATGATCCAGAAAGTTGAGAGGGTGCCCCGGATTATGAGCTTCCAGCCATAAGGCAACCTTGCACAATTCAACAGCGAGAGGGTTCTTGTCCACGCCGTAAATACTGTTGTTGATCACATCCCTGATTGCCTGTCGCAGAGGCGCAGGTGAAGGGTGATCTTCGCCTGTTCTGACCTTCGCAAGTTCAGATCCGATTCTTCTTGCCGCATTAAGCAAAATATGCCCGCTTCCGCATGCGACGTCGCAAACCTTGATGGATAATAGCGCTTTTTCCTTTTCTGATTTTTTGTCAGACGAGTTCAGCCTGTCTTCAATAACATAATCAAGTGAATGCTTGATGAGCGGCCGAACAAGCTCATCAGGTGTGTAATGAGAGCCGGATGATGAGCGGCTGGTCCCTTTTACAAAACGAAAGCGATATGAACCATTTTCTCTTGAAAATGCGTGATCATATTCGAGCAGACCCTCATAGACCGAGCCGAACTCTTCAACATTCAGCGAGGCATAATTGACGCGCATTCTCTGGCCCGTGTTTTTATTGATGAATACGCTTAGATTCCTTAAACACTCCAGAAGTGTCTTGTTATCAAGATTGCACTTGTTCAGGATACCGATTGCATTATATCCGAACAGGTCACCGGCAAGCGGGGTTATCCCCAGGTGCTTTCCTTTTATTTCTCTCTCAAAAAGATGAAACGTGTTTTTGAGCGCAATCCATAGATCATTGAATCGCTGATCAGCAAGATAAAGTTTTTCAGAAAGTCTCTTGAGATGGTTTACGCTGTAGTACTCATAATAGATCCCCCGTTTTTTCTTATCCGCATTATCAGGAAAGATCAGATTTCTTTCCTCAATGACCATCAGAAACAGAAGCCTGTATATAAGACGAAGCTGGTACTGATAAAAGAGCGCTGCTGATATTTCTTTGTCCTCAATTTTTTCCCGGAGCTCCACATTGGCAGCATGCGCAAGAAAACCATTTGCAAGAGACAGAATCGATCTTTCAACAGCATTGCTCAGCCCCTCGCGAATTCGTGATCCTGAATCAAGGGCATCCTGATGATACTGTTCGATCAGGCTTTCAGCGCCGAGGTCCATTTTTGCAGGCATGCGGCTTATATGAAGAAGTCGATACATTATGGCAAAATCTGCATAGTGCTCTTCCTCCATCATAGTCTCAAGATCAAATTCTATGAATGAAAGCCTGATAAGCCTGCTGCTGTCCCGGAAAAGCCTTAAATGTGTGCCGTTTGTTACAATGGCATAGAGATGTTCGGTAAGGTTTACATATTCCTGAACCAGGGCATGGGGCGACATCCTGGGGCCGCTATCTGTTCTTTTTTTGTCAAGGCTGTCATTATAACCGACAATATGCATTGGAAACATGTCAAGGTCGGATTCGCGATGACTGACTGCATATGACCTGCCATGAACGATTTCCGCCTTTGACAGTTGTGCATCATAATCAAATAATCCAAGCAAGGGAACTATCCAGTATCTTCTAGTTTCAGTTGTGCCGTGTTCGCCTTCAGTTACCTTTTCTTTGCGTCTGTTGAATATCCGCCACAGATCCTGAGCATCCGCCCATGCTCTTGCGATTTCATCCTTTACCCTGGCTTTTGTATCAAGGCCGAAATCCTTGGCAAGCTGCCCCCTGATATTTCCCTGTTCTATCCTGTCGAGAATATCTCCGGAAAGTATGGCGCCTTCTATGCGTATGGTGGTGTATTTCATGGTCCTTGTCTATCCGTATTATCAGGCAGTAAAATATATGCTCCCATTAAATCCATTGGAAGTACCGGCTCAACAACTCTATATTTCTTTCCGCCCATGACTTTCCTGAACCTTTCATGTGCCTGGATCAGGATTTCAGCTCTTTGCAGAGCGATTTTATCAAATTCATCTCCAAGCTCGGAAATGCTTTCCAGTTCACTTTCCAGAAAACCGGCCTTTGCCTGGTCTGTAATATTGGTAGATGGAACTGCATGGGCCATCATTTTTTCAACCTCATTTCTATCCAGAATATCATTATCTGAAGGGCTTCCTTTGTACCCCCATAAAAGCATTTCCTCTGCCACAAACTGGTTTCTCCCCTGCTTTTCCTCAATGACGTTTCTGACCCTGAACAATAGGAGTGTTGTTTTGATATTAACGTCCCCGCATCTTATTACCGCTGACCTCGCAGGGCCGTATTCGGTTTTGCTGTTTAGTGAATTTGCCACGAGATACTGACACATCTGTTCAACAAAAATATGATTTCGTCCAAGATAGATGTAACCTTCCGGTGTGGGAGAAACAAAACTGACTTTAAGCCGGCCTTCTGCAGGAAGCGCTGTTTTTAAGACCGGCGGCAGATTTGTTGTATAAAGCGTATAGCCTTTAAGCTTTCTGTCTCTGGTGATCTGCACTCCGAGAATGTTCCTCAGCGATTCTGTTACAAAAGACTCAACAGCCTCAGGGTTTCCAATTGCATCATCGGACTCCTTCAAATCCTGCTCGATTTCATGTGCCTTGATGGCATGTTGCGCAAAAATGCTTCTTGATGCATGTTCACGATCCGCGGCTTTTTCAATTGCCTTTGTTGCGATAAGCTCCTTTTGTCTAATTTCGTCCATTTTGCCAAAATCAAAGGTAAGCTGTTTTGCATCACGCCTTCTGACCGCAGCCTGGGAATCTGAAATAATGGCCTGGAGAACTGTGTCCATCAAAGACTTGCTGTTTTCAGGGAAGGGAATGGAAATCCCTATTGCCCGCCTGATTTCACGAACTTTTCTCAAAAGGACTTTTAAGACAACACCATCGATAGGGTTGTTTGTTCCGTATAATAGGTATGCCTTGACTTTTTTTGCCCTTTGTCCATAGCGGTCTATTCTGCCTTCACGCTGCTCCAAACGGTTTGGATTCCACGGAAGGTCATAATGAAGAACCGCTGTAAACTGATCCTGAAGATTAATACCTTCACTCAGGCAATCGGTTGCAACAAGAACCTTTGGGGGGGGTGATTTCATGTCATCGATTTTTGCCTTTCTGATTTCGTCAGGATCTTCACTTGTAACAACCTGAATATTTAGGTTATTAAGGCTGTTTTTCAGTATCTCACCAAGATAATTGGCTGTTTTGATAAACCGGCAGAAAATTAGGGGACTTAATCCTTCCCCTATCCACTGCTTGACAATTTCAAGGGCACGCAAGGCCTTTAGATCATGCTCTATGCCATGAAGTCCACCAAGCTGATTGGCAAATTTATTCAGCTTTCTGTTTTCACTCTCTGTCCAGTCTGTCTTACTAATAATACTGGTTGGGGTGTAGTCTCTGGCGCCGGCATAATCATCGTCCATTAGAGGGTTGGCATCTCTTTCAAGGGCGTCATCACTATCATTAGCTTTTTTCTTGATTCTGTTTTTTATCATCTCAATTCCTGCTGCCGGACTGGACATGACGCCTCGAAGCAGAGCAAGGGCAGACCAGTATCTGAGGCGCTTTCTTCCTTCATGCAGATCCCTGCTTCTTGTCAGGCCAAGCGCAAAGTCCAGAATATCATCATAAAACTCTGAATACTTCTTTGACAGGTCATACTGAAATTCTCCGGCATCCCGTTCCGGGAAAGGCGTGTCTTCGTTCATCCATTTTTCAACATCAGCCCGTCTTCTCTGGACATAATATTTTGCAAGATCCCCGCGCTGGTTCCGACCGGCATTGGGAATATCTATTGATTCATATTTGGGTCTAATCAAACCAAGAAGAGAGCTGAACTGTTCAGCCTTTCCGCTGTGGGGTGTCGCGGTCAGATAGATCATGTGCTGGCCGGGCTTTTTGGCAATATCCCTGACGAGCTGATATCTTTGCTGATGTGGGCTTCTTGTGCTTTGTGCAACCGAACATGTATGGGCTTCATCTACAATAACAAGCTCCGGGCATTCGTGAATAAAAACCTGTCTTCGCTGATCCGATTTGATATAGTCAATTGAGATGACCTGATATGGATAATGCTGAAATACACTTGTGTCCCCTGGGATTTCCCTGTCAAGCCTTGCCTGGGTGTTTGACCGGATGATAACCGCATCAATACCGAATTTATCTTTAAGCTCTGTCTGCCACTGTTCACACAAATGCGGCAAGACAACTATGGCAAAACGCATAATCTCTCTTCGTTCCAGAAGCTCCTTTACTATAATCAGCGCCTCAATGGTTTTGCCTACGCCAACATCATCTGCAATTAATAGACGGATAGGGCCTTCCTGTCTGAGCGTCATTATCAAGGGAACCATCTGGTATGATCTGGGCCTGAAAGATAGTTTTGCCAGAGACCGAAAAGGTCCTGCGCCGTTTCTAAAGGAGAGTCGTGCTGCATTGTAAAGCGACCTGGCAGAAGCAATATCTCCCAAATCATTTTCTGAAGGAAATGGGAAGTTGGTAGATTCGATTTTGTCTTCGGGAAAGGCAAGCGGCAGATATATCCCCGTGATCTCTTCTTCTGATCCGCCAAGCGGCTTTAACAAAACCAACTTGTCGTCATTTGAAGGAATGATCACCCAGTCCCTGTTTCTCGCAGTAACTAATGAACCTGCGCTAAATTCCATGAGTCTATTTTACCTTTTTGAAAATATCCGGTCTGTTACGAATCATTTCTTCAAGACTCTTTTTGTAGTAGTATACAAAAATCTGATCGCCTCTGTTTCGAATCGCGGATCGCTGCTTTTTATCTTTTTCCCGGATTTGAGGATCATCATGCGGTGTTCCGTCACAGAACACCCAGATATCAGGTTCGTAGAAAAAATCCGGTTGACAGTAGACACCTTCAACGCGTCTTTGTGTGGCATCTGGCAATTTCAATCCGTTGCGGTAAAGATAATTCAAAAAATCAAGCTCAGTGGAGGAATTGGGGTCACTACCTGTTAGAAGCTGCTGATACTGTGCTTCATAGTCTTCGAAAGCCTTGTTTGTGATGATTTCAACATCAGATATGCTCAGTTTTCCCAAAGCATCCCTAATCTCAAACCGGTTGATTACATCATGATATCTCTGATTGTAATAGTTCAGAAGATCATCATAAGATGCTTCGTCGTGATAGTCCTTGTCATCGTAGCGGCAAATGTTGATTGCTTCGGTTATGACATTTTTAAAGACATCCTTATCTTCAACAAACTGTGACAAAACACCGAGGCTCCCTTCAGCAGATTCATAAAGAAATATATTAGGCTGCTCTTTATTACCCATTAGTTCAGCTCCAATCTCACGAGATTCTACCTGAAAGATATTTTCAACAGCTCGTTTCAGAGCATATTGGAGTGTGATAACACCCGCCGGGGTCAGGCCTAAGGATTTAATCGGTTCTATGTATAAAGAATCTGCTGTATCGTATGTAATCAGCTTTACTCTTTTTGCTGGTTCTGCAGATTCTGCATTATTATCATATGTCTCTTTTTTCCATCTGCAGGAACTCAATCCCATTAAAAAACCTTTTTCTTTTGATCGCATCCATTTGTTATTGATCTGAACGAGACGGGCGCATGGGAGAAAACGTATAAATAAAAACTCCTCACCTTCATTCTTGATCTTTGCCATACGGATAGATTCAAGCCCTCCAGCGGGCATGGAAAAGTAGGTCCTGATGTCAAATCCACGTGAAATCCTTTCCTCTTCTTCACACGATATTCTGTCCATTTCTCTTGTGCGTGTTTCAGCCATTTCAAGAAGGTTGCTGAATATTTCCTTGTCCTCTTTGCCCATGAGCGATACATTGCTGAAAGGACAGACCTCGTAATTGTACTCATCTGCCATCATGATATAGCCTGAATTCTTGCTGACCTTGGCTTTCTTTAGATTCAGTTCCGCCTCCTGTGAAAAGAGCTGCTCGATCTGGTATTTTGAGCCTTTATGGTAAATAATATTACGCGGACCAAACTCCCTTAAAGCTATAAATCGGGGTCTTGATATGTATTCGCCTGAATCACCGATCGGTATATAGGTCCTTATGGGCAAACGAGTGAAATTATATCCAGGCAGAAAACCTTCTGATGCAAGATAACGGTAAGGATAGAATTCTGAAAGGCTGCTGTATCCTATTCTATTTTTGAGAATATCCCTCTGCCTGATTGCCTGAGCAACATTTCTCTTAGCTTCCTTCATTTCATCTGAAGCGCTCAAATACATACCGCTCTCTATGATCTTATTGGCTTCAGTCAATTGTTTTTGAACCCCGGAATATGACCTTCTCCATCTGTCCAATGACGCGTTGAAACTCTTGGGACAAGAATCAATTGTTCTGTCTATCCATTCTTCATTCATCCATGACATCGCAGGCAAGCTCACGGACGGTAACTCATCTACAACCCTTTTGAAAATATACTTTATTTCATTTTTTGACTCCTGATCCAGATTCAGGTATTCCTCCACCTCAGGCAAAAGCGGGAGTTCATCCTTGTTATCCTTATCCATCAGATCAAGAAGGCTCTGGTTTAGTTCGTTCAGTTTTACTTTTGCGAGATAAACCGCATTTAGATGGGTTTCTAGCAATTCCCGATTTGTGAGGTCAATCATTGGCGGAGCTACGACACCTGAAACCAGTTTTTTTGCATGTTTAAAGTAATGACTGTCGTGAGGTGAATAAATAGAACAGTTTGTAAATATAAGCGCCGCTTGACCGCTTCTTCCTGCACGACCACTTCTCTGAGCATAATTTGCAGGATTTGGCGGGACGTTTCTCATGTGCACAACATTCAAGTCTGATATATCGATTCCGAGTTCCATTGTAGGTGAACAAAACAAGGCGCTATATTCACCTGTCTTGAATTTTTCTTCCCGCTCAATCCGATCTTCATTGCCAAGCTGGCCGGTATGCTCTTTACCGACAAGCCTTTTCTTGTTTCTGAAATCAGTTTGATAGAAATTTTGATAAAAAGTGTTCGGTTTCTGTTCATAGCCCTTGTAAGACCTGATTTTGACATAATCCTGCTTTACTCTCTTTCCGTCACCAAGCCTCCAGATAATCTGATCAATCCGAAGCTGGTATAATTTAGTCTCCTGATCATCCCTGTTTTTTCCTGTGGTCTCAGTCAGCCACCCAGCTTCTGATAATAATTGCAACAAAAGCTTGATAAAATTTTTATAGGCTTCACCTTTGAAATCAATTCCTTTGAGTGTAGCTTCGTATTTAAGGTATTTGCCCAATGCGCTGGCCGACCCCAGACTTTTCCAGAAAAACCTGAAACCTTTTTTCAAGGGTTCATATCCCATCTTAACAGGATCCGCTATTCTTTCATTTTCATCAAATTTCCACGGAGGTCTCAACCTTTCTTTGATTCCCTTGTTTTTTTCATTGATGGCATTAGTTGTCAGATATTCTTCACTGTGTAACGCATAAGACTTTCTAAAAAAATCCAGGATCTGATAGACAATTTCAGTCCGCTCTTCCGGCGACAGATCGTGTAATAGCGGGATCTCGTGCCAGCTTTCATCAACCGCGCAATTTTCTTTAAGATTCCTATAATCAATAGCGAGCAGGGCGCATTGCTCAAGATTCGGCAGGACAACACGCCATCCACGTCTCAAATCATACAAGGCTCGATACATCAAATAGTCCTTCAATGCATTTTCATTATCCTTTATTGCGCCGGGGAATCTTGCTGAAGGGGTTGAAGCATATTCTTCCGGAGCAAGATCAAGCGCTTCGAATATGGCTTGGTCAAGATTTGCAAAACCAAGCTCCTTGTACTTGGCAAGAGCTTGATAGATTGCTGATCTCAGAAGAATGACTTTCAGGGAATCATTGAAATGACCTGACTGCAGGGCGGCATCTTGTCTGTTGTCTGTAAAACTCAAGAGCTTCTGATCTTTTTCCGGAAAGCCGTGTTGTCCCAGTTGATTTAAGATAGAATGTGACAATACAGTTGTAGATGTGCTGCGGCCTTCACTGCCCAGTCTTGTAAGTTTTGTAGCTTCATTTGTTTTCGGGTCGTATTGAGCGCCGCATGTTGGATCAAATAATAGCTTGGCGGGCATGAACCAGCCTTCATATTCATACTTATTTCTACTTGAAAAATTTCCTTTTCGATCAAAATATATTTTTTGCGGTAATCTGTCTTTAAATTTTTTCAAAGGCTTATAATTGCCTGACTTGTCAGCCTGAATCCATGAGTCAGGCAGTTGTTCAAGGTCTATTGCCGGATCCCATATATCAGAACCAGAAATGATATATCCGGATTTCATGTCTTCTTCATCACTCAAAATCTCTCTGAATTCGCGAGGTCTTAATACTTCGTTATCAATATCTTTGTTTACACAAATGAACTCATGGCCTGAAATTCTGCTGAATACCGCAGGAAACAAGGGGATCCTGTCATCGCCCTGCCCCTTATGGTTAGCTGAATCAAGCGTTATAATACGGTTGTCGCCATTGTCTAATGAGACATTGACAGTTCCGGTCTGGGAAATCAGTTGATGAATCTTGTATGGCAGGTATGTATATCTTTTGTCTTCAAGCTTCTCATTGACATTAGATATCCATCGTAGGAATCTTCTCAATTGTACTTCGCAGATCTTCTCATCAAGATCGGAATCTGCGGCAAGTTGCCTTGCAATCTCCGAAAACTGCATTGGCCGCTGTCTTACAAGCATACCGCTCTTTTCATCAAGTGCTATTCTATTTTCTATCCATATACTTAATGGAAAGTCTTTCAGTTTCAGTTCAGAATCATCAGGATTGATTTCAGATCGCAAAGCCCTTGCCAATGCCTCTTTATCCGGCAATTTTCCATCATATTTGAAATATCTGTCTAAATACTCACTGATGATCTGTTCTGCGGAAAATGATGTACCAAATATCTTTGATGCCACCCCTGCAACTTTCTTTTTCTGATCGGAAATCGTGCCTTCCGATACCATTGTAGCTGAAGTCCCTATGCACAACACGTTTTGAACTGATTGAGCTTTAATCCTTCGAATCAATAAAGCGACATCCGAACCCTGTCTTCCCCTGTATGTATGCAATTCATCAAAAACGAGACATTTCAAATTGTCAAATACCGAATTCCTAATAGTATCTTCCCTCGACCTTGTAAGAATCAACTCCAGCATCATGTAATTGGTGAGTATGATATCAGGGAGTTCACCCTTTATCCTCTCCCTTTCTTTTTCATCTTCCTGACCAGTGTATTTTGCAAATGTTATAGGAAAATCCTGGCTGGTTGTATCTTCATAGTTGTCTCTATATTTCTTTATCTCCTCAAATTGGGAATTGATCAAAGCATTCATAGGATAGACAATAACTGCTTTGATTCCGGTGCCGGTCTTGTTCTTCAAAAGATAATCAAAAATTGTGCCCAAGAATGTTAATGATTTCCCAGAGCCAGTCCCTGAAGTAACGACAAAATCTAAGCCTTCACATCCTTTCTTTATTGCCTCAACTTGATGTTTAAAGAGCTCGTAGTCCTTAAAAATCATAGCTATATCAGAATGTAGTATCCCTCTCTCACAAAGGGACTGTGCTGATTCAGTTTGTTCAAACGAGGGGTTAAACTGTATTAGAGGTTCCGGCCAGAACTTCCCCTGATCTATTTCGGTCTCTACTACTCTTCTAATTTTTTCATCTTTAACGTTTATAAAGCTGCCAACAAAATGTTTGTAATCGTCCATTATCTTTTGGTGAATGTCGAAAATATCTATGGATTGCTGCATTCTTATTGCTCCTTGATTAACTGAGATGCAGGTTGCGTATCAAGCAACGGGGCAGGCTCAGGGTCATTATGCTCTTGACTCTTGGCCTGAATTCATAGGAGTCAAGACCAGACCCCACGCCAAGAATATCTAATTTAATCAACCCGGCGAGAACCATGTTGGTTGCCCATGCCGCTGATATGTAGGCCGATACAACATGTCGTGCACTATGTGGATTTTGCCTCCAGCCGTTTCCGCGCCAATTCAACCGCTTTGTGAAGCTTCTGCTCCAGCAGTTCGCGTT
>LGVF01017857.1_pt1 | contig 10046 bp, 10 predicted proteins | sample 469901 | NCBI WGS metagenome assembly LGVF01 (sample SAMN03893561, study PRJNA290197) | marine sediment metagenome | material: sediment; isolation source: combined push core samples #3730, #5133, and #5579 collected at Hydrate Ridge | place: Pacific Ocean: Hydrate Ridge | reverse complement strand
CGAAGCGGGCGGTAAATAAGTAATTGAAATTACAAGATCAAATCCAACCGCACAGGTGGAAACTTATTGAGAATTTACGTGCTTTAGAAGATTACACTGGCTAACCTGATAGCTCGCAATATTTATAAGGAGTCGTACATGGAATTTAGAATTAGTAAGGAAACTATTTTGGATGCACTTGCGAAAATACAAGGAATTACAGGAAAAAAAACCAATATCCAGATTACCTCCAGTGTCCTAATTTCTGCTAAGGAATCTATGATTTCTATACGCGCTACTGATCTTGAGATGGCTTTTAAGGCATCATATGAAGCTGAAGTGTTACAAGAAGGATTGACGGTTGTGCCTTCAAGAAAGGTATACGAGATCGTAAGAGCATTTCCTAGTAATATGCTTGCTGTGAAGGAAATTGAAAATAAATGGATACAAATGGCTGATAATAAGGTTGAATACAATATTGTAGGTATGGAACCTGAAGATTTTCCTGATTTTCCTGATATTGAAGATGTTGAATTGTTTGAAATTGATGTGAAAGTGTTCAGAAATATGATCAATAAGACAATATACAGCGTGTTAAGTGACGAAGGTCGAGTTCAGCTTGGAGGTGTTTTTTTTGAGTGCATAACTGAAGATGACATAAAGAAAATCCGTATGGTATCAACCGATGGTCACAGGCTTTCCAAGATAGATTATCCTATTGAGGAGGGCAAGGTCGTTCCATTAAAAGAGGGTGTTATTATACCAAGAAGTGGGATCATGGAGGTCTTGAAAATCATAGAAGGAGGAAAGTCAGTTCAAATAGGATTTAGGGAAAATAGTTTTGTTATCAAAAAAGATAAAGAGGTGCTTATCATAAGGTTGATCGAAGGCGAATATCCTAACTACGAAATGGTTATTCCTAAAATGGGTCAGAATAAGATGAATGTTCAAAGGGAAGATTTGTTGATGATGTTAAGAAGGATGTCGATACTTTGTTCTGAAAAATATTCTGGAGTTCGTTTCAAAATCGATAAGGAACAAGTCGAGGCTACAGTCACAAATCCGGAGATAGGAGAATCAAAGGAGATCTTATCTGTGTCTTTTAATGGGGAACCACTTGAGGTGGCTTTTAATCCAAGGTATTTCATAGATACTCTGACCAGTATGGATAGCAAGGAAGTTATCGTGAGGTTTGAGGATGAAACAAAACCGTGTATCATAGAAGGTGATGGTGATCCTGATTTCCTCGGTGTGATTATGCCGATGAGGGTATAATTATGCAACCTATTGATATTACATACGATGCTGACAATATAAAGGTTTTGGAAGGTCTTAGCGCTGTAAGGAAGAGACCTTCTATGTATATTGGCAATGTTGATGTGGAAGGTCTTCACCGTCTTGTTTATGAGGTGGTGGATAATAGTGTGGATGAAGCGTTAGGGGGATATTGCGACTGTATTAAGGTATCGATTCATTCAGACAACAGCGTTACAGTAGACGATAATGGGAGAGGTATACCCATAGGAATTCACAAGACCGAAAAGATCCCAGCAGTTGAAGTCGTTATGACAAAACTGCACGCTGGTGGGAAATTCGACCATGACTCTTATAAGGTGTCTGGTGGATTGCATGGTGTGGGTGTATCTGTTGTCAATGCTCTTTCGAGTTTTCTTGAGGTTGAGATTCGTTCGGATGGAAAGGTCTACTATCAGTCCTATGAGAAAGGTGGAACTACATCTTCTCTTGAGGTTATAGGAAAAACGCAGCGGGTTGGGACAAGAGTCCACTTCATGCCGGATACTGATATATTCAATACAGTCGATTTGAATTTTGACATAATATCTCAACGGTTGAGGGAACTTGCGTTTTTGAACAAGGGGCTTAAGATCCAGCTTGAAGATGAGAGAACAGACAAGAAAAAGGAATACTATTATAGAGGTGGGATAATATCATTTGTGGAGTATCTTAATAAGGGAAGAATACCTTGCAATAAGAAGCCAATTTATATGGAGGCCGAAAAGGAAGGTGTTTCAATAGAGGTGGCGATTCAGTATAATGATACGTATAGTGAAAGGATTTTTTCCTTTGCTAACAACATAAATACACAGGAAGGTGGATCCCATGTAGTTGGTTTTAAATCGGGCTTGACCCGTACTATTAATTACTATGCATCTAATAGCAATCTGCCCAAGAATCTTCATGAAAAATTGAGCGGTGAAGACGTCAGGGAAGGGTTGACCGCCGTAATTAGCATCAAACTAAGGTCTCCCCAGTTTGAGGGCCAAACCAAAACGAAGCTGGGTAACAGCGAGGTTAAGGGGTTGGTCGAAGCCTTGGTTAACGAGAAACTTGGGGTTTTTTTGGAGGAGAACCCCAGCGTAGCAAAAAAAATCATTACAAAGGTTGCTGAGGCGGCAAGGGCAAGGGAGGCAGCTAAGCGTGCAAGGGACATTGCCAGGAAGAAGGGTGCATTGACAGATGGTGCTCTTCCCGGGAAACTGGCAGATTGTCAGGAAACAGATCCATTACGAAGGGAGATTTTTATTGTTGAGGGGGACTCGGCCGGTGGCAGTGCTAAACAAGGGAGGGATCGAAGGTTTCAAGCGGTGCTTCCTCTAAAGGGGAAGATAATAAATGTGGAGAAGGCGCGGTTTGATAAGATGTTGAAAAACGAGGAGATCAAGACCCTGATCACGGCTTTGGGGACAGGTGTGGGACGAGATGAATATAGTATAGAAAAATTACGATATCATAAGATCATTGTTATGACAGATGCGGATGTGGATGGATCCCATATAAGAACTCTTCTTCTGACATTTTTTTATCGGATGATGCCCGACTTGATTGAGAGTGGTTACCTGTACATAGCGCAGCCGCCACTATTTAGGGTAGGAAAGGGGAAGGATGCTATTTATATTAAACACGAGGACGGGCTTGATGAGTTTCTGATGAAGCGGGTCTGCCAAGATAGAAGTGTTTCAGCAGATGACGGGAGTGTCTTTTTGGAAAAGGAAGGCCTCTATGCATTTCTTGGTAAACTTGGAGACTATGGTAAGCTTATCAATAGGCTGAGACGCCGTGGTTATGATAGGAGATTGATAGAGCTTTTGATGGAGAATAGCGTGAATGATAGGGACTTCCTTCAAGACAAGGGGGCAATGACAAGTCTGGTGCAGCGATTACACTCACAAGGGTATGACGGGGGTGAGTTACTCAGAGATGAGGAACACAATACGTATGAGTTTATGATCGGTGTAGGCGGAGACGGGACGAAGGAGGTAAAGGTCGGTTGGGAACTTGTTTCATCTGCGGACTTTCAGAAGGCAATTGTGTTATGGAAAGATATTTCCCACTTCGATAGGCCCCCTTATGAGGTTTGTCGTGATGGTAAGGATGCGGTTTTGATAGATGACAAGGATAAACTTGTTTCATATCTTTTGGAGGACGCTAAAAAAGGACTCTCAATACAGCGCTACAAAGGCTTGGGGGAGATGAACCCGGATCAACTCTGGGATACGACGATGGATTCACAAAGGCGAACTCTGTTGAAAGTTAGAATACAGGATATGTTTGAGGCTCACGATATCTTTAATGTGTTAATGGGTGGGGAGGTGGATCTCAGAAGGCAATTCATAGAGAAAAATGCCCTGGAGGTCGGAATCTTGGATATCTGAAAAACATAGAGGCATCCTTCATTCACCAGTTTACACTTTTTTTGAAAAAGGGTGTATTATGGAATTGAATGGCGATGTCCAAACTGAAAATTCGAAATCAGGTAACGCATCTACATCGCGGTGTAAAAATTCGGTTAAACGGTTCGCCTGTTGTCCGGGTAACCGGTTGGACAAATGGAATCCTTGGTGGCAAACAACCTCAAAGCTCAACGAAGCAATAAGATTTCATTCAGTATTAAGGGTTGAGCTTGCACAACTCGCAACTCATTTCAAAAGACCAACGGGTTAACCGAAGATATACGCAGATGGTAACTTCTCAAAAAGTTGGAGCTGTGCGGTTACACGTCAGAGCATTCAACACACCAAAAAGAAAAGAATTATCACGAAAGCACGAAAGATTGAAAGCACGAAAAAATGCCGGTAACTGGCATCATTTCATAGTAAGTGATGACTGTATGTGCCACAGCGCAGGAAACCATCCCCCGCAACTTGATTCTCATGTCTTGTTTCGTGCTTTNNTGAGAACATTCCGTACTTTCGTGTTTTCGTGATGGGTTTTGAATGGTTTCTTAACCGCACAGTTCGAAAAAGTTCGGGGATATGTCCTGAAACGGAGTCCACCTGTCGGCTCAGGTTATTGAGAAGATACTGCAGATATGTTTAATTAATTGAGTATTATTATGAATTTGGTTTCTATAGAGGCCAGGGATTTACCGGATGCCTGGTTTCAATGCGTGTATGAGATTATAGATAAAGGCCATGAATATGTGATTGATCATGGCAGCTATGCTGGGCAAAAGCGTCTTGAATTTGACTATGTTACGGTTCACATCAAATATCCGAACGTCCGACCGCTGATTCCTGATATCCCCGCCTCTCTTGGCATTCCCAATCCAGTAGCCGAGGGGTATGTAGAAGAGTACGTCCCATACTTGATGACCCCAAAGAAGCAGCCGAACGAGGAGTACACCTATGGGGAACGCTTGGCGGGGTGGTCTTTCCTTTGCTTTGTCGACAGAGAGGATCAAGAGGAAAGGGGCAAAGGTGGAAATGGCTTAAGAAAAGTCGTGGAAGAGTGCATAGTGAATCAGATTGAAGACGTCATTAGGATGTATAGGACGAAGGGATTCGGAACGAATCAGGCTGCAATGACGGTTTCGGTTCCATCTGATATTCTCCTTAGTGACCCGCCTTGCCTGCGGCATATTGATACACGAATAAGAGAAGGGAAGCTTCATTTTATGGTCTATTTTAGATCTTGGGATTTGTGGAATGGTTTTCCGGCCAATCTGGGGGGAATTCAAATCCTTAAGGAATATATGGCAGCAGAGATTGGTGTGGAAGATGGTGAGATAGTTGCGGCTAGCAAGGGGCTTCACCTGTACGACTATGTTTGGGATTTGGCCCAACTCAGGACAATGCGGCAACCATAGATTTTTATAGAAATAGTCTTATACCGCTTATTCTCCTCCCCCCTTGTGCGGGAGGTCGGGACGGGGGAGGGGGATTTTGTGGATGGGCACTATATAGTTGAGATTTACTCAAATGATTATTTGGCTTTGGCTGTCGGCCCCACGGACTACTTTGGTGCCAACTGATGTGGAACATAATGCGCAAAGATATTCATATTTGTCCCCTTCGGGTAGGACTATGAGAAGGCGTTTGCGTACAGGGACGGCACGGTTGCATTGAGGACAATAGAGTTCGGTAGCATCAAAGTCCTTAAAGTGTGGTTGGTTTGATGAATTTGCAGGAGGAACTTGGCGCAGGCCGTGGAGAAATCTATGTTGCATGGCAATTTCCTTGAGATTAATAACTTGATTGAGGCTCCCCCCAGAAACCTGCGGGGTTAGTGAGCGCTTTTGCGGGTCAATTCTGTTTTGCAGATTCCAACAGTAGTTTTGCCCGTGGATTTTGTCAAGAGGGAATACATCAATTCTAATTATGACGAAACACGGGTTTTGGCCACAGAGCCCCACAGGGAATGACACGGATGAATTCCAGGCAGACCCCTGGTAAATAGTGCCTCAACGGAAATTGCCGGTTACTGTGGCAAAAATCTTGACATATTTGAGTTGCTGTGTTGTGAATATGTGTTTTGGGTACTCTAACGGAAAGGTAACGGATCATGAAAAGGACCTATCAACCGAGTAAGATTAAGCGCCGCAGAGATCATGGATTTCTGTCAAGGATGTCTACTAAACAGGGAAGAAGGGTCATAAATCGTCGGCGTGCGAAAGGGAGAAAACGGTTAGCTGTATAAAGGGTTAGATACATTTTGAAACTATTTTCGTTTTCAAAGTCAGAACGTCTTTTGAGGCGGCAGGATTTTGTAAAATTGTCTGAGGCCGGGAAAAAGGTTTATAGTGATTATTTTGTTATATTGTACTCCCAAAATGGTCTTGGAAGATTGCGTTTAGGGGTTACTGTAAGCAAGAAAGTCGGGCATGCCGTTGTACGAAGTCGAATCAAGCGATTAGTGCGAGAGTTCTTTCGTCTGCACAAGGCTTTGTTTAGTGGTAGCTATGATGTGAATGTCATAGCGAAACGTGGCGCTTCAGAGCTTTCCGCTTACCAGACTAGAGATGCGCTGGAACGTATTGTACGCAATATATTGAAGGTTTGCAAGCATGAGGCGTTTCCTGCTGGCACTCATTAACGCCTACCAATACATCCTTTCACCGCTCTTCACGCCGGTTTGTCGGTTTCAACCAACCTGCTCTGAGTATGCTTTCGAGGCTATTGAACGGTATGGTGCATTGAGGGGGTCATGGATGGCTCTGAGAAGGATTTTGCGATGCCATCCCTTTCACCCGGGCGGGTTTGACCCTGTTCCATAGACAAAAAATGCAAGAGATAGTCTTGGCACACGGCTCAGGCTGTCTTTGATATTCATTATTTTTAGAGGAGAATCGATCTATGTCAATGGAGTTGAGGATGTTGATGGCAATAGTTTTATCTTTTCTGATATTCTTTTTGTATCAGGTGATGTTTGTAAAAGAGGTGCCGTTGGAGAGCAGAGATCCGGCACAGGAAGTGGGGAAGCAAACACCTGCAACAGATGAAGATGTGAAGGTCTTGGATGAACAGGCAGAAAAAGTTGAGGTGGATATTACAAAACCAGTGCGACAAGGGAGAACAATAACTGTTTCCACGCCACTATATATAGCTGAATTTACAGAGAATGGTGGGGCACTCAAAAGTTTTAGGTTAAAAGACTACAAAGAAAGTGTGGCGCCGGGATCTCCTATGGAGCAAATTGTCCAATTGGAGGATGAGGACGCCACCACCCTTGGTGTATCTTTTCTGAGAGACAGTGTAAAAGGGTTGAAAGAGGCTGTTTTTGATGCAGCCATCGATACTGATTGCATGGATGTCACCAAGGAGCAAAAGGGGCTGCTCTTTGAGTGGACATCATCAGATGGCGTCATGATTGTCAAGACCTACACTTTTATGCCAGATAGCTATGAGATAGGCATTGATATAAAGGTCAGAAATCTTTCTGGCAAGGCAATAGATGACAATTTGACTATTTCGTTAGAAAATAGCGTAGAAGAGGGCGATGAATCCAGATATGTCTTTACGGGCCCTGCGGCGATGATTGACGGAGCCCTTGAGGAGATGAAGATCAAGAAAACCGGCGAACAAGAGAAGTTTGTTGGTCACATAAAGTGGATTGCTTATGAGAGCCGGTATTTTGTGTCGGCAATAATACCACAAAAGGCCTCGGAGGGTACAATGAGGCTTTGGAAAACAGGCAAAGATGTGATTGAAAGCACATATATAGACCCCTCTGGGCCTGTGCCGTCCAGAGCGGAGCGGACCTACGGGTATAGGGCATATTTTGGGCCCAAGAGCCTCAAATCCCTTAGCCTGGTGGGGGCGGATCTTGAAAAAATAGTCGATTTCGGATGGTTTGATATTATTGCAAAGCCGTTGCTGCATGCTATGAAGTTCCTGTATCGGTTCATTCCGAATTATGGCGTCGTAATCATCATAATTACAATTATCGTCAAGATGCTTTTCTGGCCGTTGAGTAACAAAAGCTATCAATCTATGAGCCAAATGAAGAAGTTGCAGCCAAAAATGGCGGAGCTCCGGGCTAAGTACAAACACGACAAGAAACTGATGAACCAGGAAATCATGAATCTTTATAAGCTATATAAGGTAAATCCTTTGGGCGGCTGTCTCCCGATGGTTTTTCAGATACCTGTTTTCTTTGCGTTTTACAAGATGTTGTACCAGGCCATTGAATTGAGACACGCCCCGTTTCTTTTGTGGATCAATGATTTGTCTGCGCCTAGCCGGTTGTTTAGCTTCGATTTCAAGATACCGATGATGGCACCACCTTACGGGATACCAGTGTTGACCATCATAATGGGCGCATCGATGTTCTTGCAGCAGAAGATGTCTCCGCCACCCGGGGATCCCACACAGGCCAAGATGATGATGTTTATGCCGATTTTTTTCACGGTAATATTTATAAACTTTCCGTCAGGGCTTGTCCTATATTGGCTTGTTAACAACATTCTTTCGATGGTTCAGCAGTATTATGTTACCAAGAAAACAAGTTGATGACGGAGGTGTTAATCCTATGTCGGCTATCTATGAATTTGAGGGAAAAACGAAAGAAGATGCTACGAGGAATGCCTGCGAGGAGCTGGACGTTTCTGAAGAGCAGCTTGACATTGAAGTTCTTTCTTATGGGTCTACAGGGATATTTGGACTCGTTGGCGCTAGGAAGGCTAAAATAGAGGTGACCCTTAGGGAATCTCCAGAAGTCAAATCTGATGAGGAGGCGGATGAGTATACACTTGAGACAACGGATGATGTAGATGAGTATACACTTGAGACAACTGAAGATGTAGATGAAGTCGGCGAGATAGCCAAAAGTACACTGGAAAACATCATTTCTTTTATCCTGGATGACGCTGTTGTTAAAGTGGCCAAACATGCTGATGGTATTACTCTTAGAATAGATACAGGCAATCCAGCGATCCTTATTGGGAGACATGGCAGGACCTTAGACGCTCTGCAATACATAGTCCGCAAGATCGTAAGAAAAAAGAGGATGACAAGAGTGGGTATTTCCTTTGATGTGGAAGGATATCGGGACAGACGAAAGGAATCGCTGACGCAGTTGGCCCTACGTCTGGGAGAAAAGGTTAAGCGCTGTGGCAAGCCGGCCACCATTAGCCCGATGAATGCCTACGACCGAAGACTTGTACACATTGCATTGAAAGATGATGCGTCTCTGAGAACCCAGAGCAAGGGTAGCGGTTTGTTTAGAAAGCTGATTATCTTTCCAGAGAAGAAGGAAAGATAGGTCGTTTGAATCCAGAAATGGCATAGTTTGGCCTCCATCTTGATGCCCGCCTGCCATACCGAGGCCTGAGCGGGCAGAGGGGGGGCGCCTGTTAGATAGTGCCTGAACAGAACCCCACCGAATCATTCGAGTGGGGTTCGCCGGCGGGGCAACAGATCTCTAAAAAGAACGATGCTAATGGAATTGCTTTACCGTTTCTGCCAGATTAGCCAACTTGAAATCGGGAGGCTGGTAGGTGGGATAGATTGCAGCTCAGGTTGATTTGCTGACCCCGGACATTTGCTGCTTCAATTGTCAAGAGGAAAGATTTGACCCCGGACATGTCTGACCCCGGACATGTCTGCCAAGGTCTCCTTCGCTAATCGGAGGCGTTGACGTCAAGGAAAAAATGGGGACTTTTTTTTCACGGGACTGGTATTTTTTTCTTGACAAGCCCTTTAATGGGTGACCCCTTTAACTTTTTTGAAACGAACGACGAAGCAATCTCTCCGGATGGAAAAGGAGATTGCTTCGCTTGGCTCGTAATGGATGACAGGTTATTGGACAATGAAGACTACCTAAACATGCTGGCCAATCCTAACAATGACGTGGTTCATTCAGGATATTCACCAAAACTCATCAACAACGCTAAAGATATTAATGCTACCATCATTATGATGAATGAAATGATACATATCTTGGCCCATATTCCGTATTTCCCTGTTTCACGCTTAGTAATTTCCATGTAACGGGAAATAGTAGGTTGCTCAAAACCAAAATGAAAATGTCTGAATCTCACCAGGCCTCTCTGATATAGAAACTCATGCATTCCGGCGCCTGAAACTACTGCTGTCAATCCTGCTATCAAACCAATATAGTATCTTGACAGTAGTGAGTTCTCTCCAATCTAAGAAGTTTAGTTCGCTAAGCGCTTGAAATCATTGATTCTGGCAATTTCATGCCCCATTTTTCAGTGTTAATGATTTCAATAGGTTACGAGAACTCACTACTGACCAGGTAGACACTACACCTTGAGGCATCGGGACGCAACTTCTCAATAACTCAGGGTAAGATGTCTGGATTCCTGC
>LGVF01257525.1_pt1 | contig 10051 bp, 7 predicted proteins | sample 469901 | NCBI WGS metagenome assembly LGVF01 (sample SAMN03893561, study PRJNA290197) | marine sediment metagenome | material: sediment; isolation source: combined push core samples #3730, #5133, and #5579 collected at Hydrate Ridge | place: Pacific Ocean: Hydrate Ridge | reverse complement strand
AATACATAACTAAATTATTCTAGTAATCTGTGATTCAGTAATCAGTAATACAGATAATCTTTTTGCTGTATTACTGATTACTCTTCACTGTATCACTATATTCTAGTTAGCCAACGGCTTGTTGATCCAACCAATTATTCTTTTTATAACTTGAAGATAGTTTAAGTTCTCAGCAGTTTCCATACCGTTACCTACATCATTCATAGTTTTTGTGATATCTTCTAATTCTGTTGATTCAGAGTTGATAGTACAAACTTTTGCTCCGTTGATAAGTACGTAACCAAACTCACAAATTGTGTTGTTTACCATATATCCAAAACGGTGCTTGCTAACTTTTACAGCTTGCAAATCAGCGTGAGCATCAATCATAGCCATAAACTCTTCTAGTGTATAAGTATCTTGTGATAAAGCTGGCATCTCTACTTTGAAAGCTGGAAAAACATCGTTTAATAATACTTCTTTTGTAATAGGAAATTCTCCCTTCATTAATGGATTCCATTGCTCTAAACCATCAACAGTTTGAACGTAAGTTTTGATATCCATCTTACCGTCACGAATCTTAGTGTTGTTGATATCGTTAGTTTTTGATAAAATGTAAACCTCATCAGATTTTCTCTCCCAAACTTTTTCTGGAACTGGTCCACTCAAACGAGCCATTCTTGCGTGAGCTGCGTCAAAATCTTGTCCGAAAGTACGGAATTCAAATCTTGGTTTAGAAATCTCTCCAATTTTCATTTCTCCTTGTGCCATGATACTTTATTATTGATAATGATTAATTATTCTTTTTAAATGTATTTCACATCTGTATTTTAACTACTTATGAAATACAAAACTACTAATTTAATGAACGTTACCTTACCCTTACTTAACGTTGCCTTAACATTTAGACTGCGCGAAGATACACGCTTTTTTGAAATCAACAAATATTTCTACGTTTTTTAATTTACACTGAGTTAACATTAAGTTAACATTGGTTTTTTTAGATTAAAAAGAAAAGTAAGTTGATTTTATAAAGCATATTATCCTTGTCAGAAACAATGTATGCTTCTGTTTCTTCATCGTTTACAACTACACCTTCAATTGAGTAAACAGGTATTGAATATTCAGTAATAGGAGTTCCTGAAACGTTACACTTTGTTAAGGTATTTGATTCCTGACTTGTTATCCACAGATTATCTGTAGCCTTGTTGTAATAAATACCAGAATAATCAATAGCGAAGCTCAATTGCCTCTCTTTGATTTTTCCTGTTTTAAGAGAATAAGTAATAAGTAGTCCTGGTGTTTTTTCCTTCAGTAAGTAGAAAACGTCACGGCTACTATCGTAAGTAATTCCTTCTAACCCGCTATTACCCGAGTCACCAATTACTTTGTACGTATTAATAACGGTTCCTTGAGGTGTTAGTTCAACAAGTTCGCCTGTTCTTTCTTTAACCACGTAGATATTAGAAGTACTAGAATTCACTGTTACACCCTCAAAATCTTCATCTGTATACGGAAGTTGATCTATTTTTTTTCCATCAAAACCTATTTTATATACTTGGCCTCTATCGCTAACAGTATATAAAAAATCTTTGTTTGGTGAGTATGACAAGCCCGAAGGTTCGTAAATAGGAAGTAGACTGAATTTTTCTAAAATCATGTCGTCATCAATTTCAAAAGAATCAGGAATACACGAAACGATAAATGAAAATCCAACTACACCTAAAAATCTTACTACATTCTTCATTTTACCTTATTAGTTGTATTATAAAATAAGAGCTCGCAAAAATACGAGCTCTTACCTTTACTTACAATTATTTTTTATTGAACTGTATAAGTCTGCCAAAGTGAAGTATCAGCCTTAAAAGCATCTGATGTATCAGTAGCACCATCTGCAGGAGAATCATCAACAGCTAACAAAGCACCGTCTTTACCAAAGTAATATTCTGATGTTGCAGTTGCTATTCTAAGATAGAAAGATATAGTTGCACCTCCATCGTTGGTAGTACCAACAACAGTTCCTGCATCATCTTCTACATCATATCCTGCCATGTTGATAGTAACACCTGTTTGAGTGAATGAATCATCTTCTTCTCCTTTGATTTTGTTACCTTTTACATAAGCATTTACACTACTATTTGTATAGTAAATTCTTGCTTCAATAATATCTTCACTACTTACGTACTCGGCAACCACATTAATATCGCCAGTTGCAGATGGTGTAGCAGGAAATTCAAATTTACTTACTGTAACAGCATCTTTTGCAGTGAAAGTACTCCACTTTGAAGGATCTGCTTTGAATGCATCGGCATCTACTGCATCTGCAGGGTCTCCTGTATTTGCTTCATCATCAACTATTACATTACCATCTTTGTCATAGTAATATTCAGTTCCGTTTTCAAGAGCTATACGAACGTAGAAAGAAATCTTGTTTCCATCACTTGTGTTTCCAATTACATTATCATCAGCATCAACAACATCAATGTTAGCCATATTTATGCTAACATCTGTTTGCGTAAATGAATCTTCATCTTCTCCTTTAATTTTGTTAGATTTCACATACTCAGGAGTATCTCCATATCCGAAGTAAACTCTTGCTTCAACAATATTTATTTCGGCTGAGTAAACAAGATTTAATGCTTCATAACCTTTTGTAGGTGTTGCACTAAAACCAATTGTTAACTCAGGAGCTGAAACTCCTCCAGAAATAGCTTTATATGTGTTCCATTGAGTTGGGTCTGCTTTAAAAGCATCTGATGCAGCTGAATCAATTCCATCATCAAGAATAGAATTACCATCTTTATCATAGTAATATTCTAGTCCACTCTCTAGAGCAATACGAACATAAAAAGATACTAATTCGCCAGCTACACTTAAGTTTGAATCATCTACTACAGATTTCATAGGGATAGTAACTCCGGTTTGAGTGAAGTCAGCTTGCTCTTCTCCTTTAATTTTATTGTCTTTTACATAAGCAGGTGTATCGCCTAAAGCATAATAAACTCTAGCTTCAACAACTGTTTCAGTTGTAACATAACTTATCTTTACATCAACAGCATCACCGGCAGCTGGAGCAACAGGAAAATCTAAAGTAACAATAGGAACTAATACCTCAGCATGCCCATTAGAGGCTCCTGGAGTTGCAATCATTCCATTAACCCATGTGTCAGCTCCATCAGTTTCGCGACCGAAAGTTGTACCATCACCATTAGAAGCTTCACAGAAAATATAATCTAACAAGGTTCCGTCTTTTGCACCAAGCGACACATCTTCTCCTCCTGAACTAATAGCTATTCCAGATTCAGTTTGATCAACTAAGTAATAACCTTTAGCTGTAATTATTGTTCCATCAGGAATAGAAAAACCACCTGTAGGATCAGCTTTGTCGTTCAATAAATATCCCGAAATATCAACATCAGCATCTCCTGCGTTATAAAGCTCTATCCAATCTACATCAGTTACAGGGTCTTTCGACATTAACTCATTTAATAATATTTCCGATGCCTCTGGTGTTGGAGGCACGTAAATTTCGTCTTTTACACAGCCTGTAAACATCAATGATGCAGCTGCAATTGTATATATAAACTTTTTCATATTTTTTATACTTTTAACCATTAGCTTCTAGCCTTTGGTACATTATTTTTTCACTTTAAGCTTATGTCTTATTAGAAGTCAATTTCACATCTCCACTGAAGGAATCCATAATCGAAACCTGATTCTCCTACTGGAGCATCTTGATCTATGTAATCAGCATAATCACCAGCTCCTGTAGAGTATCTATCGTGATTAACATAAGAATAATTAAGCATGAATTTTACGTTTCCTGTAACGTAGTAGTTAAGTCCAAAAGTCATCTGACCTTTTTCTCCACCTCTTACGTCAGCAGCAAAATCATTTAAATCAATATAAGAGTAACGTGCAGCTACTTCCCAAGCACCTTTTTTACTATTAGCTCTTACCTGAGTAAATTCAGCTTCTCTGTGGTTCCATGGGTGAAACTCTCCTGTTAACAAATAAGCAGCCTGAACGTAGAACCCAGAAAATTTAACTGTACTCAATCCGTTTTCTCTTGATAAAGTATTGTAGTAATATTCACCTGTCATTCTTAAAGATTTATAAGATGCCGCAAAATCAACATTCATATTTGTTGTCAGGTTAACATCATTTACTTTTGCAACAGTAAATTCCATACCCGAAACAGTAGTTTCATCTTTTGGATCGTATTTTATTCTGTTATCAGGGAACTTATAAAGACCAGGAGTACGTGAAGAAAATCCACCACTTAGAGATAATAATTTACCTGGCTCATTAAAGAAATAGTAAGCACCTCTTGTAGAAACTCCCATCATAGGTGTTGCACCTTGCATCTCTCCTTTGTAATAATTAGGATCTCCCTCTATTTGATCGTGCTCATTTCTAATTTCCTCTGTATGAAGTCCTAAACCGAACATATATTTCTTACTCCAAGAAGACCAAGCAACACCTAATTTACGATTAGGGTTGAATTTATACACACTAGCACGCTCCATTAGTTTCAGGTAACGAGAAGTAGTTGTTTGTTGCATACCTTGTGGCATACGGAACTGTCCTAGTCTCACTTGCCCCCAAGGATTACCTGGCTCACCAAAGAATCTACGTAGATAGGCATCTTTAATATCAACCATGTTACCATCAAAATCGAAGTCAATTTCAGCATACCAATTATCCCCTACAATTGCTTTTACAGCAAAACGCATTCTACGTAACTTCAACATTTGGCTAGGTATATCAAGTTGACCTTTAGCTTTGTTTTCATCAGCAGTAAGATTATTATCGTAATTGTCAAAATATTGTGCTCCATCTAAATAAACACGATTATCAAACCATAATCTATAATTTTTATCTTTCGATTCAAAAGAGATGTAACCATCACGAGATTCAGCAGATAATTCTTGACGACCTACTTTCTGTCCGTATTGATTGTAACGAACATGTGAAACTAGTTGAATTTCGAAAGGTTGCTCTTTGTCACGTGTATTAAATGTAGCAACATCATAATCAGGATGATTAAATCTTAGAGTGTAAGTATCACCTGTTCTCTCTATTGAGAAGGTACCATCTTGGGCAGTTGTAGTTTCATACTTTGAACCAACAAAACGAATATCTACACCTCCAATTGGAGTTCCTGTTTCGGAGTCGGTAATTCTACCTTTATACATCTCTTGTGCATACGCCGATCCTGATATTGCTACCATAGCAACTAATAGCAGGAATTTGTACATGTTTTTCATAAAATTATTGTTTAATGGTCAATATTTAAGACTTAGTTTATTTATAATCAAAGTCTCGTAATACTATTTGATTTATTTAAAATTATTGTTAATTCAATTTTAAGTTACTCTGAATCATTTATTTGATTCACTTCATAATTTTTATCGCTTGAAATATTATTAATAACATCGTTATGCGATAATTCAATTTTTGTTTCTGTATTCTGAACTTCTAGCATAAATACATGCTCCATAAAGAACAATGAGAAAAATGTAATTATTCCTGATGCAATTGGTGTTGTAACCCATCCTAGAGCTATACCTCCCATTACATCTAACTTTATTTCTTTTCCTCCTTTTAATAATCCTATACCTAAAATTGCGCCAATGATTGCTTGCGAACTAGAAACGGGTACTAAAGGTATTGCTGGTAAACCTATACTTTGTACTGCATCAGATAGCCATTGTGATGAAAATACAAATAGCACTAATGAGTGTGCAAGTACAACTACTAGAGCTGCCTCGGTTGATAATGCGAATAGTTTATTACCAACTGTTGACATTATTTTTTTAGAATATGTAATAATACCTACGGCTATTGATACTGCACCGAGCAAGAATAATTGCTGCATACCAGTAATACTAAACATTCCGAAATTGAAATCTTGTGTTGGTGCTGCTTCAATAAATACACCCATTACATTGGCGATGTTGTTTGCTCCTAAACTATAAGCTCCAAAAGCTCCAACAACCAAAAGCCCATTTCTTAAATATGAATCGAGTTTAATTAAATGGATTTTTGATCTTTCTATTACCTTTTTCTGTACTTGGTAGATAATCACAGCGAAAATCCCTCCTAATATTGGAGCAAATATCCAAGTAGATACAATTTTAGTTAATGAAGCAGAATCGGTTTCGTTTCCAGTATAAAAGTTCCAACCAATAATGGCTCCAACTATTGCCTGCGATGTAGATACTGGCAACCTATACCTTGTCATAGCAAAAACTGTTATTGCTGCAGCAAGTGCAACAGTAAAAGATCCTGCTAAAGCACTTACCTGACCTAGTTTACCCAAAGTATGAGCCGCTCCACTACCTTGTAGTACTGCTCCCAGAATTACAAAGATCGATGCTATAATTGCTGCTGTTCTGAATTTTACCATTTTGGTTCCAACAGCCGAACCAAATATATTTGCCGCATCATTGGCTCCTAAAGACCATCCTAAAAACAATCCGCTTGATAGAAATAATAATATCATATCTGAGATAGTTTTTTATTGGATTCTTTTAATTGCCATTATCGAAAGTATATCGGCTACTACTTCTGCTGCATCAGAAACATTTTCTATATGTAATGTAAAATATCTTAGATGTATTTTCTGACTTTGAAGTAGATTAGGTAATTTCTTAAAAATTGTTCTTTTTATTTCTAATGCTAGCTTATCTGTTTCCTTTTCGTAGAAGTATACTCTATGTAAGCGTTCTTTTACAGCAACTGGGTCTGTAAAATATACTCTAACCGCTGGTAATAATTCTTCAACAGCTGCAACTGATAATTCTGCTAACCTTTTAAAATCGTCGTGAATTTCTTCAGGGATACTTGGGTCTTCAACATCAAATTGATATAAATTCTCTTTCATCAAATCAATTATATCATCGATTTTTTCTAAAAGACGCATTACATCACCACGATGCTCTGGTAACAATGAATGTAGATAAAGTTCATTTTCTATTTTTCGGCGTAATGTATCTGCCTTTCCTTCTTCCTTTGCCATTGAATGTAAAACATTCTGAAAAGACTCGTCTCTACCATCAAGAAAATCAATAATACCCTTTTTAAACAGAAGGCCTCCTTGATCTACTTTATTAATATATTCTTCTATGTCTCGTATTACCGATTTCGAACTTTTAAATATTGCCATAGCTGTTTTTATTTTTTTATTCTGATTAAAAAACAACATTAATGTAAGGGGTCGAAAAATGTTATCATCTTTCTTTGGAATCAAATTTACCTTTATTTAACATTAAGGTAACTTTGGCGAGATATTTAATTTGATGTTTTTTTCTGTATTTACAGCTTTGATTATTGAACTTATTGATGCGCAAATATCCTATGATTACGTTGTATACATGGTGTTTTTAAGCGTTCATCAATTTGCGTAGACTTTTATCAAAACACTTTTATGATTAATATCATAAAAGCATAAAACAGCATTGTAGGAAATTGCCTACTCGGGCTTGCTCAAAACAACACTACAACGTTATCTTAATGTTAAGAGAGTTGCTTTCAACTTTGTAGTTAATCTAAATATACAGGAATGTATATGTTTCATATTGATGTTATTTGAGCAAAAAAAACACCAATCTGTTTTAGATTGGTGAATGAGGTAAGAATATAATTTTTAAACTAATTATTTAATTTCTCTCCGCAGTGTTTACAAAATATTGCATTTGTATCATGATCTTCACTCATACAATTTGCACAAACTTGGGTAGAATAATTATCATTTTTTGATGCCGAATACATTTCGCCAGAAATAATTCCTGTAGGTACTGCTATTATAGAATAACCTATTATCATTACCATGCTTGATATTAATTGCCCCAAATCTGTTTGAGGTGATATATCGCCGTAACCAACAGTGGTAAGAGTAACAATAGCCCAATAAATACTCCGTGGAATACTTGTAAAACCATTTTCTTCACCCTCAACCATATACATAAACGACCCAACAATAATCACTATCATTATAACCCCAAAAAGAAAGACACTAATTTTTGGTAATGAAGCTTTTAATGCTTTAGATATTACTGATGCTCCTTGTACATATCTACTAAGTTTAAAAATTCTGAACATCCTTAATAATCGTAATGATCTTAAAACCATAAATGCATGGCCACCAGTAATAAACAGTGCTAAATAAGTTGGGATAACTGAAAGTAGATCAATAACTCCGTAAAAACTCTTGGCATATTTTAGTGGTTTTGGAGATACTAATAACCTTAATGTATATTCTATAGTGAAAAAAATAGTTAGTATCCATTCAGAATAAATAAGAAAAGTATGGTGATTGATTTCAATCTCTTTTACGCTCGAGAGCATAACTAAAATAATACTTAAAACAATTGCTATAAGCAGAACAATATCGAAAGCTCTACCTTTTTTAGTATCGGCTTCAAATATTATTTCGAATAATCTTTGTTTAAGGTTTTGCATTTTATAGAATCTGTATGAGTTTACGAAGTAACTAATGTACTCATAAGTTTTGAATACCCCCACCAACGCACTTGTGAAAATTAGCGAGGTAATTAATATTCAACGTTAAAAAAGTGTGTCAAGCTGTATGACATATTCAATTCTGGACAAAAATACTGTTTTTACTTTCTCTTTATTTAATAAAATGGATAATATTATTATTGTATGCTCTTTATCAAATTGTAAATAAAACAACTTTTTTTAACGCAAAAGATTCATTAAATTGCAGTAACCGAAATAAAATTACAATGGAGAACAATATCCATGAAGATGCAAAATTGCTTTGGAAACCGTCCGAAGAGTTTGTTTCAGAATCAAACATCCAAGATTACTTTATCTGGCTCGAAGAAAATTATAGTTATTCTTTTGAAGACTATAATGAACTTTGGGATTGGTCCATTTCGGCCAACAACGAGTTTTGGGAGAGTATAATCGAATATTATAAAGTTTTATATACAGGTAAATATGACAAAGTTATTTCCGGAGAGGCAATGCCTAAATTGTCTTGGTTTAAAGGAATTAAACTTTCTTATGCCGAGCATGTTTTCAGGAATTATAACGATGACAATCCGGCTATAATATATAAAACCGAAGGAGAAGAATTACAAGAACTATCGTGGCAAGACCTAGTTGCAAAAGTAGCATCGCTTAAACAGTTTATGCTAAATAAAGGTATTACAAAAGGAGATAGGGTTGTTGCTTATATGCCAAATATAGTTGAAGCCAGTATTTCTTTTTTAGCCGTAAACTCTATTGGGGCTATATGGTCAAGTACATCTCCTGATTTTGGACTAAGTTCTGTTATTGAACGCTTTTCACAAATAGAACCTAAGCTTCTTATTGCTTCCGAAAGTTATAAATACAATGGGAAAGAGTTTGATAGATCAAATGAGATATCAGAAATAAAAAACAAGATACCTAGCATTGAGTTCACTATTGTTGTTAGTAACGATGAACAGAAATGGAATTCAGAAAAATCATGTATCTGGGATGTTCCTCAGTTGATAGAGGCTGAAGAACTTTCTTTTGAAAGAGTAGAATTTTCTCATCCAATTTGGGTTCTGTATTCATCAGGAACCACAGGTGCACCAAAAGCAATAACGCATAGTGTTGGAGGTGTATTATTAGAACATCTTAAATATTTAGGACTACATAATGATGTAAAACATGGCGATAGATTCTTTTGGTATACAACTACAGGTTGGATGATGTGGAATTATTTACACGCTTCGTTATTGCATGGCGCTACGGCTGTATTGTTTGATGGTAGCCCCGCTTACCCTAATATGAACGAACTGTGGAGATTTATTGAAGTTGCCAAAATAAATCATTTCGGTGTTGGAGCAAGTTATATTATTTCTAATATGAAATCTATTACTTTCCCATCACGCGATTTTGATCTAAGTTCCTTGAAATCTATAGGATCTACTGGGTCGCCCTTGCCTCCCGAAGGTTTTGAATGGATTTACAGCAAAGTAAAAAATGATGTTTGGATAGCCTCTATTAGTGGTGGCACAGATGTGTGCAGTGCTTTTGTTGGAGGAAACCCTATTAAACCAGTCTATGC
>LGVF01057496.1_pt1 | contig 10051 bp, 10 predicted proteins | sample 469901 | NCBI WGS metagenome assembly LGVF01 (sample SAMN03893561, study PRJNA290197) | marine sediment metagenome | material: sediment; isolation source: combined push core samples #3730, #5133, and #5579 collected at Hydrate Ridge | place: Pacific Ocean: Hydrate Ridge | reverse complement strand
AAAGGCAATATCGATTGCAATTCGATTGAAGAGGGAAAAGGAATTATTGAAAAGAAGAGAAGGCAATCGAAGAAATGGTACGAGCCTTTTGTGAAAAAAGAGGAGTCTAGTTAAAAAAATGGTGGCAAGCGTGGTGGCGGTTTTAACTCCGTTGCATGTGCTTTTAACGTAAATCCTGCAACGGGTGCCTCGCAAAACCTCCGGTATAATGGGCTGAAAACTTTTGGTTCATGAATCTATAATATAGTAATGTGGTAGGTGGTCTCGTGGATTATTATGATTTGCCAGATAAAGTATTTGTCGCTGGAGAGGTTACTGATGGAAGCTTGTCCTGTGATGTTGAGTATGATGCAAATGGAAATTATTGGATAGGCGTATGGTCTGATTTCTCACAATGTGAAAAATTCACAAAACTGTACAATTATAAAAGAGGGATATCGGAAATTGAAAGAGGAAATTTATCGAGCCTTATTTATAATGCTAATATTGACGACCAAATAAAAGAATCATTTTCTTATGTTTATTTTAACCCTGATGCTGAAAACCTAAATAATGACATGGTTATAATAGACACTGATAAAAGTAACGTTATAGATGTTTGCAATAGCATGGATTATATTGTCGATATTGATAATGTGTATGCTGATTTACATTCAAAAATAGCCGAAACAACTGAAAGAGTGAAAGCTACTTGTGCTGATATGTTGCAGACTCAGGAAGAAAGTGATGCGATTTTGGGTGAAATAGCAGTCGACCTCGATGAGGTCGGAAGTATTCTCGCTAATGTAAACTCTTTAACTGAAGCTCAAAGAAGTGAGCGATATATTACAAAAAGTGTTCGAAGAGAGGTTTGGGAAAGAGATAAGGGGCGATGCGTGAATTGTGGTTCAACATCCAAAATTGAGTTTGACCACATCATCCCTGTTTATAGAGGTGGGAGCAATAGCGCTAAGAACATAGAACTGTTGTGCCAAATTTGTAATAGAGGAAAATCAAGCAAAGAGCCTGGATTCCATTAATAAGAGAAATCACAATTTCTGGCTAATGAAAGAAATGGGTCAGGTCTTTGCTTGACTCTTCTCGAAGCTAATTCGGGGCAGCCCACAGTTATTTTATTCCAAACAAGATAATGCACCGAAAATCTATCGGGGACAAACCGCGATAAGCGATAAAGGTTTGGTGGCAAGCGTTGTGGTGATTTTGACTCAGTTCCATTTGCTTTTAACGTAAATTTTTCAAAGTGAAATTTGACTGTATTTTTATTGGTGTACGAGATGGAGTTTTTTGTAAAAGTTGTTGCAGGAGTTGGGGGTTTATTTGGCCTTTACAAAGTAATAGTTGATGTTTTATTAGGCAGGTCTAATAAGAGAAGGGAGGAGTACAGAATTACTAAAAACTTTATTGATGATTTAGAAAACGATGAAATCCATCCGTATATAATAGAAAAAGGTTTTTTTGCAATTACTGGAAAGGAAATGTCATTGCAGGAAATAAAATATATTCTTTCTTATGAAAGTCCAATTAAAGCGATAGATTTAAAATCTGACTCAGGTGCTTTAGTTGAATTTGTTCCATCAGAAGGCTATCGTTGGGCTGGTTGGTATAAAAATAAATATTATCAGAAAATTTCAGGAAAACTTTTTCTTGCTCAATATTTAATATTTGGCTCTTTTTGTTTTCTGCCAATTTATTTTGGGAAAAAATTAGATTTTTCAAACACTTCCATAGGCATTTGGCTAATATCTCTACTGATTGCTGCTACTTCCGCCTTAATACAACATGAAAAAATAAAAGCGGGAAAGCGATTTATGAATTTAAAAAATCCTATAATATAATCAACACATAACTTGGAGACAGCCCACGATAGGGAGTGAAGGTTTGGTGGCAAGCGTGGTGGCGGTTTTGACTCAGTTCCATGTGCTTTTAACGTAAATCCTGCAAAGGGTGCCTCGCAAAAGCTGTGCTATAGCGGGCTAAAAACTCAGCGATCCTGCCTTGGGAGTAGGCAGGCCAAATTGTTATAGTTATGACCTGATCTGAAAGTCCTTCGGAGGTTACAGGAACTACCTATAGCCTTGTCTGTTTCAGGAATGACGTAGCTCTCTGTCCACTCTGGCGCGGAATGAACAGTTCTGGGGAAGGTCACACGCGATTAAATCATCTAACCTTTATTGTCCTTCTGCTTGTCGATGGATTTTTCTACATCCTTCTTTGCATCATCAACTGCTTTTTCGGTATCCTCAACAGTTTCATCGATTGCTTTACCCGTTTTCTCCATGGCTCCTTCCTGTTCACAGCCGGTAATTCCTGCGATAAACATCATTAATAGAAAACAAACGAAAATATTAATCAATTTACGGACCATAATGAACCTCCTTTATGAACAAATTTCATAAATAACCTGTAACTTTTCGATACAGAACCTCCCCCAGATAGAAATAGTTCCGATTTACTGGACAGGGCAGTGGTACCCCGAACTGACAAAATTTAAACAAGATTGAAATTCATCGTAAAGATAACAGGAATCGACCTAGTCTAATTCTATTTGATCGGATAGAGAAGTTCAAGTAGGATTGGCAGTGCTAAAATGACTGGCTGGAATGTAAAAGGAAATTTGAGCATAATTCCTGTACATATTCAAAAAGAAGATTCTTCCTGATTATTTTCAATTAACGGGGACCATGAAAGATATGAAGTTTGCCACCTGTTCTTGAAAGGCTTAAATATTAGGCAAACGTCCCTGCTGTTTCCCTGCAATCCGTAGCTTTAAAAAGAGTTTTTAGGGAAAAAGATAAAATCTAACTGACTGATATTAAAAAGATATAAACAGAATTCGTAATCAGTAGGTCACCGGTTCAAGTCCGCTTACCGGCCCCAGGTTCAGGCTCCAGGAGCACGTAACCGGCAACAGACCCATAAATTTGACACTACGAATCGACTACAGCTTATTCAAGCTCGACCCAGGCATCAACTGTAGCATTGGGACTACCCTCTACACGGTGTTTGATTATCACACCATCAGCACTTTTCCACCCATGCCATTTTTTTTCGGCAAGGATAACTTTTTTACCATCAATTATCGCTTGGAGAAAATTATCCACTTTTCCCACTGTACAGTTTAAGCGAAAGAAAAACGTTTCAACGCTTCTCTCGCCTTCTTCGCTCCTCGTGTCAACATAAATATAGATTCCATATTCTCCGGTTGAACCTAGTTTTCCAAATGATCCGCGAACCATTGTTGGCTCTAGGTGGAGAGTATTCCTTTTTGTTGTAGCATCAATGGTGAATGCGGCGAGATTAGATACTGTAAATAGGAGAAAAATAATAGTTAGGATAAGCTTTTTCATAGGTCTTCTCCCTGTTGATTTTTTTATTTCACTCTTTCCATTTGGGGTAAAATTCTCTCTTCCCTTATGGTTTCATTAAAACAGCTTCAGCTTTCCTGCCAGTATTTTGAGGCATAATTAGGGAACGGACAGACCACAAAATAAGTAAGCGATTATTAAACCCCACTGAATTTGCCAGGGATTTTCAAGAGCTCGTTCGTCAGGTTCCTTGGCAGCAGGGTTCGATAGTCATCATCAGTTTGTGCAAGGGGAAGGTTTTCGAAAATAAATCGCAGGTATTTGTAAACATCGAGACCGTTTGCCTTTGCGGTCTCAATCAATGAATACAGTGCAGCGCTAGCCTCTGCCCCTCTCTGAGTTCCTGCAAAAAGCCAATTTTTTCTTCCGACCGTAAAGGGCCGGATTGCATTTTCGACCAGGTTGTTATCGGGTGTTACATACCCATTACGCAGGTAGGCAGTCAGTCGATCCCACTGATTCAGGGTATAGGTTACAGCCTTGCCCAAGAGACTTTTAGGTACTACTTGAGTGGATTTATTATCCAGCCATTTTTTCAGGTCATCTATGATCGGTTTGGCCTCTTTGGCACGAAGAGCAAGGAGTTCATCCTGAGAAAGGCAGAGTTTTTTAGCCTTTCTCTCTATTGCATAGATCCCTTTAATAGCGTTGATAGCAATAGCAGGAGCTCCGGGTTTGGCGTTCTTTCCTCTGGCCTTTTCTGCGTCTACAAACTTCCTTCGTGCATGGGCCCAGCACCCAACATGCAGAATGCCGTCCTTATTATCAAGAAAGTTATAGCCCGCATAGCCATCGGTTTGGACAACACCTTGATAGTCACCAAGAAATACCTTGGCGATTTCTCCGGCCCGGCTTGGAGAATACAAATAGATCAATGACGGAACCTGCGGATCACCACCACGGAATACCCACATGTAGGATTTGGCAGTGGGAGAACGTCCGAGTTCTTTGAGAACCTGCAGGCTTGTTTCATCGATGTTTATCAAAGGTCCAGAACGGATATCTTTCAGTAAAAGATTCAAGAGGGGAGCACAGGCTTCAGCAGCCTTCATTGCCCAGTTACACATGGTGGCTCGGCCTATTTCTACTCCCAGTCTTCTAAATTGGCCTTCCTGACGATAAAAAGGGAGAGCATCGGCAAATTTCGCAGTAAAAATATGAGCCAGCAAGCCGCTTGTTGCTATACCCTTGGGGATGATTTGCGGTGGAGGTGGTGCAATTTTGACCACAGGCCCATCGCTTTCAACACCTTCACATCTCCGACAGGCATATTTAGGCCTTATGTGGCGAATGACTTGGATAACGGCTGGGATAATATCAAGTTTTTCAGAAACTTCTTCGCCAATTTTTATGAGTTGATCACCGCATCCGCATACTTTTTCATCTTCCGGGATATCATGAATAACTTCAACCCGGGGCAGACTCGGCGGCAGTGGTCTTCTGCCGGGTTTTTTTCTGTTATGGCTTGAGACAGGAGTTTTTTCTTCCTGTTCCGCTTCTGGGTCCGGCTCAGGCATGTCAAAAAGTGGTAACTGCGGACTTTCCCCCTGATACTTTTCACTTTTGGGGCCGAATAATTTTTGATAGAGATGACGATTATGCTCACGCAGAAGACGTACTTCCTCTTCATATTGAGCTATAATCTGCTTGAGTAGGACTGGGTCATCCGGCAATGTAGAACTGTTTGAAATCATGAAAAAACACTACCACGAAACTGGCCGAAAAGCAATGATTTCAACCAGTATTTCAGCAGGATAACACTACCCGGCCACTACGCAATGCAGCCGCTGGTGAGCCTGTTGCATATCAAGGCCATGCAGGAGCCAATCCAACGCAGATTGGTCGATTTCTATAACCTCATGTTCACTGTCGGGCCACCGGAAAATGTCTTTTTCCAAACGTTTCATCCATACACAAAAACCATTTTCATCCCAGTATAGGATTTTCACAAGATCACGCCTGCGATTGCAAAAAACAAAAAGACTGCCTGCAAACAGGTCCAGTTCAAATTGATCAGACACTATAAGTGATAGCCCATTAATCGACTTACGCATGTCTGTTACGCCAAGGGCGAGATAAATTTGCATAGTATTGGGCCATACCAACATTATATGTCCTCCAAAGTCAGAATCAGCTGCTGGAGAACCTGCTTATTAAACTCCCTGTCAATAGATATGCAAAATCGTTTATCGCAGACTAACAAGTCAAGGGGACCTGATGCGGTAGTACAGCTGGGAGCGGGCTCTTCGGAAGCCTGCACGGTGAGAGGGAAAAATTGAGGTTGGGGTCGTGGATCTTTATTGAGCTTAGTGCGCCAGTAAGAAAAACTGGAAAAAGACAGCCCGTGAGCATCGCAGTACTCTCTCTGGGTCATAGCACTACGCATCCAGGATGCAATATGCTCTTCCCAACACTTCTGTTTTTGCTGCCTGCTGCCGGAATACGCCTTGTTCATGTAGACCTCCTGTTGTTATAATTTGTCAGGAGGTAGGTGAACATATCCCTACATGATTCGGTAGAAGTGGTTGGTTAATCGCTTACGAAATTGTACCCTTCTACCAATCTCTTCTGTGGATATTACCCCTTGAGTCATCAGATGGATCTTAACCAAGGGGGGAGCTATCTCTATCTGCTTTGAGTGAAAGATGAGAAACTTATCATGTTCCTCCCTCTCCCTCCTCACTATCTCCTCAATGTATTTAAGATAGGGGTTCTCCTTTTCTAGTGATCTAAATGCTGACTGAATCTTCTCCTTGCTTCCCGATAATTTAACGCCCCTAATCTTCAATTTTTCGTAGCTCTTGAAGTTTTGAACATTGTATATCTTCACAGGAGTCTCTGAGTGGTTAAAAAGAGTTCTATGCTCTCTACTTGCATCTGTCGTAACCAGGCTCCTTATCTGTGGACTCATCGTCTCCCTGAACATGAAGAGAACTGCTCCTTGCTCCTCCTTCTGCAAGAAGATGCTTCTGAGTGATCTATCTGTTTTCCCAAGGAGCAATAAATCTCTGAAGATATCACTATCTTGATTTATAATATTCGCATATTGTATGAGATCAGGAAGCTCATAGAGACCCAACAACCCCTCATCGGTTTCTATCTCTATAGCTCCTGTTGCAGAACCACTCCTGAGTTGAGTCTCAGCTTCCCTTGCACCATCCAGGATCTTTTGAAAGTACAGATGGATCCCACCTGGTATCTTCTCCCTCAGATTAGGATCTGTTTGGTATCGATGAACAAAACCATACAGCTCTTTTGCCACAGAGCTTGAGATATCTGAGAACACGCTACTGCTCACCATGCTTTCATCAAAGATCAAAAGATCTCTTTGTTCTCCTTGATATTGAAAGTATTGACTCAGGTAGCTTGTTCCTCTGAGCTTGTAATGTGTGTGGATAATGACAGGGGTACTAGGCAGCCTTTCAAAGACTTCTGCTAAGCCTGGAACTTTATGATGGACTACCTGAAAATACTCTGGCGATACTCCTTTCTCCAACAACCAACTTTCAATCGCATCTATTTCGGTAATCTTCTCAAGAGATAGGGAAAGGCTGTATTTCCTCTCTGAATCATGGTGAAATAAGAACTTAATCAGATGCTTAAGGGCCTCTGTTTTTCCTGATGACACTCCCAGAGGAATGCAATACCAGTCGGCTCTTTCATGATCAAGTTGCGACATAAGAAGATTGCAAACTTGCTCAAGCGCCTCTTCTTGATCCTCTTCCACAATCAGCTGGTACTCATCCCTGAAGGTTTGCAGGATATCTTGATGAAGAGCTGAAACCCAACCTTGGTTCGTTGCCTGGAATGGTTCAACAAGAAGCCTCTCTTGCCTCTCTCTCATCCTGGCAATTTGCTTATCAAGCCAAGATACCCTTCCACCTCCTTTCTCAAAGTACTTTCCTCCAACACCTCCTGGGTACTCCTCGAACAGTGCTATAATTTCCTCATTTGTCAATTCATCAGCCACCAACTCACCTAGAACATTCCAGATAAACTCTGACCGCTGACCTCTTTCCACTCTCCTTGAAAGTAAATCGGTATATTTGACAAGCTGCTGTTCATCTGGAGGTTCAATATCGATGAGCCTGAGAAGAGGTGGAGTGTACTGCCTGGCTCCCACTCTCTCTCTAAGAGAAACCTCTAGGAGCCAGTCTGGCGCTGGCGCCATTTCGCACTCATTTATGACTGTGTACCTCCAACCATCTGCTGTCGAGCCTGCTGCGATGATGTAGCTATCGTTAGCCCTGATATCATACCCATGATCAGCCTTAGACCTAGGCCTATAATCCTTCCCATCATCTGGGAGCAAGTAGTAGTGGTGAAAGCCTCGCCTTGTCTGTACCGTATAAGTTTTAGGCAATTCATAATCCGCTGGAAATCTTTCCTTGTAGTCAATATCAAGCACTATGATCCCTGATATATGTCCCGTTAAAATTCAAGCGTTATCATTCTTGTTAAAGTTCAGGTTTTCCCAGCTTTCTCTTTGGGTAACACCAGATACCCGTTGTCTTCTTGCTGGAACTTTCTTGCCTCTCGCCAGCTTAATAAGTGGCATGCCTTGATCGTAAAAGGCCTTGTACATCTGGATTCGTGCCATTCTCCTCCTGTAGTCTTATTATTAAATTCTTTCTGCTGCCAATCGGAACGCTTCGTACTTGTTAGCTATCACCTCCTTTTGATATAGTTCACTGTTCGCACATTTATCCCTCATCCTCTTACTGTAGGGAACTGAATGCTAAGTGTAATCTTGATTAACGTAGCAAGCACTAACGAGAGCCTGAAAACTTGTTTTACACCCAAGCCTATACCTTGATAATTTAAGTTGTCCGAATCCATCAACCTCTCTGCCTCTGCAACTCTCATGCAGTCACAGGTTACCCGCTCCGTCATTCTTATCTCGTTGCGTATTAACTTGAGATTGTTCTAGGCCTTTCAAAGAAAACCCATGCATAGCTCTCAGGAAACCTCTTATGAGGGACACTGCATATTCAAAACGCAGCTCTACTGTCAAAGATCAACTTTCAGACGAGAAGGCTCTTGTTACCTTCCCTGACGGGCTTATTTCGTACCCCTAAAAAAAAAAGAGGACTAAAGACCCTTATTGGGCCTCTAGTCCTCTTATGTATTTATGCTGGCTCAAGCAGCTTCTCTTCTAACCTTTCAAATCTAGTTTGCAGATCTGCATATCCTAGATCATTGTAGATCTCATAGGCCCCATCAGATATTCCAGCTAGAAATTGCTCTGGATCTTCTAAACCGTTTTCCTGAAACTTCCTGCATGCTTCTTTAAGGGTTAAGTCGTCCTTTTGACCACCTACTTCATCAAGGAAGGCATATAGCCAGCCCCCTGCTTCTTCGAGATCCATTTGAACATGGTACGCTATGTTTTGAATTGCTATTTTAAGAGAATCCGGCTTCTCGAGTTCCCTAACCCTACTTTCAAGGTCTTTAATTTCAGCACCATGACGACTCGACGACTCTTCACTATCAACATCATTACATGTAAATTTTATTTTTTCCTTTCCCACGCTATCAATGTCACCCATCACATTACCTCTTAAATTGGTGTATAAAATTAACCTTAACAGTCATATTTTTTACACTCTTGACACTGGCAGCAGGAAACTTACTCAAACAAATGTTTCACTGGATAGGAAAATACATCTCACCTAACGAACCGGTTCTTCTCATACTACATTAGATCAAGCTTTAGCCTCTTCAGTGCTAAAATTCTGCAGAAGTAATCCTTTTACTTCAATACTTGTCTGCCAGTGCGAAGAGAAACCATATTGGAGCCTTAGTATTCTAAGGTTATGTTAAAGATCTCTTGATGAAAGATACAGTAAAAATTCAACTTACTGCAGCGATCATCTCAAAAACAACTATACCAACATGTGGGAATCCTGCCAACCCCTCCCAAGTAGCTTGAATCACTACACATTATCCCCATTGCGACACTTCGGCGAAAGATTGTTCGCTTTTTTGAACTTTACAGCCAAAAGCATGCCTACGCTGCTGATTTAATGGATTAGTAACGTACCTTCTCTAGTGCCTCATGCATAATAATAAGATTCTGCCTTGATTGAAACTGGATGTACTGACCAGTTATATCGTTAGACTTATGATTTAAAAGTCTTTTGATCAGCAGATAATCAATGCCTACCTCGAAGGCTCTGGTGGCGAAGGTTCTCCTAAGGTCATGGCATCGGAATTCCACACCGATCAATCTTGACAACCTCATTAATGCTGGACGAATATCCGACATATAACGATTCTTACGCTGAGTAGAAGGGAAGAGGTATCCTGTGTTGTTCTGAGCCTTGTTGACAATTCCCTCTATTTGATCAGTTACAGGAACATAATCAGGTCTGCTGTTCTTGGTGTTTTGGATAACAAGACAGCGAACAGCATCGACGCTTTGTATATCGTTCCATTTGAGCCGTAGTGCTTCATTTTTGCGTAATCCGGTATAAAGCATCAAGTGGACTGCTAATGTCACAGGATGGTTATCTGAGGCAGTTTGATGCAACAACTCCGCAACGATGTTTGCAGGTAGGTAATGCTCTCTTTTTCGTATGCTCCTGTCTATCCGCTTACGCTTGAGAACATCAACAGGATTACTCTCGATCAAATCATCTGCCATAGCATAATTCATGAGAGCAGAGAGTATACGCATAGTTTTG
>LGVF01202818.1_pt1 | contig 10052 bp, 8 predicted proteins | sample 469901 | NCBI WGS metagenome assembly LGVF01 (sample SAMN03893561, study PRJNA290197) | marine sediment metagenome | material: sediment; isolation source: combined push core samples #3730, #5133, and #5579 collected at Hydrate Ridge | place: Pacific Ocean: Hydrate Ridge | reverse complement strand
TGAATTTCTTTATTATCCGAAAGGTTAACTACGTAGATATTATTATCTCTAACATATGCTATTTGCTTTCCGTTAGGAGAGAATGTTGGCTCTTGTTCTAAACCTTTAGATATTTCTTTTAATGATTTTGATGCAATATTATACAAGTAGTGTTTTGCAGTGTATGAGTGTCTATATACTGCTGTTGCTTCAGTTACTAATAGAATGTTTTTTTCATCAGGAGAAAAAGAATATCCTGTAAAAAATGGAGCTTCTGATAAATCACTACCATTTACAATAGTAGAAACTTTTTTAAATGACGAATATGAATATTTGTCTACGGATGTTCCTGAATTTCCGTATTCCAAAATAGTATAATGCTCACCATCATTCATTGATTGGATGTCGTTTATATACTCTTGGCTGAATTTTCCACCCCAAATATCTTCTAATGTAATTTGTTGTTGAGCGTTAACAAACGAACTCGTCAATAAAACTAATATTACTAAATATCTTTTAATCATCTTTCTAATATATCTATCAGCCCTGGTCCAAAAAGGTTGGTTCTAGGCAATTATTATTTTTATAAGGAATTACAGTTAATAATAAATACACTTATTTAATTCCGAAACTATTACGATTTACTACCATTACAGGTATTCCTTGTTTATTTGCTATTACGTTCTGTTCAAAACCTCCAAATAAATTGAATACATTTTCTTGTAGGTTAGAAATGGATATCAAATCTGCATCTACACTTTTAGCATATTCAAGAACCTCAGAGTCAAAATTATTGGAAGCAGTTCTTTGTTCAATTATATATGATAGTTTACTTGATTCTAAATAACTTCTAATCATATCAAGATACTTATTACTTGCACCTTTTGCATCTCCATATCCTAAAACATGAATTTCAGAATCAAAAGATTTAGCAATATCAGAAGCCAATCTTAATAATTCACTAGGTTCTTTGTTCAGGTTAAAAGGCATCACAATTTTATCGAAACCATTTTTCTTAGGTTCTTTTGTGATAGAAATAAAAGGAACTTTAGATGTAGAAATAACTTTTAAAGCTTTAGAACCAAAAATATGTTGGAGCCCTGAAACACCATGTGTGCCCATAACTACAAATTTTGCTCCTATTTCTGAAGCAACCTTGCTAATATCATCAAAAATATTTCCTTTCCTAATTAATTCGGAAACTCTGATTCCGTAATTTTTTTCAGTTTCAATAATGATTTCCTGAATTTTTTGGTGTGCAGATTCTAGTGCATCATCGTCCGAAACTATATGTAATAGTACTATTCGCCCATTTATTTTTTCTTTAAGAATAAATGCATGCTTCAAAGCATTATCTGCTTGTGGTGTAAAATCTGTTGTAACTAATATTATGTTCTGAGTCATTCTTAATGAGGAATTGTTTAAACAAAAATAACATAAAAATCCAAACGGGAAAATTTAAAAAAAATTGTAGAAAAGTTACTACAAAATCATTTTATCCTTCACAATAATTTACTTGAAGGCAGAAACACCTGTAATGTCAAAACCTGTTATTAATAAGTGTATATCGTGGGTTCCCTCATAAGTTATAACCGATTCAAGGTTCATCATGTGGCGCATGATAGAATAATCGCCAGATATCCCCATAGCACCTAGTATTTGACGAGCCTCTCTAGCGATTTCTAAAGCCATATTTACGTTGTTACGCTTTGCCATAGATATTTGTACTGATGTGGCTTTACCACCGTCTTTTAATACACCTAATCGCCAAGTTAGAAGTTGAGCTTTTGTGATTTCGGTAATCATTTCGGCTAACTTTTTTTGCTGTAACTGAAATCCTGCAATTGGTTTTTCAAACTGAGTTCTTTCTTTTGAATATCGCAATGCAGNNATCGTAACAATCCATTGCTGCACCTATGGCTCCCCATGCAATTCCGAATCGTGCAGAATCTAGGCATTGTAAAGGAGCTCCAAGTCCATCTTTACCTGATAAAAGATTCTCTTTTGGAACTTTTACATCCGAAAATATTAATTCTCCGGTAGCTGATGCTCTTAGCGACCATTTGTTATGAGTTTCGGGAGTAGAAAACCCTTCCATCCCTCTTTCTACAATAATACCTTTTATTCTTCCTTCTTCATTTTTTGCCCAAACAACTGCTATATCAGCAAAAGGAGCATTTGATATCCACATTTTGGCACCATTTAGTAAGTAATGGTCACCTTTATCTTCAATATGGGTAGTCATACCTCCAGGATCTGAACCGTGATTTGGTTCGGTTAATCCAAAGCAACCCATCATCTCGCCTGTAGCTAATTTTGGTAAATATTTATGTTTTTGTTCTTCAGACCCAAAAGCCCAAATTGGATACATTACCAAAGATGATTGAACAGATGCCGTAGATCGGATACCCGAATCACCTCTTTCAATTTCTTGCATGATAAGTCCATATGATATATAATCTAATCCTGCACCACCAAATTCTTCTGGAATGTATGGACCAAAGGCACCTATTTCTCCAAGTCCGGTAACAAGATGTTTAGGGAATTCAGCTTTTTGAGCATATTCGTCTATTACTGGTGTTACCTCGCGCTTAACCCACTCACGCGCAGAATTACGTATTAGTTTATGTTCTTCGGTTAGTAAATCATCAAGGAGGTAATAATCTGGTGCATTAAATAAATCTACGGACATTGAGAAAGCTTTTGGTTAGGTTACAAATCTAAACAAAAGCGGCAATTTATGATAGGCTTATGTATTAAAATCTCTTAATATTTATATATATGTAAAGATGTGTAATTGCCTATTTCATGTTACTAGCACAAATGTTGTGGAAAAGTAAAATCAATGAATATAGTACGTCATCTCGAGGGGTAAGTTTTTTTTCTAAAAACTCCAATGAGCTAATGACGAGATACTTTGCGATCTTAGCGTTTTATTTTTTTGCGGTCTTGGCGTGAAAAAATCAATTTATTTCACGCTAAGTCCGCAAAGTATTTTCGCAAAGGAAACGCAAAGAAATACATCAAAAAATAAAAGTCGTCATGGGTGCCGACGATAGGAGTGGAGAGATCTCAACTAGCTTACAACAGATTTCTCCATTCCGTAAGCTCCAGTCGAAATGACGTACATTATTATATTTACCAGACAAATAAGGGTAACCTATTTTATAAGATGTAAAAACAAGAAACCGTACTTAGATAACTAAATACGGTTCTGTAACCCTACAATAACTGAAATGAGGAAAGTTTATTACTATAGGTATTAATAGTAATGCCCCTATCTTCTTTTAATAGCATCACAAAATATAGATAGGAGCATTCACAACAACTAACAACGTTTTAATGATTTAGCGATTTTAATAAAAGTTTCATACTTTCAGTTATTGCTAACTCTGTACGTCCGCCTTCTTCTTTAGCTATATCATCTATATTCTTTAATGTTTCTTTTAACTCTAATGCTGATATACTATTCAGTTCTAATGCTTTCAACCCAATTTTCCCAATTTCCCTTAGGTTCTTAGATTTTTGCTCTACTTCAATAAGCATTGGCGAAGCTTTTAAAACTTCTTCAAATTTAGTGTGATTATGTTTCCAAACCTTAAATACATCTTTAAGGTTTTGCATATTTTCAGCACTATTATCTTCAATAAAATTTGTTACCAGTTTATCAAATTCCCTAGCGCCTTTAGCATCAGCAACACAGGCATCGGCAAACTTAGTATAAGGCGAAAAAGTATTATACATTGTTCCACCTGGGTTTCGCGTATAAACTTTTAATGGTTCACTTACATTTACCAAAACTTTAACGGCATCTGTATTTTTGTTATTTGATATATTTCTGATAATAACATCTTGGTTTCTTATATGTTGCGATCCAATACGCTCCAACCTTTCTGACTCTATATCAAGTCGGCGATACATATCGTCAACATCCTTAGTTTTTTCTCTTGGCGACCAAAATTTCTCGGCAATAGCAGCACTTCTAGGCCAAACTCTTGAATCAAGTGTAAGAGGTGTAATTAGTTCACTCCACATTGTTGCTTCACCACCTAAAATCATAGCTTCTTGCTCGGGTGTTAAATCAGTATTATCGCTTACAAATTTTGTTGTGTAGTGAGAACTTGCTGGCAATAGCAAATCAATGTAAAATCCATTAGATAGTACTGCATTATATCCCTTCTTTACAGCTTTACTCAATGACGATCCTTCAGCTACACCTTCGTTAGGCCCACGCCATGAGTGTATCAATGCACTTTTTGGTATTGCTTCATTCTGAATTTCCTCCCAGCCCATCATTTCTTTATTGTATTTAGATAAAATAGAATAAAGTTTTGTGTTAAAATAAGCCTGAAGGTCATGAGGATGTGCAATATTATTTTTCTTCATAAAAGCAACTATGCTAGGATTTGTCTCCCAATTTTTCCCTTCATTTTCATCACCTCCTATATGTAAATATTTATCAGGAAATAATTCAGCAATTTCACCAAAAACATCATCCAATACTTTATAAACTTCAGGATTTGTAGGATCTAAAACTGGTAAAAATATACCTGCATTACGTTCTAGAGTATAAATAGTATCCTTACTAGCCAACTGTGGCATAGCAGTTAGTATAGCAGTAGCATGTCCTGGAACATCAATTTCTGGAACTACTCTAATTCCTAAATTAGCGGCATAGCTTACAATGTCTTTTATCTGAGCTTTTGTGTAATAATTTCCATCGCTACCTTTTTGATATAATTCAGGATGAGAATCTATCTGAATTCTAAAACCTTGATCATCTACCAAATGCCAGTGAAAAACATTCATTTTTACTGACGACATTAAATCCAAGTTTCGTTTTAAATCGCCAACCGGAATAAAATGACGTGCAACATCAAACATGATTCCACGCCAAGTAAAACGAGGCTCATCAGTAATTGATACAACAGGTAATACATATTTACCACCCTTAACCTCTACTAGTTGATATAGAGTTTCTAGAGCGTGAATAGCACCTAAATCTGTTTCAGCATTTATAAGAACTTCAGTTTTAGAAATAGAAAGGGAATAAGACTCATTTTCATTTATCTCTAATTTTCCCTCTCTAATTACATCTATTTCTAACCGTGCCTTTGCAGGATTACTCTCTTTAGTTAAATAAGGTTGATTAAAGAAAATACCTGTTTGTTGATCTATTCTTCTCAGAATATTATCTGCATATTTTAATAATCTATCAGATTTATTACCTATAACTCCAATAGAAAAGTCTTTATCTATTTCTAAATAACCCTCTCCAAATTCAATTGATGAAGGTAATGGCATTAAATTGTTATTATGCTCTTTTTGTTGGGAATACCCAATAGTGACTAAAACGAGCATAATACTTGTGAGTATTAATTTCTTCATAGCTATTTATCAAAAATAATGTATGTGTTGTGTGTTGCACAATAATAAACTAAGTGTGTGAAGCTTAATTTAATGTCTAGCTCCTTCGTAGGTGTGCAGTTCCTACGAAGGACCTTGTGTGGGTTGCTAAACAAGTGTAGAACTGTGGAAAAACAGTCTCAATTATTATTTTGATTTAAGTTAATTTATAACTTAAATGTATCCTAAAATTTATAACGTTTAAAAGCTTCAATTGCTTCGTATTCTGGTAACCCTAATTTGTCATAAAGATCTGCTGTACCACGGTTTCTATCTTCCGATCTTTGCCAGAACTCTCTATGGTCACTACCTTGGAACATTACGCCATCTTTTTGAGATTGGTGGAAGAAAATTGCTTTTCTCTTACGTGACAATTCTTCTGGGCTAATAGGAACAGCCATTTCAATATCATTTACATCCCATTCTTGCCAAGCACCACGGTATAACCACACATAGCATTCTTTCATAAATGCTTTGTTTTTAAGTTTTGCCAATGATGCAAAAATAGCATCTAAACAAACTTTGTGGGTTCCGTGTGGATCAGCTAAATCGCCAGCTGCAAATATTTGATGAGGTTTAATATCCTCCATAATATCAGCAACTAATTTAATATCGGCATCACTAAGTGGTGATTTTTTAGCTTTTCCTGTATCGTAAAATGGCATATCTAAATAATGAACAAACTCATCTTTGATACCACAATAACGAGTTGCAGCAATTGCTTCTCCTCTACGTATTAATCCTTTTATTTTTCTTAATTCTACTGGTTCTACTTCATTTTCTGATTTATTCTTAATCATTTCAATAGCTTTCTCGTAGAATTTGCTACCAGCATCTTCGTCAGAAATAGCTTTAAACTGTAGAGCAAACTCAGCAAAACGTAATGCATCGTGATCAGCAACAGCAATGTTACCTGAAGTTTGATATACAACATGTACTTCGTGTCCTTGTTTTGCTAAACGCTGAAGTGTTCCTCCCATTGAGATAACATCGTCATCAGGGTGAGGAGAAAATACTAATACACGTTTTTTAGATGGTTCAGCACGCTCTGGACGACGACTATCATCAGCATTTGGCTTACCACCTGGCCATCCTGTAATTGTATCACTTAAGTAATTAAACATACGGATGTTCAAATCGTAAGCAGATCCTTCAAGTGCAATTAAACTTGACATACCGTTGTCGTTATAATCTCTATCAGTAAGTTTTAATACTGGTTTAGATTCTTTTTCTGCTAACCAAACTACAGCTTTACGAATAAGATCTTCGTCCCAGTGTACTGGACCTACTAACCAAGGAGTTTTAATTCTTTTAATTTCAGCAGATGCAGCTTCATCAACTAAAACTGTAACATTGTGATGATCTTGAAGGAAACTAGCTGGAAGTTCACCAGTAATTTCTCCCTCAATCATGTCTCTTGTTACTTCAGCTTTTTTATCACCCCATGATAGCATAATGATACGGTTGGCTTTCATAATAGTACCAACTCCCATTGTAATTGCTTTACGAGGAACATTATCTAATCCAGCAAAATCTCCAGCAGCATCAGAACGTGTAAGGTGATCAAGTGTAATTAATCTGGTAGTAGATTTACGGTGCGAACCTGGCTCATTGAATCCAATATGTCCAGTACGACCAATTCCTAGTAATTGGAAGTCTAACCCTCCGTAAGATTTGATTTTTAGCTCATAATCAATACAAAATTGATTTAATTGCTCTGGATCAACCATACCACTAGGTAAGTTTATATTTTCTGGTAGAATATCAACATGCCCGAATAAATTTTCTTGCATGAAATACCAATAACTCTGACGGTGTTCTTTCTTTAGTCCATAATATTCATCTAGGTTAAAAGAAACAACGTTTCTAAAACTTAGACCTTCTTCATTATGCATTCTTATTAACTCGGCATAAACTTTTATTGGTGATGAACCAGTTGCAAGACCTAGTATTGCCATTTCTCCTCTTTCAGCCTTGTTTCTAATCAAAGCTGCAATTTCTTCTGCAACAGCAATTGATGCTATTGATGAGTTAGGGAATATCTCAGTATGCATTTTTTCATACCTTTTATCTTCAAATCTACCAACTGGTTGGTAGCTAATGTCTACTGTTTTACTTAAATCTGATGCCATCATATATATATTGCCTCTTGTTTTCAAATAGTTAGTGAAAACCACATTGCTAACAATGCTCTTTTTCACTATACAAATATTGCACACATAGTAAAGAATAGAAAACTATTTCGACAGTTGACATTGATATAAGGATAGAAAGCAGGTTTTTGCAAATAAATAATAAAAATATAGTTGGGAGCTACATTAAGGTAATTTACTTGTTTTTGGCGCTATTTCCGTCTATCCGCTTCTAGCTTTTATTGTTTTTGCTGTTCATAAATGCACTGCGGGGTCCACACTAAGGCGTGGCCGCCACAGTACAATATTCACTAGCAACTACAAAAAAAGGCTAGCACTTCTATACGGGCGAAAATTTTTTGGTATGATGAACCTTATTTGCAAATAGACCTGGGTTATGCTATTTTATATTCAGGGCATTTAACTTTTATACTGACGTCATATCAAACTAAACGCATGTGAAGTTGTGATATCTCATTATATAAATATGATATTTCTATACTTAGGTTGGAATGACGTTTTTATTTATAGGAAAATATTTTTATTTTTTTGCCTGTTTTATGTTGTATGACGTTTGGTATAAGGATAGTAGCCGACTGCGGACTCGATTTTTTCAAGTTACAATCAAATTTTATGCGGGCTTCAATGTTCATAATTACTACTANNACTACCTCGGCTATTATATTTATCCATTGTTAGGTGGTCGTGTTTATTTCATTCCCAGCTTTTGGTTTTTCTCCAACAGATTAATAGCTTCTACTAACCGCTTTCGTTTTGTCACCTCTTTTTTGGCACTAATCAACCACTCGATATATTGCTTTTTGTTACTAGGTGTAAGGTTCATGAAATTATTCCAGGCTTGTTCATTTTTTCTTAATGCCTGTTCTATTTCCGGAGTGAGCTTGATTTCTTTTGAAGCACGAGCTTTTGTAAATTCTTTATCATACTCTATTCGTTGCTTAAAAAAAGCAAGACCGGAGTTTGTCATTTTCTTTTCTGCTATCATTTTTTTAGCAATACTTATATTTGTAGGCGACCATTTACTTTTTTTCTGCCTTACTGTAAATTTATGAGCGTATTTTTCATCGTCAATCCTTTTTATTATGCCATCTATCCAGCCGAAGCAAATTGCTTCTTCAACAGATTCCAAATATCCCACAGTTGGTTTATCTGTATGTTTTTTATAGTATATAAGCCATACTTCCTTTTCATCAAGGTGGTTCTTTTTAAGCCAATCACGCCAATCCTCACTACTTTTAGCCTGAAATGATTTTATACTCATGTTTGTATTTATTTTAGATGCCACCCAACAACGGTTTGTATAAGGCTTGTTGGGCAATTCTAAATTGGTGAAATCTTTCAATATGCTACTGAGCACCGTTTTAATTTTTTGCTTAATTTCTGTTTTCTAAAGTAAATAATTAAAACTGTGCGGACTTTCTAAATAAGCATAAACTTTTAATAAATGACAGACTCGCCCAATGCGCTATACACAGTGTTGTAGGGTGTTTTTATTCAATTCTTGTTTTAGCAATCATATCATGGATTCCTGTTTTTCCTTTTATTATTGGAATCCAATATACTAAAGTTAGTTTTGATATATTTCTAATCAAAACACTCGAAAATTTGAGATTAGAATCGTCTAATTGTCTGATATTAATTCCAAAAATATTTTTCCCAATGGTTTTATTAGTCGAGAACTCCATACTAATTTTATAAGCGAACATTACTATAAAAATTTCAACTGGAAACCACAGAATAATCATTTGAGTAGAAAGTATCCATCCAATTAATAATACTATCAACCAGTCAATAGTGAATGCGAATAGCCTTTTTAGACTAGGTTTTAGCTTCAATCCGATTTTCGGTAGTTTTTCAAGTGCTTCATTAAACTTTGTTTGTCTCAATCCGAATGATAGTAAAATTAGTCCAAATGGGATAATTGGAAAATAATATATCGTCTTAAAGTTCAATGAAACCTCTGACATCACATTAGCTGAAATCTGAAAATTTGAAAGTGATTTTATATAAAATCCTTCAATAACAAAAAGTCCTCCCGTAATTAAGATAAGGCTAATCAATCCTTTTATAGAAATATTACGATACAAGATAATTGCAACAAAGCCTATTAAGCCATAAATAAGTGAAAATATAATTTTAAATTCCGCCTTGGAATGAATTACAACATTATTTGAACTTGGCAATATTTTATCAAGTTGAGATAAGTAAACATAACTTAATCCAAAGAAAATTAATCCTACGATAACTTTCCTTATTAATTTCATATAATTTTAAATTTTAGAGATGTACCATGTCGGTAAATTCTGATTAATCTTAAAATCCTTCATTCATAAATATCTGAGTAAATTCAATTGTAAAAAACAATCTAAAAATTAATCGTTAGTAGCAAAATTTAATCTGGACTCTCAGCATTTGTGATATGCCCTACAACAATAATGTATATGTACTTATAATTATGTTTAATCCAATTCTTACTATTTATTAAACTTTCGTCCTTTCCATTCGTAAGAAGAA
>LGVF01146877.1_pt1 | contig 10052 bp, 16 predicted proteins | sample 469901 | NCBI WGS metagenome assembly LGVF01 (sample SAMN03893561, study PRJNA290197) | marine sediment metagenome | material: sediment; isolation source: combined push core samples #3730, #5133, and #5579 collected at Hydrate Ridge | place: Pacific Ocean: Hydrate Ridge | reverse complement strand
TGCCCCCGTCCCAGAACATGTACGGGCTCACTGATGTCATCAAAGACCCATACTCCCCCTCGATGCCTGCCCGCGAAGCGCGCGCCGAAAAAAAACTCGCTTCAACCGACGAAGCCCGCAGGACGAAAGCGCATAACATCTGGTTAAGTGGGAAGGAACCAGGCACACCACGCGACATCTATCTCAGACTATACGCTGCGGACTCGAAGAAGTACCGGAAGTGATCTTATGGCTATAACATTTCTTCAACGCGTAAAGATCAATATCGCATTGGTGGGGCGATTCGGCATCAAACGGGTGTTGATAGCATGGCGTGAATCCCATCATCGCCGAGTATCCCCACCGCCCAGCGTTCTGGCAACACAGTCATCTCGTATGGAGCAGGTGGTCTGATGAAACGACTTGAAATACTAGGGGCGACCGTCACTGATACGACAATTCAATCAGATTGTTTATGGGCGATAAATTTGAAATTGGTGACTGGTAAAACCGTTACACTTAAAACTCCATATTTCCGGTCTTTGTTATTAGTCAGTGATGTGGAAACAGCAGGCGGCGAACAATGAACACCAACCCAACTGTTTCAAGGTTCGTTGACCGAGCGACTCATACGGTGCAGCCAAATACGCTGGTGAAAGCGGACGAGGAAGGCGATTCTTACATATTCACGAACATCAGCCGCGGTCACCACGCCTGTGCCTCTGGCGCCACCACCCACATCATCATCGAGGTAGATGGCAAGATCGGGTGTTCATGTGGTGATATGACATACCGCTGCCACGGGACAAACGTGTGCAAGCACATCACACAATTCCTAAAACTTGGTGTGCCGCCCCAACTCCCGGCACCGGGAGAACTCATCCAGAAACTCATGATCATGGGCTGGGTTGGGGGAAAGGACGACTTGCGCCCAGGTGAACCGTTGAACCCCGCGCAGGATGTACCGAGCGGACTTGCCTCAGTCGCGTGCCCACATTGTAAGACACGGGCGAAAAGGAAGACGCAGGAAGAAGCAGACGCGTGGTTGGATAACCATATGCCGAAGTGCCCCAAGAACCCGGATAACGAAGGTGCCCCACAAAAAAAACCATCTAAACCCGCCCCGTCCCAAAAAACACGACCTCCGATCGAGGCGGTTGCGCCAGACGTGGCGACACCAAGTGCCCCGGAGATTTATCCGGATGAAGGTAGTTGGAAACCAGATGAAGGCCCCGTTTGTGAACCGCCCGGCCAGGAGGTCCCAGCGAACCTGGCAACCGCATTGTGCAACATGCAGAAAGTAGACCTCCTCGCTGCGACCGACTCCACCAACACGTTTCACAATAATGCCAAGTACGCTGATTTGGCGAGCGTTTGGTCCGCAATTCGTAAGCCGCTGACGGATAACGGGTTGGCAGTGATCCAGACGACAGAACAGTACACAGACGGGGTCACGGTCGTCACCACGCTGGTGCACATATCGGGCGAGACATTCACGTCGCGTCTGTCGTGCGAGGTCCCCAAATCAAAACCCGATAAAAACGGGCAGATCAAGCCAAATATCCAGGGGCTCGGGTCCACGATCACCTATCTCAGGAGGTATTCTCTCGCGGCCATGGTGGGCGTAGCACCGATTGACGATGACGGCGAAGCAGCGATGAGCAGATAAAGAGAGGTGGATAATATGGATACAAAACAAGTTATTGAGGGATATCTCGCAATGGACGCGGATATTGTAAAGCGGATCAATCGCCCATGTGCAACTAGGAAGTGCGTCAGATATGGATATATGCGAGGTGGAGCATGAAATACGATCCAAATATGTTTGGGGAGTTTGTATATAAGCGTACCTACGCGCGCTGGCTCGACGGCGACCAGCGGCGTGAGAATTGGGAAGAAACTGTATTAAGATACCGAGACTACTTCGTTCAAAGATTCGATCTGCCCCCAGAAATGGACGGGAAGTTTTTCGATGCATGTGCGAGAATCTTGAATAAAGAAGTCGTCCCATCAATGCGGGCTTTGTGGACCGCGGGGGAGGCGTTGGATGTCGAGAACATGTCCGCATTTAATTGCACGTTCCTCCTGATAGATTCGGTGAAATCGTGGGCGGACATGCTTTATCTGCTGATGAATGGCTGCGGTGTTGGGTATTCCGTAGAGCGACAGGTTATAAACAAGCTTCCAGAAGTACCTTCCGTCCTGGCCGAGTCCCCCCGGAAAGTTGTCTTTGAGGATTCTAAACTTGGGTGGGCAGAAGGGCTGTTTGACTATTTAAATAGCATGTACAATGGAGAAATGGTAGGATACGACCTATCCCTGATCCGACCGAAAGGCGCGCGGCTTAAAACTTTCGGTGGAAAAGCCGGCGGATCAGAAGACCTGCGCATGCTTCTCGATTACTTGCATAACGTGTTCATGAAAGCACGCGGCAGACGTCTAACATCAATCGAATGCAATGATATATGCTGTTTCATTGCAAATGTTGTGGTGTCAGCAGGCGTCCGCAGGAGCGCATGCATAAGTCTGAGCAACCTGTCAGATACTCGCATGCGGGATTGCAAGGTCGGAGAGTTCTGGCTATCCAACCCGCAGCGAGCAATGGCCAACAACTCTGTAGCATACACAGAGAAACCGGATATGCATATATTCATGCAGGAGTGGACTGCTCTGATGAACTCCGGTTCTGGTGAGCGGGGGATTTTTAACCGGGTATCCGCAATCAACACTTTTAAAGAGTTGGGACGCAGCACGTTGGATACAGACGGGGATGAGCGCGTCATCGGGTGCAACCCATGTGGAGAGATATTCCTACGCCCAAAACAAGCGTGTAATCTAAGTGAGGTAATAGTTCGTCCGGATGACACCCTTGACACATTGCTCGAAAAGGTGGAATCTGCAACTGTTCTCGGGTGTATGCAGGCTTGCCTAACCTCAACCAAATTCCTCGATCCAGAGTGGAAGGCGAACATGGAGGAAGAGAGGCTTCTGGGTGTATCGCTCACAGGCGTCCGCGATCACCCCGTACTCGGAAAGGTGTCTCAGTTATCTTCTACATGGCTAACTGTTATGCGAGATCATGCGCACAGTATCGCTTCAGAGAGCGCTGATGCTCTCGGGATAAATACACCGAAGGCGGTGACCTGCTCTAAACCGTCCGGGACCACCAGTGCGGTAATGAATACTGCATCTGGCATACATACCAGGTTCGCACCATATTACATCCGGAGAGTTCGCGTATCGTCTACGGATGTTTTATGCAGTTTTCTGGTGAACGAAGGGGTCCCACATCACCCAGAAGTGGGGCAGGATGATGAAACAGCCAATACTTGGGTGTTCGAGTTCCCGGTGGAAGCTCCGAGAGATTCGGTGTTTGACACATCGGCCTTGGAACAACTTGAATACTGGAAGATGTTTAAGGTGTGTTGGACGGATCATAATCCAAGTGTAACAATCTCGATCAAAGAAGATGAATGGATGGAGGTTGGCGCATGGGTGTACAGGAATTGGGACATAGTCGGTGGACTGTCGTTCTTACCAAAGTCTGACAGTGTCTATCAACTCGCCCCATTTCAAGCCATATCAAAAGAAGAGTATGATAAGCGCGTGTCTGAGATGCCCCCCATAGATTTTGAGAAACTCACCGATTTTGAGCGAACGGATGAAACCGTAGGAGGGCAAACGTTGGCATGTGCGGCTGGAGGGTGTGAGGTGTTATGATCCATACTACGATTGTTCGGGAGATAGAGGTTCCGCTCCCCGAAACTATACTTTACCGGACATATATTGGTCACACATCTGCCTCGTTCTTTTGTGACCGGGCTTCCGGAATCGAATACGAGGTACTTGACAGGTCGTGTTATAACCGCGGTGGGATGTGATGCCCCCCGCCCCTTCTTACGTCGGGGTGTCCGGGCTATGCGAAGCGTGTATGCGAGACAACGTTTGTAATGACCGCAACTTTTGTGAGAAGAATATCATATCTGGCGCGTGCGAACTTGTGCGCGCCAAAACCTTTATAGGGGATAGCGACAGAACATGATCAGGTGAATTGACATGAAACAAATACTTAAACCGTCGATAATCTACGTAATGGGTGTAGTGACCTTGATGAGTGGGTACGCAGATGATCTTGTCAGACCAGCCATTCCAGATATTGCGTATCTGCTGCATCAGATAGTATGTGTCTTTAATTAGAAGTTTTTACACAGTTCCGTAAATGGTACAAGTTCTGTACCACAATACTACGCTTATATGTTTTTGGTGTGGATGTGTATCCAAAAACCTTATATACTATGAATGACACATATTATACTGTGCAATGAGCACAGGAGAATGAAATACTATGAACACTACGCCATCGACACCGGCATCCATGTACCTGTACAGCAGAGAACTTGTCAGGTCGCTACCAAACTTCCACCCTGGCGCGGATGACATGTGCGCTTGCATAGCTGAGCTGGAGCATGAAGCGACTATACAATACCGGAAGAGGAGATGAACACCATGTTGCCTAATAATTACAATCTTCTTAAGACGCCACTAAAAGTCGCCACACGTTTGGGGATGCGAGATTTCGCCAAGGTCGCCTATATCCACGTGTATCTTGTATATCTGTGGTGGTACATCCGGACATTTGAACATGGTGGGCAGGCATGGAGGGAAGTGAACCTTCGTCCCAGGACATTAGGAGGAGCTGGTGAAATTGACACCATTTGAAAAGTTTGGATTATTGATTATACTTGCGGTGATCCTATGGACTGCGCATCTTGCGATTACCCCTTTGATCATCCCATTAACATGAAAACATACGCCCCATCCCCCCAAGTTCTTGAAACCGCTATATCTGATGAAGATTTGCTAAAAAACGACGTATCAAACCATACCTCGTATGGCGAAGACGTCACAGCGATGAGTAAACAGGCTATGAAAGCGTACCGTAGAGCGAAGAAAGCCAGTGAGGTACAAAATATCCGGTCACGTAGAATATGCGCTGAGATGCGCTCTAAACATGACGGAATTGATCACCCGTTTGAACCGGTGATCATAGAAGAGTCTGTGCCTAAAATACAGACATCATTAAACGATTTTTAAAAGAAAGTTGAGATCCCCATTTTGGGGATCATCTGTCAGTACTTCTTATCCACTCGGTACCCATCTTTCACCTTGACTATGCGGCATGGGGTCCCGCGCGCTCTATGCCATTTCGCTTTCGCCACCGCTTTCGCCTTTGTTCGGTGGACTACTCTGCTTTTACTGTACCCATTTACCATGTTTATTCACCTCCTGTTTAACAGTATGGGGGAATCTCCCCCAGTATCGGCGGCACGTCTCTCTTCTGTTCATATTTCTCTTCTACCAGGTCGTTAAGGTCATTGAGCGTCTTACGCAGTCCCGCCTTCTTGCGCTGGAAAACCCTCCCGCCCTTCCGGTCTCTCACAGTTATGGTTACTTCAAGATCATTTTTCATAAGTTTCCCCCACCCACTCTACAGTCGTCTGGATCACATCGGTGTTTCGCACATCCATCACATCCACGTCCACAAACGGCGTCATGAACACGTCTAATAGTCCTTCTATCTGCTTTGCAAACACCAAGTCATCTGATAGCCGTAGCCGGACACGGTGCGTTCGGATCACGAGGTCGTAATCAAGATTTTGTAGGCATCCTTGCGCCTCATCCATCTGATCGGTGAACGCCAAGTCGAGATGCCCGCCTCGTATTCCAATGTAGCGCATGGCGTAAAGAACGTTGTCGAGTAGCGTCCGGTCGAATATCACTATACCATGATCTTCTTCCCGGAGCTTCGTCTCCATCTCACTATGCGCCTCGTATATCCAGTCCTGTGCCTCCCTGGTGGTCCCGAGTCCGGTTGGGTACGGACATTCCCGAGCGACTTCCTCTCCGACTACCGCGTCCAGCCCAAGCTCTCGTCTGATTGCGTGAGCAAGTTGCCTGCATAGAGTAGACTTCCCGCTCCCATGTACGCCTGTTATAGCTATGTATAGTGTATCTTTCATTTTATCTCTCCCTCTCCTTGTACAGTTTGAAGAGGATCCCTACAAAACCAAGGGTCATTAATGCCCCTGCGATTATCTGCCACTGTGGAGGCAGCATAAATATGATGATGCTTCCGAATAGAAGCAGTAAAGTTGTTGGCAATGTCATGTTATCCTGTCTGATATACATCATTAACAGAGGTATACCGAAGATGAACAGATAGAATATCACACCAAGCATTTGGACGAATGGGTGTGCCATAGCTTTTCCAAAGTCCTCCATGTTGGGGGGGTAGTCTATCGAGTCCAGAAGCATCTGATAAGAAGTGTCTGTGAATGTCGGCACGGTCTCTGCGGAGGTCTCGATGTTCTCCCATATACCCCATGTGTGCAGATCCGTTCCATTGGTGTTGGTTGCGTTCACGGTTACCGCGTAGTATCCGAACCCGGCTGTGAACGTGTGAGTATAATTGTCATGAGGGACAGACTGGTCTACGCCATCCAGTGTCCACGTCCATGTTACCGACTCATCCGCGGCGGCACTGAACAGTACCGTAGTACCATAGTCAAGTGGCACATGCTCGCGGGCACCGGTTACATTGTTCTCATGAGAAGTGATGACTGGAGCGGCCGTCGCCACCATGGCGAGGACGAGGACCCCGGTCATTGCTATCATGACGATCAGTACATCACGGATTATGTCTTCTCTCATGCTACCCCCATCGCGTAGAACAACGACGCGATCGCAATAGCAAATATGCAGACGAGTATCTGGTGTTTTGTATCTTCATTCATTGTTCATCAACTCCATCCCATTCATTTTCGGTCTTGTTTTTCTCTTGCATGTTGGTGTATGTGTCGGCAACAAGTTTAATAACGTACGTGAGCATAAGCAGTGTTGCTACTACCCCGGTGAACATGAAGAAATGTGATAAGGACGCTATCTGTACCGGGTGCGATCCGTACACAAACACGTCGCCGGTGGATACCTTCGCGTAATTGAGCACCACGGTTCCGGATACGATCATGTTCGCCATCATGAACGACATCCACTCAACCACCATCAAAGTGACGATTTTCGCGATGTATGACTTCGCCCGGTAGACATAGTACAGCGCCAGCACCATCACGACGGTGAGGGACATGAAGAGCAGCATAGGGATTGCTTCACTCATTGTTCATCAACTCCATCCCATTCATTTTCGGTCTTGTTTTTCTCTTGCATGCCTGAATAGGTGTCTGCAACGAGCATGACCGCAAACCCAAGCATGAAGAGGGTAGACACAACACCTATGAACATGAAGAAATGTGATAGTGACGCTATCTGGATTGCATACGAACCGTACACAAACGCGTCAGCACTTGAGAGTTCGGCATAATTGAGAACTACCGTACCGGATATGATCATCCCTGACAACATGAACGCCAACCACATTGTAATCATAGACGTAACAATCTTTGAAACGTAGGTCTCGGCATGATAGATGTAGAAAAGTGACCCGAACATCATAATCATCAAGACTATGAACAGGTCCAGAGGGATCTCTTCATCAGTGCCGCTGGAGAGATAGAACAGCTCAGACCATGATGTGGTTGAGGTGCCTTCGTTGTCAGTGGAAATGATTTGAAATCTATGCCTTCCAGTGTATGCCGACACCGCACAAAAGATATCTGTGTCTGTGCCGTTCCCGGTCAAGGTGTCGTTAACCGTTGTGACGAATGTCCCCCCTGCTGTGTAGAGCGAGAGGACATGATCCAGCGCTGCGCCATTGTCGGGGTCGGTTCCGTATGAAACGTTGATCCAGAAATCTTCCACATACTGCCCGGTCATGTTATAATCGGTTTCATTTCCCCACCAGAAATAATTAAACTTGGTATGAGTGGGCAAAACGTTAGCAACCCCTATGTTTGATTTGTTGTAGTTGCTATCCCAGGCACCACCCGCGTTCTGTATGTGAAACGAGTAGAGAAATTCTGTGTAATCTCTTACAAATGTCAGGTAAAGGTTTGGAGTATAAGCGTATGGGCTGGTTGTGCCCGCGATCTCGTCACGTAACCACATAGTCTCTGTTTGTGCATAAGTAATGTTGCAGATACCCGGATCATAATTCATAGCGTTGAGAATGTACGATTTGCTCGTTACGGTCTCTGATGTCAGGTAAATATAGTTTATTGTATCAGGTGGAGCGTCTGGATCTTGCCCTGCGTACACTGTTAGCGGTTTGGCATACGACGAGTTGGGGTGAAACTGTATTGGGCAGTTATCCATCCAGCGGGTTGATTCCCATGTGTCCATCCGTACACAATACTCACATGTTATCGGATCATCGACAGTGGGATCAAATGATGCATTGCAGTACCACAAATCAATATTAGAGTCGGGTGTCGCCTGTAGCGCTGTGTCAAAGAACATGTTGACCCAATAATCATTACTTCTTCCTCGTAAATGTTCCAGGTCCCACACTTTCATGATTATTCCCTGGTGCTTATTGATGTGCACCGGCGTCATTGGGGCGCCCACTTGTTTCGCAACGTCGATGTAATACATCGAAGGGAATACAATAGACGTGTGCCCGGTGACGTTTATCCATGTATGTGTGTTGTTGATGGATTCCTTTGTGATTGCGACGCTGTTGTTGTCATATCCTGCCCACTGCCATATATTCCCATTGGTTAGAGTGGTGTTATCCTTCCACAGCAGCGCAGGTGTCGTGTTTCGGAAATGTGCTCTGTAGATCCCGTCCGCCGCTATGGTGTTCGCAGGTACTTTGATATGAGAATGCATGTCGGACGTCACTGTATTGTTCACGCCGGCCAGAAACGCCAGTGAAGAGCAATTCAGTGGGGTATTGGACTCTACTAAGTACCTCGAGACCATCACCCCCGTGTAGTCCGTGTTCACGTCTCCGGGTGGGTCAGTGGAGTGCAGAGTGATATTGATGTAATTTATTACACCACCATCCGTAATCGTCCAACCATTTGCAATTAAAGAGGCTCTTGCGGTTATCGCCGGTTCTGATGTGTATTTGCTACTACCAGCGTGGAATACCACATTTGGGTTCTCGGCTTGTGCTTCCCACCCAATCAGGAGAGCGTCATAGTTTGTTGTTGATAGAGTTACTCCAGAAAACATGGCAGTTGCTATTGTCAGCGATGTTATGTCCCATCCGCCTATATCTTGTTCAAAAGCACCTGCTTGTTGGAGCATATATCCTGTATTTGTAACTTTTCCGGTATCCCAATTACCAATATCTTGATTGAAATGCGAACATTGGAAAAATGTGGCATATAAATTATTAACATTGGACACATCCCAAGCGTTCATACTTGGAACGGTTGTTAATGATATACAACTGCGGAAAGCCTCCCTTAAAGTTGTGGTCCCAGTCAAATTTAGATTATCTGTAGCCGATACCGTGAGTCCTGTGCACCCTTGGAAATACCCATTACTATTTCCAAGCAGCAAACATCCCCAAGATTTGATATCTCGTATTTTGGCACAGTCTCCACCATTGTCGAACCTCCACCCCTGAATAGTTCCATTGATGTTTATTTCATGAGTGCCCGCAATTGCGTAGGTGTGTGTTACTGCGAGTTGGTTATGCGCTGTGATATGATCAGAATTGTTATCGCCCCATGCAATGTCAAAATCATAGGTTCCGGACAACTCCAGCGGCAAGGCGAATGTGTCCCCGTTGCTCGCCGTATACACATCGAAGGTAAAATTTGCGGCGGATGCAGTTCCCGAAAACATTAGGGCTACCAGGAGCCCAATTAGTATGTAATTTAGTTTCATGTATATTATTCCACCGCTTTCAGTGAACGGTTTGTCACAATCTGGAAAATCTCCCATGAGTATATGATCCACAGCGGAACCTGAAATACCCATGCGATAATAGATGGCACTCCGTACATCGACAGCCATCCGACGATGTAGAATGCTTCTATCACGCTCGAAAGCAGCATTGGAAGCATCTTAAACAGGAAAAACATGCTCATCGACAACATGTCGACCGAGGAGTCCTGTTCGCTCACCGCAAAATCCTGTAAATCATCCTCTGACATGTTGAGGTG
>LGVF01124509.1_pt1 | contig 10058 bp, 6 predicted proteins | sample 469901 | NCBI WGS metagenome assembly LGVF01 (sample SAMN03893561, study PRJNA290197) | marine sediment metagenome | material: sediment; isolation source: combined push core samples #3730, #5133, and #5579 collected at Hydrate Ridge | place: Pacific Ocean: Hydrate Ridge | reverse complement strand
TGTTATGTAGATGTTTATAATAAAAACGAAAATGGGATTAACATAATAGAGGTAAAAGCTACTACCAGTAATAAATTCCTTAATCTTGGATGGAAAGAAGATGGAGTTAAAATTAGTATCTTTTATGTTAATGATGATAATATTTTAAGATTAAAAGAGGAAATTGATCCTGACATCTTAAATAATAAGAAATATATTAAAAATAGAAATAAACTTTTAAACAGATTTACTGATGAAGGAGTTTATGTTTATGACCTTGCGTTTCAAAGATATGTTATAGAAGAAGATATTAAAGATGCTAAGTACTATTTAGGTGTTTTAAATCATGAATACGTCTTTGATGGGACATATATTGACGGAGAACCTCTTTATACAGAAGAATCAACTAGATTAGTAGATTTAACTAAAATTACTAAAGAATTACTTCCAAAAATCAAAAATGATATTTTAGAAGTAATATATAGAATCACAGAAGATGATGAATCACCAGTAAGAATAGGAAAACACTGCCAACTCAAGAAAATGAGAGAGTGTATTTATAAAGATTTATGTTACGATCAATTCCCTAAAAAGAATAGTTTATTAATGTATATGAATAAACATCATGGATTCAAAGATGAATCAGGTGAAAAACATGAAGTTTATGACCTGATTGAAGAAGGGATCACATCAATGGTTGATATTCCACATGAATGGCTTACTAGAAGGAATAATCAAATACAAAGAGATGTAGCTATAACTAAAAAAGAATTTATAGATAGAGATAAAATTAGAGCTGCGATAGATTTGATAAAATATCCTATCTATCACTTAGACTTTGAGAGTTTTCCTTGTCCTTTACCAAGGTTTAAAGGAGAACGTCCTTATATGCAAAGTTTATTCCAATTTAGCTTACATATTGAGAAATCTCCTGGAATTTGTGATAAAGAAAAAGATCATTATGAATTTTTGGCTTATGATATGTCTGATTTAAGAGAAAAACTAGTAGAAAAACTCTGTGATTTAATAAAAGATGATGGTGGTAGTGTTTTAGTCTTTAATCAAGCTTTTGAAAAGACAAGAATAAAAGAACTAGCCGAGTTTTTCCCTGAATATAGTGAAAAACTACTAAGTATTAACGAAAGATTATTTGATTTAATGCATATAGTAAAAACAAACACTAAATTATTTGAAGATTTAGGTTTTGGACATGATAGAGCAAAACAAGTTAACTATTATCACGAAGATTTAAGTGGTTCATATAGTATAAAGAAAGTTTTGCCTATATTTAGTGAATTAACTTACAATGGAATGGATATAGGTAATGGTATGGAAGCTGTTTATGCTTATGCAGGGTTTAAGGACTTAACTAAGACAGAATTAGAAGTTAAAAGACATTCATTAACACTCTATTGTCAGCAAGATACATGGGCAATGGTAGAAATACTAGATAATTTACGAAAGATATAGCTTATTTAGTTTACAATTAGGATTAATATGATATAATTACTAAGGTAATTTTTAATTAGGAGGAAACAAATAATGACAAAAGTAGATAAAATCTCTGGATCTAAAGTTAGAATCGAGATTGAAGTAACAAAAGAACAATTTGAACATGGGTTAGATCACGCATTTAATCATGTTAAAGAAGAAGTTGAAGTAAAAGGATTTAGAAAAGGTAGTGTACCTAGAGCAATCTTTGAAAAAAAATTCGGAGTAGAATCTTTATATGAAGAAGCAATTAATCATTGTATTCAAGACTCTTATGTTGAAGCTATAACTAGCCAAAACGTAATGGTAGTAGCTCAACCTAAAATCGACTTAGATATTACAAAAGTTGAAAGAGGTAAATCATTTAAATATGTAGCTGAGGTAGCAGTTAAACCTGAAGTAACTTTAGGAGAATACAAAAATCTTAAATTTAACAAGCTAAGTGATATTGTATTACCACTTACAGTTGATGTTGAGATTACTAAATTATTAGAACAAAACGCTGAATTAGCGCTTAAAGAAGAGGGAACTCTTGAAGATGGTAACACTGCAATCTTTGATTTTGAAGGATTCACAGATGGTGAACCATTTGAAGGTGGAAAAGCTGAAAATTACGAATTATTAATTGGTAGTGGGCAATTTATCCCAGGATTCGAACCACAAATGATCGGTATGGCATTAGGAGAAGAAAAAGAAATTAATGTAACTTTCCCTGAAGAGTATCAATCAGAAAATTTAAAAGGAAAAGACGCTGTTTTCAAAGTAAAACTTCATGAAATGAAAGTAAAAGAACTTCCTGAGTTAAACGACGAGTTTGTAACTGAATTAGAACGTGAAGGAATCAAAACTGTTGAAGATTTAAAAGCAGATACAATGAAAACTTTACAAACTAGTTTAGAACTTAAAAACAAAAATACATTAATCGACTTCGCAGTAGCAGAAGCTGCTAGTAACGCTAGTTTTGAGTTACCTGAAGAAATGATTAAAGAAGAAAAAAATCGTTTAATGGACAATGTTACACAACAAGCTAAACAATATAATCTAGATTTAGATACTTACTTACAATATACAGGTATTCCAAAAGATGAATTTGAAAAGAACTTAATGAAAGATGCTGAAAAATCACTTGGATTTAACTTAGTTATTGAAGAAATTGCTAAAATTGAAGATATTCAAGCAACTGATGAAGAAAGAGATGTAAAATACGCTGAAATCGCTGCACAATACAAAATGGATGTTACTCAAGTTAAAGCGGCAGTTAACGTAGAAGCTGTAAACCAAGAAGTAGTATACAGAAAAACAATCGATTTCTTAGTTGAAAACTTAGATATCACTAAATAATAAATAAAAACATCACAAACGTGATGTTTTTTTATGTTAAAATATAGAAGAGACTTAAATAGGAGGAACTATATGTATAAACTCGCAGTATTTGATTTAGATGGAACACTACTAAACAGTAAACATACAGTAAGCAAAGAAAATTTAGAAGCAATTAGCTTACTTCGTGAGAATAATATTAAAGTAGTAATAGCGACAGGAAGAGCTAATGAGTTACTTAAACCGTATGTAAAATCACTTAATATTACAGAAGATATAATAACGTGCAACGGTACAGTTATAGGACACCCACATAAAGATAAAATGTTTTATGAAGATATAGTACCAAAAGATCAAGTTAGAAAAGTACTAGAAATGTGTTTAGAATATGGACATCATTTCCTAATATACACAAGTAAAGCAATAGTTTCTCGTAAAAATGATTGGGAGAGATTTTTAATAGAAAAAGATATATCTTTAGAGAATGATTTTAAAGTAAATATCATTATTACAGAAGATATAGATGATATAGTTGATAACTACAACGCAAATAAAGTACTAATAAGAGAAAGAAATCAAGAAAAATATATTCAGTTAATAGAAAGAATTAAAGATTTTGACAAAATATCATATACTCAAAGTTCTAGTACACACCTTGATATTGGCCCTTTAAACAACTCTAAAGGAAATGCAGTAAAAATACTGTGTAATAAATTTGGGTACAACCTAGAAGAAGTTATTGCCTTTGGAGACCAAATGAACGATATATCAATGATTAGTATAGTAGGATTAGGTGTTGCGATGGGAAATGCAACAGAAGAAGTTAAAAAGTCTGCTGATTTTGTAACATTAACAAATGATGAAAACGGCGTTGCTTACGCTATAAAAACTAAAATATTGAATTAATATAACTATTTATAAAGAATAGAGGTGCATTATGAAGATAAACGGTAAACCTGTCTCAGATGGGATAGCTATGTACAATGTATATAAGCTAAATAATCAAATAATTAGTGTTAATAATGATTTAATATCTGTTATTGAACTAGAAATTAAGAAATTTCATAAAGCAATAGATGAATCTACAATAGAATTAGATAGATTAAAAGATATCGCCTCTAAAAGGCGAGAATTAGCTAATTTAGAAGTGTTTAGTTCTCATAAATTAATAGTGAATGATCCACTAATAATTAACGAAGTAGAAGAAATAATAAGAAAAACAAGATTAAATGCTGCATCAGCTTATAAAAATGTAATTGATAAGTATATTTTAAAGTTTGATACTATGAAAAATGAGTATATGAGTGAAAGATCTAATGATATTACAGATATTTACCAAAGAGTAGTGGGGAAATTAGTAAATCAAAATATTGATTTTAACTTTGTTATGACAAAAGAAGTTATTTTAGTAGCTAAAGATATCACTCCATCAATGGTATTATCTTTAAACACTAAATTAATAAAAGGAATTATATTAGAAAATGGTGGAAAGACATCACATAGCTCATTAATGATTAAGAATTTAGGAATACCTTTAGTTATAGGGGTAAAAGAGAATATTGATCTACTATCTAGTGGTGATTATATTATCATGGATGGTGAATTAGGAGATATTATTTCATCTCCTACAAGTGATGAAATATATGATTATATCATTTTACAAAATAAGCGAAAAGAAGAAAGAGAATTTTTAGCTAAATTTATCAATAAAGCAACTATTACAAAAGATGGTTCTAAAATTGAAATATTAGCTAATATAAATAATGATTTAGAAGTGGAATTAGCGCTTAAGAACGGAGCTGAGGGTATTGGCCTTTTTAGAACTGAATTTATGTATTTAGATACATTAGATTTTCCTTCTGAGGATGAACTTTTTAATTCATATAAAAAAGTTCTATATGCTTTTCCAAATAAAAAAGTGATTATTAGAACTTTAGATATTGGTGGAGACAAAATACCAAAACATATTGAATTCAACAAGCAAGATGAATTACGTGGACTACCATTAACACTAGCTAATAAAGAAGTGTTAAAGGCCCAAATAAAAGCATTATTAAGATCTAATAAACATGGGAACTTATCAATTATGTTCCCAATGGTTGGCTCAATAGATTCATTAAAAGAAGCCATACAATTAGTCTATATATCTCACTATGAGTTAACTGATAGCGGGATAGAAGTTAATGTTAATTATAAATTAGGAATCATGGTTGAAGAAATGGATGTAGTAAATGATATCGAAAGTTTTGCTAAAGAAGTTGATTTCTTTAGTATTGGTACAAACGACCTTCTACAATCTATGTATAATATTGATAGACAAAATACTGATAATACTAATGATAAACTGTATTTAAAACCTGAATTTTTAAAAACTATAAAAAAAGTGATTAATATATCTCATAAAGCAGGGATTTCTACTAGTTTGTGTGGAGAAATTGCATGTGATATTGATGTAGTTCCAAAACTTATAAAATATGGAATTGATAGTTTAAGCATGAGTCCTAAAAAGATATTAAAAACTAGATATTTAATTAGTAATATATCTAATAAATAACATATGTAAAGGCATTTATTTTCATTTCACTATCTTTATTTTTATAAGTAAGATATAATAGGTAAAACGTTAATATAACAGTATTTTCAAATTGCTTTTATGTTGTAAAATAATGAAAATCAAGGTATAATAACACTATAAAAGAAGATATATATAAGAGGTGATATTTATGTACAAATCAAATGTTCTAACTGAAGGACTATTACCAAGTATCGCAATTCGCGGAATTGCGCCTTTTCCTCATACAGATCTTCGAATTGAAGTAGGACGTGTAATATCTAAGAATGCTTTACTAGACGCTGAAAAGAATTTTAATAACTATGTACTTTTATTAATTCAAGAAAATCCTATGCATGATGCGCCAACCCCTACAAATGTACTAAAAGTAGGTGTTGTGGCTAGAATAGGAATTAAAATAAAATTACCAAACGGAAACTATAAAGTTAAGTTTGATCCAATAGTTAGAGCTAAAATACTTAATATTGAACAAGTAAACCCATTTTTCATTACTAGATTTAATACTATGCCAACTGTTCAAGACGATATAGATCATGAAATGGCACTTGTAAGAATGCTTGCAAAACAAGTTATTGATAATAACAAGGTTATTCTTAAAAATCCAAAAGCTAGTTTAGATGCTATTCAAAATGGTGTATCTAGTGAGAAACTATGTGATGTAGTGGCTAATGGGCTTAAAATAGCGGAAAATCTTAAGTTTAAATATATTGAAACTGATTCTTTAAATAAGAGATTATCATATTTACTTGAAGATATTGAAAAAGAAAAGTATTTAAGTAAAATTGAGAACGATATTAATATGACAGTTAAGAGAAACATTGATGAAAATCAAAAAGAATACTACTTAAGAGAAAAAATGAAAGCTATTCAAGAAGAACTTGGAGATAAAGTTAAGAAAGAAAGCGACATTGAAGAACTTAAAGTTAAAATAATTGCTAAGAAAATGCCGAAACATATTGAAGAGAAAGCTATATATGAACTTCAAAGATACCAATCTTTACCAGCATCAAGCGGTGAATCTGGTGTTATAAGAACATATTTAGATTTCCTTATCGATTTACCATGGCACGAAGTTAGTATTGATGAAAAAGATATTAATAAAGCAGAGAAAGCTCTTGATTCTACTCACTTTGGACTTGAAAAAGTAAAAGAAAGAATTATTGAGTACCTTGCAGTTAAAATCCTTACAGGGAAAAACCCACAAACTATCCTTTGTTTAGTAGGCCCTCCTGGTGTAGGTAAAACTACTTTAGCTCAAAGTATTGGGCTTGCTTTAGGTAGAAAATTCGTTAAACAATCTTTAGGTGGAGTAAAAGATGAATCTGAGATAAGAGGACATCGTCGTACTTACTTAGGGGCTTTACCAGGTAGAATATTACAAGGTATGAAAAAAGCAAAAGTTATAAATCCAGTATTTTTACTAGATGAAGTAGATAAATTAGGTAGTGATTACAAAGGAGATCCAAGTGCAGCGTTACTAGAAGTACTAGATCCTGAACAAAACGCTAAATTTAGCGATCATTACTTAGAAGAACAATATGATTTAAGTCAAGTTTTATTCATTGCGACAGCTAATTACCTTGGTAATATCCCGTCTGCACTGAGAGATAGAATGGAAATTATAGAATTATCAAGTTATACAGAAATAGAAAAATTTAATATCGCTCGTGAACACTTAATTAATAAACAGACTAGTACTCACGGACTAGATGGTTCTAAATTTAGTATTACTGATGATGGCTTAATGCTACTTATTAGATCATATACAAGAGAAGCTGGAGTTAGACAGTTAGATCGTTTAATAGGAACTCTTGTAAGGAAATCTATAAAAATGATTTTAGGAGATAAAATTGAAAGTGTTGAGATTTCTGAAGAAAATGTAACTGATTTCTTAGGAAAAGTTAAATATACAAATACTAAATCAGAGACTGAAGATCAAGTAGGAGTAGTTACAGGACTTGCATATACACAGTTTGGTGGAGACACTTTACCTGTAGAAGTAACTTACTACAAAGGTACTGGTAAACTGATGTTAACAGGTAAACTAGGAGATGTAATGAAAGAGTCAGCACAAGCTGCTTTGTCATATGTTAAATCAAATAGTGATAAATATAAAATAGATCCTGGTTTCTACAATGAACATGATATTCATATTCACGTTCCTGAAGGAGCAGTTCCAAAAGATGGTCCAAGTGCTGGAGTAACCATTACAACGGCTATAGTATCAGCTTTAACAGATAGAAAAGTAGATCACTTTATTGGTATGACAGGTGAAATTACACTAAGAGGACGTATTTTACCAATAGGTGGACTTAAAGAAAAATCTATTGCAGCACACAGATCTGGTTTAAAAACAATTATGATTCCAAAAGACAATAAAAAAGACCTAGAAGATATCCCACAAGATATTAAAGATCAACTGGAAATTATCCCAGTAGCTACAATTGATGAAATTATTGAAAAAGTATTAAAATAGAACTGACAATGTCAGTTCTATTTTTATATAAATATGAAAATAGGTGAATATACGCTAATTGATCATATTAAAATACATACAATAAAATACACAGTAAATAATAAAATAATATTATTGACTAAACTAACAAAATTTTAAGTATTGGTATTCTATATAAACTTTAAGTAGGTAAAGTGTAACGATTTTTCACTATCAAAAACAAATAAAGCATCTAAATGAATATACATTATGTAAACCATCATAATACATCTTAATTAAAGGCTTTAGAAGATTTAATATAATATATTACTTGACACATGACCACTGGTCATATATAATACAAGTATAAAATACAGTAGAGGTGAGTCATATGCCACAACCAACATTCTTCAATTTAACCAAATTAAAGAGAACCAAAATATTTGATGCTGGATTTTTAGAATTCTCTTCACGTAATTATTATGAAGCATCAATAAATACGATAGTTTTAGAAGCTGGGATTCCTAAAGGGAGTTTTTATCAATACTTTTTCGATAAAGATGACTTTTATTGGTATATAATCAATAGAGTTATAGATGAACAGATAACAAAATACGATAAATTACTAGAAGGTGCTAATGGAAACTTCATAAAAGCGGAAGAACATCTATTTTTCCATTTCGCAGTACTACTAGAAAACTATAAATACCGTAATTTGATTAGAAATGTCTTTGATTCATCATATTTTGATGTTACAAATAGTTTAATCTCCTCAGGGGGAGTAGATTATGACATGATCTATGGACTTATTAATCAAAAAAGAGCTAAAATAGTGAAGAAAATGACTAAAGATGAATTTATAATAGTATTTGGGATGATGAGAAATATACTAAATAACTCGATAATATCAATGATATCTAAAGATTTATCTACTAAAGACGCAATTCAATTTTATCAAACTCAAGTAAACTTCTTATTGAAAGGAATCTTATAATGGAAAAAGACAAAAAGATTGTAGTAAGCTCCTGTTTGGCGGGAATAAACTGTAAATATGATGGTGGTAATAATATTAATCCAAAGATATTAAAGCTTCTTCAAGAAGAAAAGATTATATTAGTGTGTCCTGAAGAGCTTGGAGGGATGACTACACCTCGTATTCCATCAGAAATAGTAAATAATAAAGTGTTATCTAAAATGGGTATAGATGTTACAAATGAGTTTAATAAAGGCGCAGCTGAAGCCTTAAAGGTAGCAAAGAGTGTAAATGCTGATACAGCGATTCTCCAACAAAGAAGTCCATCGTGCGGTAGTAAAATGATATATGATGGTACTTTCAGTGGTAAATTAGTAAAAGGTAAAGGCGTGACTACTAAATTATTTAGTGAAAATGGAATAAAAGTACTTACAATTGATGATATTTAAGACTACTTCGGTAGTCTTTTTAATTTGTTTATGATATAATTACTATTAATATATTAATAGTAAAATGTCATAATTGTATTCAATTGGTATAAATTTGATATAGTTTATCGATGTTTTTGAATATTATGACAAAATTACGTGCTTTGATTATTTTTAACTAATCAATCTTATGGTAAAATAAAATATAAATGGAGGTATCACATGAAAAAATGGAATTTAGATGCATTATACACATCTTTCGATTCAATAGAATTTCAAAATGCACTAGTAGAAACTGAAAAAATGATTAGTGATTTAACAGAATTTGCTTCAAAAGCCTTTATTGATAGTAATGATGCTGTTAACAAGATTAATACATATCTAGAAAAAACTGAGAAACTTCGAAAAGTATTAGTTAGAGCTTATATGTATTGCTCATTAAACTTATCTGTAGATGCTTTAAACGAAGAAGCTAGAGAATATTTAAATAAAATGCAACAGTTATCAGCTAAAACAACGCTATCAAGAACATTATTTTCTAAATGGGTACCTACGTTAGGTAATCTAGAGGAATTAATTGATAATAACGCTACATTAAAAGAAGTTGAATATTATTTAAATAGAATAGTTGATGGATCTAGATACTTATTAAGTGATAAAGAAGAGATGTTACTCTCAAAATTACAACAAACAGGATCAACTGCGTGGGGACAACTGCAAAGTGAGTTAACCGCAACACTTAAAGTTGGTTATAACGGTAAAATAATCACTTTATCTGAGGTTAGAAATTTAAGCAGTGATAAAGACCCTAAAGTAAGAAAAGCAGCTTACGAGGCAGAATTAGCCGCATATCCAAAAATA
>LGVF01073479.1_pt1 | contig 10058 bp, 7 predicted proteins | sample 469901 | NCBI WGS metagenome assembly LGVF01 (sample SAMN03893561, study PRJNA290197) | marine sediment metagenome | material: sediment; isolation source: combined push core samples #3730, #5133, and #5579 collected at Hydrate Ridge | place: Pacific Ocean: Hydrate Ridge | reverse complement strand
TGGCGCCCAGCGACATGATGGACGGCCGGGTGGCGGCCATTCGCGAGATGCTCGACGCCAACGACTTCAGCCACATCCCGATCATGAGTTATGCCGTCAAGTACGCCAGCGGCTTCTACGGGCCCTTTCGCGATGCCGCCGATTCAGCTCCCCAGTTCGGCGACCGGCACAGCTATCAGATGGATCCGGCCAACCGCCGCGAGGCCCTGCGGGAAGCGGCCCTCGACGTGCAGGAGTGCGCCGACTTCCTGATGGTCAAGCCGGCCATGGCCTATCTCGACATCATTCGCGACTTGCGGGATCATTTCGACCTGCCCCTAGCGGCCTACAACGTCTCCGGCGAATATGCCATGCTCAAGGCCGCCGCAGAAAAGGGCTGGATCGACCATGACCGGGTGATGCTCGAACTGCTCACCGGCATGAAACGGGCCGGCGCCGACCTGATTATCACCTACCACGCCAAGGAAGCAGCCCGTCTGCTTTAACCTCGCCAGGAGGTATTCATGCCCGACAGCGCGCCCGATCGCCAGGAACTGACCCGCGCCGAGACCATCACCGCCCTGGCCCATTACTACCGGGCCGAGGCGACCCGCAGTCTGGCCTGGCGTGAACGCCTCGACCGCACCACCAACTGGGCCGTCGGTACCACCGCGGCCTTTCTCGGTTTTGCCTTCAGCCATCCGGAGATCAACCACAGCGCCTTTCTGTTCGGCCTGGCCATGGTCTACGTGCTGCTGGTGGTCGAGGCGCGTCGATTTCGATTTTACGACGCCTACGAATACCGGGTGCGGCTGATTCACCAGAACTTCGTCCACTCCATTCTGCAGGGGCGCATGGACCACGGCCCCGACGCTCCCTGGCGCAAGGAACTGGCTCAGGATCTACTCCACCCCAGGTACAAGATCAGCCGTCTGCAGGCCCTTGGCCAGCGCATCCACGCCAACTACATCTACCTGTTTGGCATTCTGCTGGCCGGCTGGCTGCTGAAGATCAAGTTGCATCCCCTGCCGGCCCGTTCCTGGCGGCAATATCTCGACCAGGCCAGCATCGGCGGCTGGCCTGGCTGGCTAACCCTGTCCCTGATGCTGCTGTTTTTCGTCCACCTGCTGGTCCTGCGCCACTTCGGCCGCAAACAGCGGGGTGGCCGCGACCTGGTCTATCCCCACGATGGCAGCGAACAGAGCTCTTCTCTGTCCGACATCTGACCGGAACCCTTTAATAAGCGATATTATTACATGCCCGAATTTTTTCTCGATACCCTGGCCAACGGCCTGCGGTTGCTCACCGTAGAAATGCCCCATCTGCACAGCGTCGAGCTATCCTGCTCCCTCGGGATCGGCAGCCGCCACGAAGAGCCGCAGCTGGCTGGCATCTCTCACTTTCTCGAACACATGTTGTTTCGCGGCAGCCAGGATTACCCCTCCAGCCAAGACCTGGAAAGTCGCTTCGAGGCCATCGGCGGCAACATCAACGCCGCCACCGATGCAGAATCGACCTATTACCACAGCCGCCTGCATCCTGACCATGTCGGCGATGGCCTGCAACTCATGGCCTCCATGCTGCAACGCCCCCTGCTGAGCGATATCGATACCGAGCGAAAGATTATCCTCGAAGAAGCCCAGGAAGATCTCAATCAAGAGGGCCAGGTCATCAGCCCCGACCTGCTGATGAACAGCCTGCTGTGGCCCGAACACCCCTTAAGCCAGCCAACCATCGGCACCGTCGAATCCATCACGGCCATCGATACCACCGCCCTGCGCAGCTTTCACCAGCGCTACTATACGCCGGCTAACACGGTAATCGCCCTGGCCGGTCGCATCGATCGAAAGTCTGCCCTGGCCGCGGCGACCGAGGCCTTCGGCGCCTGGTCCGGCCCGGTGGTGGAATCCACTCCCCCCCCGCCNNCACTCCCCCCCCGCCTATCCCACCGGTAGCGGGACAGACCAGCCGTTGGGTGACGGACGCCGACTCCCAACTCAACCTGCAGCTGGCCTTTCGGATTCCCGGCCGCCACCACAGCGACACCCCGGCCCTGCGCATGCTGCGACGGATCCTCTCCGGCGGCGGCACCACCCGGCTGATGCAGCGGCTGCGGGAAAATCTCGGCCTGACCTACAACGCCGAGGCGAATCTGTCCCTCTTCGACGAATGCGGCTCCTTTGCCGTCGATCTGGCCGTCACGCCGGAGAACCTGCTGCCGGCGATAACGGAACTGCTGCTGATATTTGAGGAGTTGACTCAGGAACCGGTGGGGGATGGGGAACTGGCCCGAGTGCTTGGCAACTATCTGTTCGAGCTGGAATTCAGCCACGACCATGCCGATCTGCTATCGGCCCGTTACGGCTGGGGATTGACTACCGGTTTTCTGCGCAGTCTGGAGGACGAACGTCTGGAGAGCAGCGCCCTGCGACCCGAACAGATGCTAAGCGCCGCTCAGAGCCATTTTAACGCCGCCAACCTGCAGCTGGTGGTGGTCGGCCCCTACAATGAAGTGGACCGGAAACAGGTGGAGCAGAAGCTTGCGACCTATCGCGGCTGATACTCTGAGCATACCGGTGCGATCAATGCATGGCGAGGTTACTGCCGCTGGTGATGAGACCGGTATAGCCGCCCTCGGCAGCGGGAACCAACTGCAGGTGGTGGGTAATGCAGGCTAACCGGTCTTCCCCGTGGTGGGTCACGTACAAGAGCTGGGTATCGCCAGTAGCAGCGAGATAGTCGATCAACTTCAGCACCATCTGCCGATTGATATCATCCAGCCCCTGGCAGGGCTCGTCAAGGATCAGCAACCGCGGTTGCTTAACCATGGCCCGGGCCAGCAGGATCATCCGCTGCTCGCCATAAGAAAGATTGCGCAGCGGCGTATCCCGATGCTGTTCCAGATGCAGCATCTGCAGCCACTGCAGGGCGATCTCCTGCTGCTGGGGGCTGTACTGGCCGTACACTCCGACGGAATCGAAGAATCCTGAAATAACCGCCAGTTTGGCCGTCACACCGACCCGATAGTTCTGTTGAAAAGCCGTCGACAGCAGGCCCAGCTGCTGTTTGATTTCCCAGACGCTCTCCCCCGTGCCCCGCTGCCGGCCAAACAGGCGAATATCGTTGGCGTAAGCCTGGGGATGGTCACCGGACACCAGACTCAGCAGCGTCGACTTGCCGGCCCCGTTGGGTCCGGAGATCTGCCAATGCTGACCGGGCTGAACCGACCAGCTGAGCTGATTCAGCACCGGTTGGCCGCCGTAGCTCACCACGACATTGTTCATCTCGATCAGCGGTTCATCCGCAGGCAATAAAGGAGCGGCATGGGCTGAATCCCGCTCCGGCAAGTGGGCTGGCAGGGTGTAGTGAAAAGCATGCAGGCGTCGCAAAGCTTCTGAATGGAGCAGCTCGTCTTTCGGCCCAGAGGCGACCAGCGAACAGTCCTGAATATAGGCGACATGGCTGATCAGCGGCAGAATTTCGCTGAAACGGTTGAGCAGCAGCACGATGCGAATGCCCTGCCCGGCACAATCGGCGATCAGCTGCTGTAATACGGCGCAGGAAGCATGATCCAACCCGTCGAAGGGTTCATCCAGAACCAGCAGCTGTGGTTTCTGCAACAGAGCTCGGCAGATCATCACCTTGCGCATTTCGCCAGTGGACAAAAAGCGAATACCCCGTTCGAGCAGGTCGACAAAGTCCAGCTGCCGAGCTAGTTCCATCAGCCTAGGCTCATCCGTAGAACCACCCTTCAAGATAAAGTCGCGCACCAAGGTGCCATGATCGACACAATCGATAAAATCGCTGTCGTCATTATAGCGCTCGATCTCCAGGACATCCTCGACCGTTTCAAAAGCCACGAACTCCGCCCGGTCGACCGGACTCACCGTTCCCGTAACAATCTCCAGTTCACCGCAGAGCAACCGGCCCAGAGCCGACTTGCCCGAACCGTTGGCTCCCAGCACGGCCCAGTGTTCGCCGGTAGCCAGGGTCCAGTCAATTTCTCCGAGCAGCACCTGTTCACTGATCCGCGCTGTCACGCGGCTTATAACAACTTCTGACATTATTGCAGTCTCCGTTAAGACAGCCGGAAAACGCTCTGACCAGCCTCTATTCCTGTTCAGTCGCCAACAACCGGCGCTTTCGTTCGATGCCCCAGCGATAACCGCCGAAGTCACCGTTAAGGCGCACCACCCGGTGACAAGGGGTAATAATCGCCAGCGGATTGCTGGCACAGGCGCTCGCTACCGCACGGACCGCCTTGGGTCGACCGATGCGCTTGGCCAATTCACTGTAGGATATTGTCGTACCACGGGGTATGCGCCGCAACTCCTGCCAGACCCGCCGCTGAAAAGGCGTTCCCTGCTCATCGAGGGGCATATTCAAAGGAGACGGATGCCCTAAAAGACAGGCCAACAGTACCTTGACTTGAGGCTGCAGGTGCTGCTCGTCTCGTTCAATTCGTACCTGATGGAATTTCTGTTGCAATTCGCCCAGCAACTCTGACTCGCTGTCACCTAGCATCACCGAACAGAGACCCCGTTCGCTGGCTGCGACCAATAACCAACCGAGAGAACTTTCCACTACCGCGTAACCAATCTGCATGCCTTTGTCTCCCCAGCCCGAAATTGTTGGGCAATTCCCCGCAGCCCCTCAATCTTTTCACACAACGACGCAATGTGGCCGCAACCACATTTGTCAGAACCTGCCACAATCGATATATCAGCCGAGCTTGATGGTTTTGTAGAGGAAGTTTTTAAACTTATAGAAAATCCGCCGTTGCTCGTCATCGCCGGCCGGATCGCTGCAGGCCTTAAGCAGGGTCGCCACCTGGGGCATGGAGGTGGCGCCCTGGGTGCGAGCCAAAGCCACCACCGCAGCTACCACGTCGCGGGAGATGCGTTTTTCTGAAAAGGGCTCGTGGACCTTCTGCCAGAAATCGCCCTCGCCGTGAAGGATGGCCTCGAACAGTTCGCGGGCCACCTTGCCGGTGAGTTGCTCGGCGGTAGCGGTGCTGCCCGGCGGCGCCTGGGCCAGCAACACCCGTTGGATATCCTGCTCGCTGATCACCGGGCCGTTGCGAAAGAACAGGGCCCGCACCAGGATCGAGCGCAGTTCGCGGATATTGCCGGTGAAGTTGTGCCGGGTCAGCAGATCGCGAGCGGCGCGGGTTAGAACCGGGGTGTCTTCTTCCTGCTCGTCGGGCCGTTTATAAACCTGATACAGCTTGCCGAGAAAGTGGGTGGCCAGATCGGGGATGTCCTCCCGGCGGTCATTGAGGGACGGCACCTCGATAGTCAACTCTGAGAGACGATGATAGAGATCGTCGCGAAAGCGCCCCTCGCGGATCAGCTGACCGAGATCCTTGTTGGTGGCCGCCACCAACAGCACCCGAGCGTAGCGGGTCTGGTTCTCGCCGAGACGCACGAAGCCGCCGTTATCGAGAAAGCGCAGCAACTGCACCTGGGTTTTGGGGTCGGCGTCGCCGATCTCGTCGAGAAACACCAAACCGCCGTGGGCTTCTTCGAGAATACCCTTGCGATCAGCGTGGGCACCGGTAAAGGCGCCGCGCTTATGGCCGAACAACTCCGAGTAGGTCAGCTCGCCGCTGTAAGCGGCAATATTGGTCTTTTTCACCGGCAGCTCGCTCTTGTCGCTGATCTTCTCCCGGTAAAAATCGTTGAGCCGCGAATAGATGTTGTTGAACAGAAACTCCTTGCCGCTGCCGGTAGCCCCGGTGATGAGCAGGGATGGCAATCCCAGGGTTGCCTCGCGCATGTCACTGTTGAACCACATGGTGATGCGATTGAACAACGGCGGGGTTACCCGCTGAATGAAGTCGACCAGCTCATCGGCCTTGGCCGAATTGCCGATGAGGTTCCCCAGCTTATAGGAGGAGACCTTGGGATCTTTGTAGCCGACGTCACTGCCGAGGCGATGGACCTCGCTGGTCAGTTGCTCGATGTGCAGCATGTCGGCCAGGTGGCGGGCGATCATGCGACCGATGATCTGCAGAATGCGCTTGTGCTCGTCGGTAAAGTAATAGGGCCGCAGGCTGTCGAGGCAGATGACCGCAATCACCTCCTCCTCGCAGATCACCGGCACACCGAGCTCACTGCGAATGATGTCGGTGATCTCTAAATAGTAGCCGCCGGCCCGCTTCTCCTCGACGCTGTCGACCACCAGATAGGGCCGACCGCTGGCGGCAACAAAGCCGGTCATACTGCGATTTTCCGGTGGCAGTTCGTTGCCACCGATCCGCAGCAGGGGAATGTGCTTTTTCAGCCGCTGCTTGCTCTTGGCCCCGACCAGGCTGCCGTCCGCTTCTTCCACCACCAGCCAGCTTTCGCCCTCGGTCTTGCGCACCAAGGCGATGCTGCCCGCATCGGCCCCGATCAGCTCGGTGGCCTTGGAGAGTACGCTGTTGAGGAAGGGCGATACGCCCTCGAACTTCTCCTGCAGCAGGTCGTTGATCTCGGCCAGCACCTGAATTTCCATGTGCTCGTCGCCGATCTCTTGAATCACCCTCTGGGCCATCTCGGCATGGGCTTCTAGCAGGCCCTTTTCAAATTCGGTAAAATGCTCGCTGCCGCGACTGTAGTAGTTGACCAGGCAGATGACCCGCCGGGTCCGGGGGTCGTAGCGGGGCACCACGTAAAGGGAACGCAAACCGAGTTCCTCGGTCAGATAGCGCTTTTGCAGAAACTCCTCGGAGAGGGTCGGCAGGTAGAGGGGTTCCAGCAGGGTCTCATCGACAATCACTCCGTTGCTGTTGATATAGCGGCTGAGCAGCGACTTGCCAGGACTCAGATCGATGAGCTTCTGGGTCTCGTAAGCCTGCTTGTCCTCCCGCTGCTCGGCGTAAGAGGCCAGAATCTGCAGCATCTCCTCACCGTTGTCGCTGCCCACCGGGCAGGGCACCAATACGGCCGCCAGAGCCAGCTTGTCGATAAGCCGCACCGCTGACTGCACCATGCAGAAGGCCGCCTCCTTTTTCTTAGCCTCGTCGACCCAACGAGCCAGGACCATCTGTTGATGGTAGAGACGGGCCTGGTCGATAGCCGGCATGATGCCATCGATAAAACTGCGCAGCGGCTGGCACTGCTCCGGTTCGAGGCGCTGATTTTTGCGGCGGCTGTCGATACATAGCACTCCCACTGCCCGACCGTGGTGATGCAGGGGCAAATAGTAGCTGGCGCGGATGGAGAAGCGTTCGGCCAACTGTCGCTCCAGTTCGATACCTGCCGTCTTCAGATCGGTGATTTGTTGTTCTTCGTGGCTGTGATAGACCTGTGAAACCACACAATCGACAGTATTGATGGGAAAGCTCTGCTGGCGAATCGCCTCGGCCTGCCGACCGGTGGCCAGGGCACAGATCAAGCTGCCGCTGGTGAGATCCTCAAGGTATACGCGGCAGCTGCTGCGACCGGTAATAAGATGCACTGCCTCGGCCAGGGTATGAAGGATATCGTCGAGATTTTCCTTGCCGTAAGCGTTGATTCGGTTGGTGAGCAGAACCAGCTGGGCGGAAACGAAGGGGTCCATAGGATTCCTTTGTGAGTAAAATATTTACTCACAGAGTATAAGGCTAACCAGGGGTCCCTGTCAAAAACTGAAGACGGCAAAAAGTCCTTGCCCCTGCGGCCAAAGGACGGTAAAAACCCTAACGTACCATCGTCGATCGCCAACCACCTGCGGCTGCCGCTGCGGGACCTTTTCATAACAGGAGTCATGCATGGGCATCCTCGCCAATACCATCAGCTGTTGCCAGTTTCAGGTAACCGGAACCCTTCCCGAAGTGGAACTCGTCGCCTGGGCCGGAGAGTGCCTGGCCAAAAACGCCTTTCAGGATATCGAACATACCAACGAAGAACTATCCGTTGGCTGGGTGGAAGTCGACGACTTCGAAGCCGCCGAATTCGATGTAGCCAGCCGCTATTCGCGGGACCCCTATCTGACCTTTACCCTGCGTCGGGACCGGCGCCGCGTACCGGCCGGACTGCTCAAGGCCCACCTGGAGCGGGCCGAAGCGGAGTTTTTGGCGGCCAACCCCGGCCTGAAGCGGGTACCGAAACCGAAGCGCGAAGAGTTGCGCGATGCGGTGCGAGGCTCCCTGCTGGCCAAGACCCTGCCGACCCCGACCACCTTTGACGCGGTCTGGGACACCCGCCGCAACCTGCTGACCCTGGCGACCCTCAACGGCCAGGTTATCGAGGAGTTCGAAGCCCTGTTCAAGACCACTTTCGACGACCTGCGGCTGGTAACCCTGCACCCCTACGCCCGCGCCCAGCAGACGGTTGGCGAGGCCTTGCAACCGGCCTTGACCAAAGCCAACCAGGCCACCAACGACACGGTGCTCGACCTGATTCATGACAACCGCTGGCTCGGCTGGGAATTCCTCTGTTGGCTGGTCGACCAGACCATGAACACCGACTCAAACTACAAGGTCAGCTGCGAAGGTCCCGCCCAAGTTGGCGAAGGGTTCGTCGCTTACATCAACGATCGACTGGTGCTGGAAGGGGAAGACGAGGAAGGCAAACAGAAGGTCACCGTGGCCGGCCCACAAAACAAGTTTGACGAGGTACTGGCCGCCCTGGAGAGTCGCAAGAGTATTTGCGAGGCGACCCTCCATCTGGAAAAAGAAGAGTTGCAGTGGAAACTGACCCTTAAGGGCGAGATGTTTCAGTTCGGCTCTTTCCGCTGCCCGTCGGTGAAGCTGGAAAAAGACGACATGGTCGATGAGGAGAGGGAAAAGGAAGCGCTGTTCTTTGAGCGCATGTACCTGTTGGAAACCGGCCTGCAGCTCTTTGACAGCCTTTTTGCTACCTTTCTGCAGCAGCATCTGACCAAGAACGGATGACTTGCGAAACGACGCTCTTGTTTGTCTACGGCACCCTGCGCCAGGGTGCCGGTCACTCGGCCCATCACCTGCTGAAAAAAGGGGCGAAACTGGTCGGCCGAGGGCACATGAGGGGGCGCCTCTACGAGATTAACGGCTATCCCGGAGCGGTGTGGTCAGAGGCTGGCGACGAGCAGGTCATCGGCGAACTCTACCAGCTGCTGGAAGCGGACTCTCTGTTAGCGACGCTGGATGACTATGAAGAGGCGGGGGAGAATTACCCGGAACCGCGGGAGTACCGGCGCTTCCGGGTTACCGTTGAGCTGGAAGACAAAACGAAGGTGGTCGCCTGGTGTTATCTGTATAACCGGCCGGCTGCTGGGCTGCGGCTGATACCAAGCGGGGATTGGTGCAGCGAACTATCGGAAAACTTCTAATTTCCCTAGAAAAAACAACTTCGCCGGTCTCGGCCGGCAGCCGGATTACTTTCTTTGCTGGCTCCAAAGAAAGGGCGTGGCTGTCGCCGGACTTCTGTCGCGGGAATCGGCAAATCCACTCCCCCTGTGTTGCGCTATTCAAGAAAAGCCGCTTCGTTGTCGGCCCCCTGTCATTGGGACGGCTCACATGCGGGAACAGCAGAAGGGAACGCAGCACCGTTGCAAATGCGTTGTTGGTTTTTAAACCCAGCAGCCCCTTCGATCACTGTTGGGAAGAAAAACGGACCGATCCTTTCAGCAATCAACTTTCAGAAGAGGGGCCGCGCAAAGAAATTGATGCCACTGTAGGATGGCACAAGGGTTGTTAGCCTTCTGCTTACCTGCGTGACAGCATGCTCCACGCAGTGACAGCCATTTTTTGCCTACTTTTTGTTGGCTTGGACAAAAAGTATGGCGGCNNGTATGGCGGCTGGCGGGCCGCGACCCGCCGGTTTTGATGTTCATCGAAACCTGCTGAAAAACCAAAGCTTTACTTCGCCAGAAGCGGCAGAGGATAACGCAGCGGCATTGCAGATGCGTTGCTGGTTTTAAACCCAACAGCACCTTCGATCACAGCTGAGAAGTAAATCGAACCGATAGTTTCAGCAAGCAACTTTCAGAAAAGGGCCGCGCAAAGAAATTTCTGCCGCTGTAGAATGGCTCAAGCGTTTTTAGCCTTCTCCGCACATCCGTAACAGCATGCCCCACGCAGTGGTAGCCATTTTTTGCCTACTTTTTGTTGGCTTGGACAAAAAGTATGGCGG
>LGVF01673959.1_pt1 | contig 10068 bp, 7 predicted proteins | sample 469901 | NCBI WGS metagenome assembly LGVF01 (sample SAMN03893561, study PRJNA290197) | marine sediment metagenome | material: sediment; isolation source: combined push core samples #3730, #5133, and #5579 collected at Hydrate Ridge | place: Pacific Ocean: Hydrate Ridge | reverse complement strand
GAGTATGAAAGAGAACTACATAATGATGTTTATTGATAAAGAAACAAAAGCACAAAGCCATATAGTTTTAGACGATTACAAACCAAATATAGAAAACTTTAAAATTGGAAGACTTTCTTATGCTAAATTTGTAAGTAATATGTTCCATGCCTTAAATAATAATGATGACAGAAGAAATTATATAAATGGTTATAAAGTTAAAGCAGTTAAAAAGTTAGCTAAATTTACTGAACTTAAAAAACAAAATCCAAACTCTGATTATGGAAATTTTGAAAATAGATATAAAAGAAGAATTAAAGTTTCAAACAATTTCCTTGAAAAAGTAGTTGAATTTGAGAAAAAAGAAAAAGAAGCCAATGAACAAGAACAAAAAACAGCTAAAGCTTAACGCTTAGCTGTTTTTTTTTAAGCTCAAATGGCTTGATTTTGCGTTTTTCTTGTTTTTTTGTCGATTTTTTTATTTAAAGTTTAGTTTATTGACATTATTTTGTGTTTATATTAAAATTAAGACAACTAAAAATTAGGACAAATACATAGGTTTTTATACAAAAGACAAAAGAAGAAGCACATATGAAGAATTTAAGATTGCACAGTTTATCTATAATTTTTATGTTTGCCATTGTAGCAAGCCTTTTTTCTGGATGTTCAAATAGTACTACTAGTGTTGTTTATGCGGGTTCAGCAAGCTTTGAACACAGCACCGTAACAGCTAGAGTAGGTGACATTATTTTGGTGGAAAGCAATACTTTAAGTGTTTTTCCACTTAGCACTGATAGCACTCCATTATTTTCTAGCAGTAATTCTTTTGTGGCTAGGGTAAATGCTCTATCAGGTGAAGTTGAGTGTATAAGTGAAGGCACGGCTGTAATAAATGCGCTAGTTAAGAGCAGTAAAGACACTTATGTTGGAGATAGCTTTGAAATTACTGTAGGTGAGCGTTTAGTTTATGCAACAGGATTTGACCTGGAAAGTGAAGATACAGTTTTTGTTGATTTAGATGAAACTGATAGATATAATGAGCTTAGTTTAACGGGTGAGAGCATTAATGTTTTGCCTATCGTAACCTATTCACAAATGAACATAGCAACATACAATTATGAAACAGGTTTAATTACACCAATAGGTGAAGGTATTGTTACCGTTTATGTGAGCCTTGAGCTTACAGGTAGTAACAATTTAACAAAGCAGTTTGATATAGAGGTTTTTAACAGAGTAATTTATATTGATGCAATAACAGTTTATGAGGCAAATGCAGGCAGCAGTTTACTTATTACTTACTCAGTAAAAGACGAGTCACAAGAAAACCAGCTTGCAACAAGCCAATAAATAAGTGCAGAAATTTTAAATGATAGCACTTTAGCAACTATATTTTTCGTAGATTATCAGGCGGTACTGCTTACAATAGGAGAGAGCACAGGCTCGTTTACAATTAGATTTACATTACTATCAGATGAGAGCATATTTAAAGATATTTTAGTAAACATAAATTAAGGTGGGTAAAAAGTTCACTTTTATTTTTTTGCTTGTCAGCTATTAATTGACAAAAAGCACTACAAATAATATAATTATTTATATTTGATTATACTAAGATAAACTTACAGAGAATCATTTACAACAATTTGGCTTTAACAGGAGATAAGTATTTGATGAAATTTATGGCATTTTTACACGTTTTAGGTTGGGTACTAGCTGGTTTTGCAGCACTTTTTGCAAGCATAGTTGGCTATCTTTTTGCGACTGGTGGTTTTGAACCAATTGTAATTGAGGCTGAAAGCTTTTATTTTGAATATAGTGATATTACAATAGATGAAGATACGGACATTTTTGTATTCCCTCTTCCAGAAGATACTACCGAGCTTGATATTACCTTAAGCATTCAAGATGGAAACTCAATAATAAGTATTCCTACAGAGGCTAAAATTAACGAGGCTATTACAATTACTGTACTAAAAGACGGTGATGGCAAAAATGTAGGTGGTGTTGCAAATATTAAAGCTTATCAAGGTGTAATGCTAGCAGAATGTACTATTTTTGTTGATGTACCTATTGATAGTTTTGAGCTTATTGCAAGTGATGATAACGGAATTTATGTAGGAGAGAATTTTACAGTAACTCCAACAAATATGTATCCAGCAAATTCATTAAACCCAAGTGCAGATGATACAAGCTATAATGTACCAGATAAAATTATAAAATATTATTCTAACAACGAGCAAGTTGCAACCGTTGATGAATTAACAGGTGAGGTTACTCCAATTGCTGAGGGAACTTTTGAAATTGAAGCTAATGTTATAAAAACATATAATTTAGATACATATGAAAACTCTTTAGAATATTACAGGATAATAGATCCAGAATATGGAGAAGTTGATTACTGGGATTTCTTAGAAACAATTAGTGTATCGGTTACTCAGGAATTTACTGTTGAGAGTATTGCAGTTGAGGGAATGAGTTATGATAACAATGCATCTGAGCCTTTGTATGATATTTATATGCATCAAACCATTACTTTTTCGCCAGAAGATTTTGGTATGGAGCTTTTACCTCAACCAGATAGCAACTTTACAACAGAACAACTAAGCTACAAATTAAAAGATGTTGTAATGACACCAATGCATTATGAGCTTGGAGTTTTAGTTGAAAACCCAAATATTACAATAACTATTTTAGAAGACCCACTTCGTTATGAACTTACAGTGCTTAATTTCGAAACTTGGCAAACAAAGCAGACCCATATACATTTATATTACTCGGAAGAAATTCAAGGTGATATTCACTTTAGGGTATTGCAAAATCAGGTAGAAAGTATTGAAATTATTCCTAACTCAGGAGATGCTATTGAAATTGTTATGGTAGATAGTCAGGCAAACACGATTGACCTTGAGAGCATTACAAATATAATTGCAGTTGACGATACTAAACCAGCTACTTACACAACGCTGAGATACAGAATTGATATTGGGCAAAGAACAAATGATGAAGATGAAATAATAATAGAATGTAATTCGATTAGTGGTATTTTACCAAGCAACTTAATTAGTCCAATTAGTAGGGGTACTACAAGAATAAAAGCCTTTATTGTTGAAACAGATATATATGGAGAACCAATTTTATTTGGGGACGATAGTTATAATATTTTATTTGAAATGCCAGAATATGTAACAGTTAATGTTTTAGAAAACTTAACTTCGCTTGATATGCAGTTAAAAGACAATAAAGAACAGAGCGCATTTATAGGTGAAATTATTAATGTTACTTTAACTGATTTAACTCAAGAGCAAGTTAACAACATTATATCAGGACAACTATTAGTTTATTCTGCTGATGAAACTGCAGCAACAGTAACTAATCAGGTTCTAAATGAAGAGCTTTATGAACTACACTTTGAAGTTACACCACTACTTACAGGTAAAACAAAAATTTTTATTGTAGATAATATAACAGAAAACTTAATTGATTATTTAACTGTTAATGGAATGGCAGGCGTTGCCGAGAGCACATATGATTTTGACTTTAACTTAAACGAACCTTCAAAGACTTCTATTATAAGAGGACAAGAAGCGTTCCTAGTACTAAGTCCAAACTCACATGGTGCGTTTGTAGATGCCTTTAAGTATGACAAAGTTACTTTTGAATCTAATCAACCAGATAAAATTGAATTAACTGCCACAATAGATGAGTTTAACAACATTATTGTAAGACTTGTGGCTATTAATTTTGACCCCGACCCAGCATACAGTTTCTCTATGATTAGAACTTACCTTAATAGTGACCAAGCAAATTACTTATTTAATTTAAGAGTTGATGTAGACCTTGGTGCTGTAAATGGTATTAATTTACATGTAAACAATCAGGCAATTGAAGCAATTCCGAGTGAAGATGAAACCGATTGGTTAACTCCAGAAAGTGAAGAATTTACCGCATGGGTAACTTTTGCTGACCCAGAGAACCCTGCAGTTACAGGTGTTGAATATATTTCTAGTGACGAGAGTGTACTTGAAATTGATTATGATGATTTAGATGCATTTGGTAATCCTGCATTTATATTTAAAAGATCAGGAAACATAACACTAACAGCTAAGAGTTTAGACCCTTATGCTATTCCTACTGACCCTACCGATGAAATATCAAGAGCCAAAGGAGCATATGCAGAAAAAGCTTTAACTGTAACAGTTCCAAATTTAACGGCTGAATATAACTATGAAGATATTAACGATAACTTTACTCACGAAAAGGTTATAGCAGGAGACACAATAGATTTACTACTTGAAGAAGTTGGCATAGACTTTGACCCTAGAGTTAAAGTAATAAGAGATGATAACCAAGTAGATGTTCCAAGCATTATAGATTTTGAAATTGTTGATGCAGGTCAATCACTTCAAGCTGCTACTTTGGTAGAAATACCAGCAAGCGAAGGCGTAGACAGACAAATAAAAATTATAACTGAGGAACTTGGACTTTTAACTCAAATTACTATAAGACTTTATACTGACTTTGGGTGGGAAGAAGAATTTTTAATTGAAATTATTCCTAATTTGGTTACTGATATTGAGCAAGTAATGACTTATCCGGGAGACATTCTTCCTGAGGTTATTTACCCTGATGTTGACTCTAACCCAATTGTTGACCTTGAAGCTTTAGAAGTGGGAGACCTTGGTGACCAGCCAAGAGTTTATGTAGAGGACCTTGATGGCACACAAATTACTAATATTACCTACACCTTAACTGAAAGTGGAGCGAATGATTTTATTACAGCGGGTGGTGAACTTCATGTTTATGAGGTTGCACAAGATACTAGTATTACAGTAAAAGTTACAGTGGTTTTTGATAGTGGTATTAATTTTGAAAAGTATTACTACTTAGTAGCAAAACCTAATATTGAAATTATTACAACTTATAATAACCCATATAATTATGGTGGACAAGACTATGAAGAAATTAGTTTAAGTTTTGACTTAACATCAAGAATTACTGCAAACAGTGTTGATGGTAACAATACCGACATTTCGGATACCCTAAACTTTGCAATTGTGGGTGGTAGTGATTATGTTCAAATTAACTCTTCAACAGGTATGCTACAATCAACAGGAACTCAAATGGATACTGACCAGTATTTAATAATTAGAGTTTATACAGACTACAACTATGAAGCATATTATTATGTTAAAGTTTTAGCACCTTAAATTAAAATAAAAAACAGTCTCAAATGAGTCTGTTTTTTTTGAATGATGTATGTTTCAATTTATAATAGTAGACAATAATTACCTGTTGTGCTACTATTTTTATAACAATAAATAGGGAAGTTAACATATGTCAAAAAATGTGATTAATATAAATAAAAATAATAAAAAAGAGAAGATAGGTAAAAGCATTTTAAAGCGTGAACTTAACTGGTTCAAGCTAGATAATGCTGCTCTAATTTATCCTGCTATTAGCACAAATAAATGGAATAGCGTTTACAGAGTTTCTGCTATTTTAAAAAATCAGGTTGAACCTGAGGTTTTAAACGAGGCACTTAAAGATGTAATAAAACGTTTCCCGCATTTAAATGTAAGTTTAAAAAACGGCCTTTTTTGGTTTTACTTTCAGGAGATTGCTACCATTCCAAAAGCAAAACTGGATGATGATTACCCTTGTAAACATATGGAGTTTAAACACAAGGAACATTTGTTTAGAATTTTATATTACAACAAAAGAGTTTCATTTGAGGCTTTTCATTCACTAACCGATGGTTATGGTGCAGTTGTATTTTTAAATACTCTACTGAGCAGATATTTTGATTTACTGGGTAATAAAATTAATAAAAAAGATTATGCTGTAGATTATCTTGATAAACCAACAGCAGAAGAGCTTGAGGATTCTTTTGACAGATATGCAGACCTTAAAACAAGAAATCCTTGGGGTGAAAATAAAGCATACCAACTTATGGGTACACGTGAGGATTATGGTAAGCTAATTCTTGTAAACGGAATAATGAAAGGCACTGATGTTAAAACAGTTGCTAAAGAACATAATGCTACAGTTACTGAATTTTTAATTAGTGTTTTAGCTAAGACACTTGCTGAACATCAAAAAATAAGAGGTTCAAGAAAAAAACCTGTAAAAGTTTCTATGCCTATTGACCTTAGAAGAATATTTGGATCAAAGAGTTTAAGAAATTTTTCTAGCTATATGAATATGGAAATTAAAACTCATGAAAAAGACTTAAGTCTTGAAGATATTATTTTAAAGGTCAAAGAGTATACTAAAAAAATTGATAAAAATTATGTTATGGGCAATATAAATGCAAATGTAAAAGCTCAAAAAAACATTTTTATGCGTGTTACACCGCTGTTTATTAAAAAACTTGTTTTAAAAATAGCACACAATCTGGTTGGCGAGAAGATTGTTACAATGACTATGTCTAACGTAGGGATAATAAAGGCGCCTGAGGAGTTTAAAGAGCTTGTTAACAGATATGAGGTTAATGTTGGTGCAAGTAAACTAAATGCTATGACAGCTACTTGTGCGACCTATAATGATAACTTAGTCTTTACATTCTCAAGCACAATAAAGGAAACAGATTTTATAAGAGATTACTTTAGAAAATTGACGGCTTTTGGCATTAAAATTAAAATTGAAAGTAATTTAAGTTAAAGGATATATATGAAAAACTTTTGTGATAAATGTAGTGTGGAAATTGAGAGTAGTGTAAGCCATTGCCCGCTTTGTGGTCGTTGTGTTAATGAGCACTTAGTAGGTGAGACCAGCACTCATCAAAATTTTCCTAGTAATTTAAAATTTTTAAAAGATAAAAAAAGAGCAATGGTTGCAATAATTTGGTTTTTAATTTTTGGAAACGTGCTCAGTGTTATTTTAGAGTTTGCTTTAACGGGTACTTTAAATACTAGTGTACATATTTTGGTGGCAACAGTATTTACCTTTTTAGGAATTATTTTTCCTATTAGAAGTAACTGGGCTATTGTAAATTATCATTCTGTTTTTTATCTAGCCTTTGTTGGATATATGCTATTTTTAAGTAGCTTTTTGACAAATGGTGTATGGGCAATAGAATATGTTATTCCACTTTTTGCACTTGCTTTTTCTGTTTCAAACTTTATTATGGTATTGACTGATGAGTATACAAGAAGCGAATATTTTTTGCCTATGTTAATTTTGGTCGTTATTGTAATTTTCAGCTTTGCGTTTAATTATTTTAACGCAAATATTATGTGGCCAAGTATAAGTGCATTTTGCAGTGTTTTAACTTTTACCTTATTATTAATGGTAATAAGAAGAACAAAACTAGGTGAGCTTCTATTTAAAAAACTTCATTTTTAAAAAATAAACCAGCCATTCGCTGGTTTTTTATTTGTACTTGCATAAAAAAACCCTGCCTACTAATACTAAAATTAAGTTAGTGGGAGGGAATATGAAAGCAACAGGAATTGTGAGAAGAGTGGATGAGCTTGGTAGAATTGTTATTCCAAAAGAACTCAGAAAAAATTTAAGAATGAGGGAAGGATCTCCGCTTGAAATTTTTATGAGCTCAGAGGGCGAAATTGTATTAAAAAAATATTCTTTAATAAGTAGTTTAGAAGACTTTGCAAAGCAAGTTGTAGATGCAATTTTTAGCGTGCATGAACAACTTGTTTTAATTTGTGATAAAGATGAAATTTTGCATATGGCAGGATCGAGCAAAAGCGAGTACATAAACAAACGAATTAGTTTAGACGTTGAAAAAATAATAAGCGATAGAAAGGTTACACTAAGTAACAAAAAAGAAAATGCGATAATGCATAAGATTATTAAGGGTGACGAGGCTGAATATAACTCGCAAATAATTGTACCTATTAATGCTAGTGGTGACACACTAGGTGCTATTATTATGTTCACAAAAGAACCGGGAAGTGACTTTACAATGTCCGATGTTAAGTCCATTAGCACCATGGCTAATTTTTTAGCAAAGCAAATGGAATAATAAAGCGTTAATTAAACCTAAGCTTAAAGTTATAGCTTAGGTTTTTTTGTATAGTATATATACATTTACGCACACTAAAACTATGAAGAAAAAGAGCTTTTTATACGGGGCAATAATACTTTCTGTCTCTGCACTAATTTCTAAAATTTTAGGTGCACTTTATAGAATACCACTTACTAATTTACTTGGCACTGAGGGCGTAGGCATTTATCAAATGATATTTCCTGTTTACGCTCTTTTTCTGGTAATATCTAGCAGTGGTATTCCTGTTGCTATAAGTAGACTGGTTAGTAGTGAGGTTGCACTTGGTAGAGAAAAGAATGTAAAAAAAATATTACGCACATCTGTTGTACTGATGCTTATAATTGGAACAGTTTGTAGTTTAATAGTTTTCTTTTTGGGAAGCTTTATTGCAGACCTTCAAGGTAATGCTCTTGCAAAGGTGGGTTATTTGGCGGTAGCGCCCAGTATTTTAGTAGCTAGTATGGTAACGGTTTTTAGAGGTTATTTTGAAGGACTTCAAAATATGAAACCAACAGCACTAAGTGAAGTTTTAGAGCAAGTAACAAAGGTTGTTGTAGGACTTACTTTTGCAGGATTATTATTACCAAGAGGAACCCAGTACGGGGTACTTGGTGCAGTCCTTGGAATAACAGTTAGTGAAGTGGTTTGTTTAATTACAATAGTATTTTTTTATTTTTTAAGTAGAAGAAAAAACAAAATAACACTGGTCGCTAAAAATAGAGCACAAACAGCCAATAAAATAAATGAGGTGGATGACGGCGAAGAGTTTAAGATAGATGTAGAAAATAGTTCAGGCATAAAGCTTGGTAAGTTTATTTTTAAACAGTCGCTACCTATTACTTTAGGTGCAATTATAATTCCTACAACAATTTTTATCGATAGTGTGTTAATAATTAATCTACTAGTAAAGTCAGGTTTTAATTTATCAACAGCAACAAGCCTGTTCGGCATTCAAACAGGTGTAGTCAACAGCTTAATAAATGTGCCCATGATTATTGCTTTTGGGCTTGCTACGGCTATCCTGCCAAGCCTAAGCGCGTCAAAAGCACTAAAACACAGTGGTGAGATTGACGAAAAGAGTACGCTAGCAATTAAAATTGTGTGGTTAGTCGCCCTGCCTTGTTTTATTGAGTTTTTACTACTCGCCCCAGACATTACAAGCCTTCTGTATGGTGGCGGTTTAAATAGCGGTCAAATAAGCGAAGTTTTTGTGGCAAGTTCGCTACTTAGAATTGCCGCTGTAACAATTATATATACTTCAATGCTAAGAATTTTTATTTCAGTTTTACATGCACTTAACAGAAGTTTCCAGGCAGTAAGGAATTTGGTTATTGCAAGCCTCGTAAAAGTTATTTTGACCATAGCACTAGTTTCAATAACCTCTATTAACATATATGGTGCTAGCCTTGCAAGTGCTGTTAGTTATGGTATTGCTTGCATGCTTAATTTATACTCTGTTAAAAAAGTCACTAACTTAAAACTGAATTTTAAGCAGTTTATAATAGCTCCGCTTATAGCTTGTGCTACTTTAATTATGGCAATATTTGCCGTAAAACTAATTACTGATGCTTTAGCGGTAGGAGAATTTGCTACATTAATTCAAATTATTATGGGTGGATTATTTTACTTTATAGCACTTATACTACTCAAAGTTTTTACAAAAGAAGAACTCAACTATCTGCCAAGTTTAAAAAGGCTAAAGAAAAAGGTTTTAAACAAATAGTATTAAAAGTTATGTTTAGTCAATAATTTTTTTGTGAATTAAATTAAAGGAGAAAATTTATGAATAAAACAGATTTGATTAAAGAAGTAGCAAAACAATCGAGTTTAAGCCAAAAGGATTGCTTATTTGTACTAAATGCTTTTACTAAAACAATTACAAAAACCTTAAAAGAGGGAGATAATGTATCGTTGCTTGGTTTTGGAAAGTTTGAAGTTAGAAACCGAAAGGCAAGAAATAGCATTAATCCAAAGACGCTAGAGCCTCTAGTAATCCCAGCAGGTAGGGTTCCAGTTTTCAGAGTTAGCAAAACCTTTAAGCAGGCAATTAAATAAATAAAAAATAAAAGAAAATGATTTTTAAA
>LGVF01211473.1_pt1 | contig 10077 bp, 8 predicted proteins | sample 469901 | NCBI WGS metagenome assembly LGVF01 (sample SAMN03893561, study PRJNA290197) | marine sediment metagenome | material: sediment; isolation source: combined push core samples #3730, #5133, and #5579 collected at Hydrate Ridge | place: Pacific Ocean: Hydrate Ridge | reverse complement strand
CCCTATGTTCTTCTGTGGAATATCAACTATACCAGACTTCTTTACTGGAACAAGTTCGGAATGCCTGATACCGTGCTTTCAAAATACGGCGACGAGAGCAGCGCTTACTGGTACTGGTGGCTGGATGAAGATTCAGAAGCCGATCTTTATGATGCCATGAAAAACAGGACGTCTCTGCCTCAAAAAAAACTTTCAGTATATTTTGAAAAAACCTTTGAGTTCCAGGAATTCTAATTAGCCTGTTATTTACCACGAAGCACACGAAGCCCACGAAGTAAACCTCCTTATCTTCTTATTTCTTCGTGCTCTTCGTGCTCTTCGTGGTATTCTATCCCTCTTGAATTGCTAAAGATCACTCCATAATTAGAATTGCCGTTTGAGTTTGATATGTATTGACATTAATTTTATTGATTTGTTATTGTAAGTAAATAAATGTAACTATAACTCCAGGTGACTGAAATGGCTAAATCCCGATTCATCATTATTGTATTTATAGCCTTACTTCTTGAGGCGATTTTCTTTTCCCTTTCCAAAGGCCTCGCTTTTGCCGCTGAAGAGCAATACTATATCGGCAACAGGAAATGCCGTCTCTGTCATTTTGAATACTTTAGGGGATGGGAAAAAGACCCCCATGCCAATGCCTTTGTACGGCTGGGAAGGATGAAAAACAACCCCTATTGTTTAAAATGTCACACCACGGGTTATCGCGAACCTCAGGGTTTTGTCAGTGAAAAGATTACACCGGAATTAAGGGGTGTCCAGTGCGAGGCCTGCCATGGACCGGGCAGCAAACATAAGGATAACCCCCACGACAAGAAAGCGCTTCCGATTGGAAGAAAGATAGATTATCAAAGTGTCTGCATTAAATGTCACGATCGCAACTGGACTCCGGAATTTGATTATAAAAAATACCGGAAGCGGATTGAACACAAGATCGAGCCTAAAGTAGAAAAAGAGGTGTCTCCTAGATGAAACACGCCAAAGAGATTAAAATTGCCTTTAGTATCTGTATTGTTCTTTCTCTCATTATCTGCTCCATTATTTTATTAAATGTCAGGGCTATCCCGAAATACACCCATCTGATCGACAGCGGAAAAGAAATACAAGAGTTAGTATTGGAGATGAAATTGCTGGCAAAGAGTTATCTCCTATACCATCAGGAGGATGCATTAGATAATGTTAAAGACAAGATAGGCGAGTTGCGAAAGGTGCTCTCTTTTTATGAAAAATCGGCATTTGCCGGAAAGCTGGAAGACTTTTTCGAATTTCCCATCTGGGAAGAGGCCATAAACATTTATGAGCGATTGTTTGATCAGCTCGTTCTATATCATGAAGCCATTGATAAAAACATTGCCGAGATAAGAGATTTAGAAAAAAATATTCTTGCGGTCATATATTCAAAAATGAATCCCGAGCGCGGCATCATTGCCCTGCAGGAGATTCGCATACATGAAAAGGGGTACATAATCTACCGAAGCCATCCCAGACCTCCGGATGAAATCCCTTTTGAGAATAAGCGGAAGGAAGCGGTAACAAATTTGTTGATCTGGGCGCAGGAGGATAAAAGGATTGATGAATTAATGGGCAAAGATAACATGATCTTTAACGAGATTATAAAAAACTATGAGTATCAGGATAACACCTTGCACGCGCTAAAAATTGAGGGTAAAAAAATAAGAAACATAGCCGAAAAATTTTTGGAAAAAGGAAGCATGGGATTATATACTATCTATCGTCGCTGCGCTTTCCTTTCCGTAATCCTTTTGATTATATGGCTAGCCACCGCCATTCCGATTGCAGTGACCCTGTTTTCCGATAAGGAGCAAAGCTAAGTTCACATATGCAAACTCCAAAAGACATGGGCATCCGGGCCAAGATTATAGCGGCTATGATTGCATTGCTTGTCTTCATTGCGCTGCTATCTTTCTGGGCCAGCTATATGCACGAAAAAAAGAGCCTTCTTACCAATATGCAGGATAATGCTGTTATCTTGAACCGCGCATTGATTATCAGTATCACAAACCAGAAAAGTATTGCCGAAAAAGTAAGCCTGCAAACGCTTGTGGAAGAATTGTCCCTGACCGAAGGGATTTTCGGTGTATGGGTCATAGATAATAATTATCGAATCACATCCGCCACATTCAGGGAGCAGGTTGGTGAAGTTGCATCCTCCCATCTCATTTCAAATGCATTGCAAAAGGGTTACTATGTCAGCGGATTTGACACCAAGATGGGAGAGCAGGTCTATTCAGCGGTTTACCCTTTTAAAAGGAGCGATAAGATTCTTGGTTTGGTGGAGGTTGCCTTTGAATTGCGCGAATATCTGCACGCACACCCCAGAGATCAGGTACAACTTGCCGCACAGATGAAGAGAGACAGCCGCATCATGGCCGAATCGCTCAGCTACAGCATCGAAAATATGCAGGATGTAAATGAACTGATCCATATTCAAAGATTAGTGGACAGATTAGCAGCGGAATCCGAGATTATTTCCCGGATTATGATTGTCGACGATAACAGCCGTATCATAGCGTGCAGTGACTTGGATAGAGTCGGCACGATTGCCGCTGACAAGGGGGTTAAGGCAATTATCAATGGAGCGGAAATCTACACCAGGCTATCCTCACGTCAAAATATATATATGTTTGATATGCCGCTGAGAATCGATGGTGAATTTAAAGGAGTAGTAAGCATCGGTTATGACGCAACAGAGTATTATGCACATTTGTCTGAAATCTTCCGCTTTGGGATGCTGATCTCCGGCATGGGTATTCTTATGGGGATACTCCTCTCCTTCCAAGTAGCCAATCCTATTATTAAACCCATCCAGCGCCTGACAGAGGTCACAAAAGGATTGGCGGCAGGAGATCTTTCTCAAAGAGCTGTTGTAAATTCCAAAGATGAGGTCGGCGCTTTGGCTGCGGCCTTCAACCGGATGGCTGAAGATCTGGCGCATTCAAAGGACAAAATAGATCAATATAGCAAGACCCTTGAGAAAAAGGTACAACAACGCACCCAGGATTTGGAAAGAGCCAACCGGGAATTAATGGTAATTCAAAATGAACTGATGGAATCCAGCATGGCCAAGTCAAAATTCTTAGGCATAGCCTCTCATGAGCTTCGCACACCCCTGACCACCCTTTTGGGATACAGCGAGCTTCTCCTGACAAGAGTTTTGACGGAAAAACAGAAGAAGGAATTTTTGGGCTTTATCAATGAGGAATCAATTCACTTAAGCAAGATTGTTGATGATCTGCTCGATATCTCACGGATAGAATCTCAAAAGGATTTTGGGTTTGTAAAAAAGCCTGCCAATTTAGCAGATATCTTATTGAAAAACACTAACTTTTATTCCGGAGTAGAGACTGGCCACCACATTATTGCAGATATAGAAGAAAATCTTCCCCTTGTAAGTGCAGATGAAGAAAAAATAGGCCAGGTTGTGAAGAACATTCTTGATAATGCAATCAAATACTCTCCTGGCGGCGATATTGTGTGCAAGGCTTTTATAAGAGATGATATGGTCTGGATTAGTGTACAGGATCACGGTATCGGCATATCAAAGCAGGATATTCCCTATATCTTTGATAAGTTTTTCCGGGTAAAGCGAAAGAAAACAGCTAAAATCAGCGGCACAGGTCTTGGTCTGTCCATTGTAAAATATATTATAGAATCTCATGATGGGATGGTAGATGTAGAAAGCAAACTTGGCAAAGGAACAACGTTCGGTTTCGGACTCCCTCGGCTTTAGTCGAGTGGGAATCGGAAGGATTTAAACTTAAATGAAAAAGATATTGATAGTCGATGACGAGGAAAAAGTAAGAAAGCTGGTAGAAGTTACGCTTTCTATAGGCGAGCTTGAGATTCTGCAGGCATCATCAGGTAAAGAGGGCTTAATGAAAGCACGAGAGGCCATGCCGGATATTATTTTACTGGATGTTATGATGCCGGGGAGGTTGGATGGTATTGAGGTATGCAGGCTTCTCAAAAAAGACCCCGCCACAAAGAATATCTACATCATTATGCTTACAGCCAAAGGGCAACAAGCGGACAAGAAAAAGGGGTTCGCCGCAGGCGCTGACGAATATTTCGTAAAGCCGTTCAGTCCCATGAACTTAATGGATAAGATAGATAAGATTCTTACTAGATAGTCGAGTGGGAAAATGGTTGAGTAGTTAACTACTCGACCACTCGACTAACCACAAGGAGAAAACACGTTTTGCAAAAGATATGGCTCGGCGTTATCATGATTTTGATCGGTCTTGGTGTTTATAGCCTTTACGGCTATCTTCAGCTGGAATTGCCGCTGATGGAAGAAGAAATGGATTTAAAGCAGCCGGTGGCCTTAGATGTTGTCCCCGCTCCTGGGGTAACTTCCGATGAGATAGCAATTGGTTCATCTCTGGCTCTTGGCGGACATGCCGGCTTTTTGGGAACCCAATACCTGCACGGTGCAATGTGCCTGATCAAGCAGATAAACAGTGAAGGCGGCATCCATCACCGCAGGATCAGGCTGATTACCCATGATGATGGATATGACCCCCCGCTATGTGTGGCCAACACAAACAGGCTGATTCATAAGGATAATGTTTTTTGTCTCTTTTGCTATGTAGGAACGCCGACCAGCTTGAAGATCATAGACATCGTCGAGAAGACCAAAACCCCGCTTCTGGGTATTTTTAGCGGGGCCGATAAGCTCCGCTTTCCTTTCCGGCACTATATCTTTAATGTCCGGTCATCTTACTATCACGAAACCAATGCTATTGTCCGTTATTTCGTGGAGAAAAAAGGGCTGTCCCGCATAGCGGTATTCTATCAATATGACGACTATGGTCTTGACGGGCTTAAGGGAACACAGATCGCCCTGCAAAAATATAATCTTTCTCCGGTGGCCACGGGGAGTTTTGTAAGGGGAACCATGGAAATTGAGAAGGCCCTTGATAAAATTCGATCCTCTAAAGCAGAGGCGGTCATCATGATAGGAACCTACAGCCCATGTGCAAAGTTTATAAAAGAGGCCAGGGCCGGCGGATACAATCCTCTATTTCATAATGTTTCTTTTGTTGGGGGAGATAAACTGGTCCAGGAGCTTGGTGATGTCGCTGAGGGGGTCTTGATTACCCAGGTTGTACCCCCACCTACTGAACGGATTCTTCTGCCTGCATGCGAGCAATATTCCCGTCTGTTAACCATATATTATCCGCAGGATAAGCCAAACTTTGTAGGTTTTGAAGGCTTTATTAACGCCAGAATTCTGATCGAAGCCTTGAGGCGGGCAGGACGAGATATTTCGAGGGAAGGGTTTATCAGGGCATTAGAGTCTATTAAAGAACATTATGTAGGAATCGGAGCAGTTATTAATTTCGGACCGGAGGATCACCAGGGGATGGATGACGTATATCTTACTCAGGTCAGGGATGGACACCTGCAGCTTATATTTTATAAGTAGAGTAGTCGAGTGGGAAATTGGTCGAGTAGTCGAGTGGGAAAATGGTCGACCAATCTACGATACCGGCAGGCAGATCTTAAACTGTGTGCCTTTATCAGGTGTGCTTGCTACATCTATCGTCCCGCCATGCTTTTCTATTATTCCATAAGATATGAAGAGGCCGAGGCCGGTACCACGGCCTATATCCTTTGTTGTGTAAAATGGTTCAAAAACGTGCTCCATGACCTCAGGGGGTATACCTGCACCTGTATCTTCAAACAGAATTTCCACATATGGGTGTTTTTTTGCTGATTTTTCCGGATGATAACTGGCGGCAATGCGCAAGGTGCCTCCTTGCTCCATCGCATCTATTGCATTTAAGGAAAGATTGGTAAAAACCTGTCCAATTTGAGCATCATCTACACAAACTTCTGGCAGATCGGGCTTCAGGTCCTTTTCGACCTCTATCTTGTTTTTTACAAATTTATATTTCAACAGGGAGAGGCTCTGTTCTAGAATTGCACCGATATACTTAGGCTCTTTTTTTTCAGGTTTTTTACGCGATAAATCAAGGAGTTGCTGGAGCATGAAAGAGGCTTTTGCCACACTCCGTTCTATTATTTCCAGGCGCTCGACCAGACCTTCCGGAAGATCGCTCTTTTTCATTAGCAAGATAGATAAATTACCCATGGCAGGTGTTAATGTGTTATTAATCTCATGTGCAATTCCGGCGGCCAGTTCCCCCAAAAGAGCTATCCTGGCAGAACGAGCAAGCTGCTGTTTGGTTAACTCTAATTGTCTCTCTTTTTCCTTTCTTTCTGTAAATATTCTGGCCAGATCTTTGGCATAAAGCAGAGTCTGATCTTGGATGGCCCTCAGGTGGTCTTCTAATTTCCTGGCAGATAAGCTATCTGTCTTTTTCTTTTTTGCCATTTTGGTTCTCTATACTTTTGTCATTTGTCACTGGTCATTTGTCATTCCTGCCCGCCGGCAGGCAGGTGAAAAACATCTTGAAACCAGATACTGTCTTATCGAGACTAATGGCTAATGACGTTATACTACGTTATTCTTATAGCAAAGTCAACCCAAATGACTGGTGCCCCTGTCCAGGCTCCGGTACTGAACCGCCTCAGAAATATGATCCACACGGATATCTGCTTCGCCTTCCAGATCTGCAATGGTTCTTGCTATCTTTAAGATACGATTGTAAGCACGGGCCGACAGGCCAAGCTTGTCGATGGCGGATTCAAGGAGATTGCATGAGGCATCGTCGATTTTGCAGTGCTTTTTAATATGACGACCGCTCATCTGTGAATTACAGTAAATTCCGGTTCGTTTGAATCGTTCAGACTGAATCGCCCGGGCGGATGAGACGCGTTTTCGGATATTTTCAGAAGATTCTGCCCGAACCTCTTTCATCAAATCCTTATAAGGCACAGCCGGCACCTCGACGTGAATATCGATACGATCCAGCAGTGGTCCGGAAATCTTTGATCTATACCTGTGTATCTGCTGGTATGTGCATCTGCACTCATGCTTTGGATCAGAAAAATAGCCGCAGGGACATGGGTTCATTGCAGCTATCAGCATAAAAGTTGAAGGATAGGTAATGGTTGAAGAAGCGCGGGAAATAGTTACATTTAGATCTTCCAGAGGCTGGCGCAGCACCTCCAATACATGCTTTTTAAATTCGGAAAGTTCATCCAGAAAAAGAACGCCGTTATGAGCCATGCTTACTTCGCCTGGCCTTGGGATATGACCACCGCCGATTAAGCCTGCGTCTGATATGGTGTGATGAGGAGACCTGAAAGGCCTTTTTGTAATAAGAGCCCGGCCTTTTGCAAGCATTCCAACTACGGAAAATACTTTGGTGGTTTCAATTGCTTCGTCAAATGTTATTGGAGGAAGTATACTGGGAAGGCGTTTTGCAAGCATTGTCTTTCCGGAGCCGGGAGGACCTATCATGATAAGATTATGGCCACCTGCTGCTGCAACTTCCAGCGCCCGCTTTACATGCTCCTGGCCCATGACTTCGGAAAAATCTACTTCAAATTTATTATCTTGATCAAATATGGCGGCAATATCGGTCTGTTCTGGTTTTATTTTGGTAAATCCACGGAAAAAGTTTACTATCTGCGGCAGAGTCTGGGCAGGAAGGACTGAGATTTCTTTTACTACCGATGCTTCCCGTCCATTGTCGTATGGTACAATTATTCCTGTATAGCCTGCATCCTTTGCTGCAAGGGCCATCGGAAGAGAACCTTTTACAGGTTTGATGCGACCATCTAATGAGAGTTCGCCTAAAATAAGGTATTTGGAAATTATTTCCTGGGAAATGATCCTTGTCGCGGCTAATATTCCTAAAGCAATCGGCAGATCAAAACCAGTTCCCTCCTTTTTTATGTCGGCAGGAGCTAAATTTACTGTGATCCTGTCATCAGGGAATTTATAGCCTGAATTATTAATAGCGGATTTAACTCTTTCTTTACTCTCTTTTACAGATGCTTCCGGAAGCCCTACAGTAGTGAAGGTGGGCAGTCCTTCTGTTATATCTACCTCAACTTCCACCAGATACGCATCTATTCCGATAACAGCACTGCTCAAGACATTTGCTATCACATTTCCTCCTCCGGGCTGGTGTTCATTCGAAATCTATGCTGATTTCAAAGGTTGCAAATAGTAACAGATAGCTGTATATAGGACAATATTTTTATTGCTAAAATGACACATAATAAGCTAATGATGTGCAAAAAAAGCTCTTTGTAGTTTTAGTGAGCTAAAGTTTCAAGTGACTAAAGTGAGCTAAAGTTAAGGAATGCGCTTCCAGCGCAGCCAATTTTAACTTAAACTCGCTTTAGGCATTTTTAGTGGCTAAGGTTATAATGTAGCCGTGAACGCTTACGAATTTCCTTTGTAAACTTTAAAATAGGCAGAATACCTTAACTTTAGCTCACTTTACACTCGTAACTTGTAATATCCATGCATTTTCAACAAAGAACACTTGTAAAACAGGTCTGCTGTTCAGGCGTAGGTCTTCACTCAGGTAAAAAGGTAAAACTTTGTATTAAACCTGCGCCGATCAATCATGGTATCAAATTCATAAGAACAGATCTTCCGGATAATCCAAGTATATCCGCTCATTTTAATATGGTTGTAGATACAAGTCTTGCAACTGTCCTGGGATACAATGGATTTATTGTCTCGACAATAGAGCATCTCATGGCCAGTTTTGCCGGTCTTTCAATCGATAATGCCATTGTTGAGCTTGATGCCTACGAAGTGCCTATAATGGATGGCAGCTCCGGTCCTTTTACTTCATTGATAAAATCGGCAGGTATAAAGAAGCAGGCCGCTCCAAAATATTTTTTTGTAGTAAAAGAGCCTATTGAGTTAAAAAAAGACGGGAAGTTCGTTGGTGTATATCCTGCGCCGATTTTTAAAATAACATGTACCATAGATTATGACCATCCTCTGATCAAAAGACAATCCTATTCCATAGATGTATCGGACCGGATCTTTGAGCGTGAAATATGCAGAGCCAGAACATTTGGTTTTCTGCACGAAATAGAATATTTAAAACGATATGGCTTTGCCCGTGGAGGTTCCCTGGATAATGCCGTAGTAATTGACAAACATAATATAGTCAATAAAGATGGTTTGCGTTACCCGGATGAGTTTGTGCGGCATAAGATTCTCGACTGCATCGGCGATTTTTCTCTCCTTGGTATGCCGATCTTAGGTCATGTGGTGTTAAACAGATCCGGCCATCGCTTTAATCATGCCTTTCTCAAAGAATTCTTTGCTCAAAAAAAATCATGGGAGACCAGTATAATCCATGATATAAAGTGAGCTAAAGTGCCTTGTAAGTTCTCAATCATCGAATGTTGAATGGGAAAAAGATGAAAGAAAAGATGAACATCGAACATCGAACGTCCAACGTCGAATGTTGAATGGGAAAAAGATGAAGAAACAGACATAGTCATTCAAGGTTCGGCATTGGTTTTTTTTATTCGATTATAAAATAATTTGAAGAGCGGAGCGACATCATTATTCGATGTTGGACGTTCGATGTTCGATGTTGGACGTTCATCTTTTAATAGGCACTTTAGGCACTATACTTTTTAAATATGAAATCATTAATTAACCGGAAAATATGTATCACGCTCGTCGGCATACTGCTTCTTGTACAAAATCCGGCTTTTGCGCAGGATGCAAGGCTGACAAATATAATTGTCAGTAACACACGTGACGATCTTCTCCTTTATTTATCTGTTGAAGGGGCTTTTAGAGAAAAAATGAAAAAGGCTGTTTTAAGCGGTGTGCCGGCTACTTTTTCATTCTTTATCACTCTATACCAGGACCGTAATCTGTGGCTCGACAAGAAGATTGCCGACATAAAAATAACTCATACTATTAAATACAATAACCTGAAAAAAGAGTTTATTATAAAGCGGTCATGGAAAAGCGGCAAGCCTGTGACCACACAATCTTTCGAAGAAGCCCGGAAGCTAATGTCTGAAATTGACAGCTTAAAGATTGTTCCGCTCAGCAAGCTGGAAAAGGGCAGGAAGTATCAAATAAGAGCTAAGGCTGAACTTAGCAAGCTAACCCTTCCTTTTTACCTTCATTATGTCCTTTTCTTTGTTTCT
>LGVF01095689.1_pt1 | contig 10080 bp, 8 predicted proteins | sample 469901 | NCBI WGS metagenome assembly LGVF01 (sample SAMN03893561, study PRJNA290197) | marine sediment metagenome | material: sediment; isolation source: combined push core samples #3730, #5133, and #5579 collected at Hydrate Ridge | place: Pacific Ocean: Hydrate Ridge | reverse complement strand
TTTACACATCGCAGAACAGATAACAATCAGAGTTACTCAGGCAGTATTGTAACAATTTTATATATCGTTCGTCTTGATAGAGACCCCGGTTGGGGAAGTTCATTGAAAGGCAGGTGTACGCAATGTACGTTTTCGTACATATACGTCTCAAAAGTGAACACTTTGTGATATCCGCATAAAATAGTATATTGCTCTGAATCTGTCTATTAGTTGTTTTGGCATATCTATTGTTTTTTGGAGTACCATCATATTTAAAAACGCACAATAATGATTAAAACTGTTGACCTGGTTAAGGTTTTTCGCACCGATGAGGTCGAAACCACCGCACTGAATAATGTAAACATCGAAGTTAAAGACGGAGAATTTGTAGCTATCATGGGACCTTCCGGTTGTGGAAAGTCAACCCTGCTGAATATTCTCGGACTTCTGGACAATCCTTCAAACGGCTCCTACGTTTTTCACGAAACCGAAGTAGCCAATCTTAAGGAGAAGGGCCGGACCAATCTCCGCAAAGGAAATATTGGTTTTGTGTTCCAGAGCTTCAACCTGATTGATGAACTCACTGTATACGAAAACATCGAACTGCCCCTTCTATATCTTAAAATGAGTGGTTCCGAAAGGAAGAAAAAAGTGGAAACCGTAATGGAACGGATGAAAATCAGTCACCGCAAAAACCACTTCCCACAGCAATTATCAGGTGGACAACAGCAACGCGTAGCTATTGCACGAGCAGTAGTAACAAAACCCAAACTGATCCTCGCGGATGAGCCTACAGGAAACCTGGACTCGGCCAATGGTGGTGAAGTGATGGCGCTGCTAACGGAGCTTAACGAAGAAGGTACCACCATTGTGATGGTAACACACTCGCCCAACGATGCGGAAAAAGCACACAGGATCATCCAGCTGTTCGATGGACATGTGGTTACCGAAAACATTCATAAAAAATTATAATTTGATCCTCCCACATGAGTTTTCTCATATTTTTTGTGAATTAATTAACACAAGTTTACACCTACATTTAGGTTAACAAAAGGGTTATATTTAGGGCTTGAAAAGCTGTCCGCCAGGGCAGCTTTTCTTTTTTTATATAAACAATTTATTGCCTATATTCGTTAACTGATTAGTTAAACCCAAATGGCACTAAAAATGAAGTATTTAAATTACACCCTGGCGCTGCTTATATCCTTTGCTCTTTTTGCTTCCTGTGGCAGTAATCAGAAGAAAGATAAGTCTTCCGATACCTTTAATATCGAGGACTATATCAAGGCAGCTGAAACCATTGATCCCACCGTCAATAGCGTAGAACAGGTTTTTGATATTCTGGATCTGGTAAATGCCGAATACTATGACGTGCTTACAAATGATCCCTATAATGCACACAGCTATAAAAACAACTATCCAATTGCTGCTGCAAACCTGGGAATATACATGGTAGATATCCTTTACCATTTCTATGGTGAAGCTCAGGAGACCATGTACCTTTCATTCCAGGCTGCCCAGGAGCTGGCCAAGGAGATAGGAGTTGATAAGGAGTTTGGCCTTTGGACCCTCGAAAAACTTGAAGGTTCAACCATGCAGAGAGATACCATCACCATGATGTTTAATACGCTTTTAGAAGAAAGCGAACAATATGGTTCAGAAAAGGAAATGATTTTTATTCATACGGCTTTTCTAACCGGTTCCTTTGTGGAGAAGGTCCATATCACCGGGAACCTGCTCAAGCAAAAAATGCTGGCTGAAGATTTAACTCAGAACGATGAAGGTGACATCCGGGAGCTACTGGTAATTTTCATAAACCAGCTGAATCCTTCAACCACTATCTTGTATGATGCCTTTTTAGCGCAGCAGGATCAATTGGAAGGACTGGTAGTTTTGACCACCTTTGAAAGGCTGAAGGAGCTCTCCGCACACCTGACTGAACTGAAGCCTACCCTGGCAGTTGCACCTGTTAGTGAAATTATGGCCAACGAAGATCTTAAAACTGCTTTTCAACTGATTGAAAACCTACGCAGCATGCTGGTAACTGCCCAGTAGCAGAACGGTTTTTACGATATTTAAGTGAAGGGTGTTCCAACAGGGACACTCTTTTTTTTTATATTTGGGTAATCCAAACACTCCATAACTATGAATTTCCTGGGCAACCTGATCTGGCTTCTCTTCGGCGGACTGGCCACTGCAATTGGTTATTTTTTAGGAGGGGTGGCTATGATGGTAACCATCGTCGGAATTCCATTTGGATTTCAGCTGATTAAGATCGGCTCACTCTGTCTCTGGCCCTTTGGGCGGACTTTCCAGGTGGACAGGGGGAATGTCCCTGGCTGTCTCTTCGGCATTCTGAACATTATCTGGCTGCTGATAGCCGGCTTATGGATCGCTCTGCTCCATATCCTTTTTGGTTTTTTGCTCTGTATCACCATTATCGGGATCCCCTGGGGAATGCAGCACTTCAAACTGGCAGGCTTTGCCCTGGCTCCTTTCGGTCGCAGTGTTGATATTGTGGGATAAAAAATATCAGGAAAGTCCTGTTTTCTTGTAATCTGATTAAACCTTCCTATCTTAGCATCATCTAATTGTGTAAATAGTACACATATATGCTGTACTGGCAACTGCGATATCGCTAATCCCATATGAGGAAGTCAACAGTATTTCATACCCTGGCGGGCATCTTTCTAATGATGCTGGCACCTTCTATGCTCGCTTCCGGGAGCGACCTCCCTGGATTGGTACCTGTTGATCGCACTTATTCCATTGGAACAACAAGCGATCCCATTCAGGTCGATGGTGTACTATCCGAGGATATCTGGAACAGGGTCCCTGTAGCCTCGGGATTCTGGATGACTTACCCGGTGGATGACCGTGCAGCTGAAGATCGTCTGCAGACCGAGGTAAGGATGACCTCGGATGAAAACTACCTTTATATTTCTGCAGTATGCTATGGCCCTGAGAAATATGTGATTAAAACCCTGAAGCGGGATAAAGAGTTCTGGGAGGGTGATGGTTTTGGGGTGGTCATTGATCCGGTAAACGAGCAGACAAACGGCTTTGTATTTCATATTAATCCTGCAGGTGTCCAGGCCGAATACCTGGTAACAGGACAAACCGGACGGAGGAAGGACCCTGAACCCGGACAGGCATTAAAGGGATTTAACCTGGCCTGGGACAATAAATGGTTATCGGAGGTGAGTACTCATCCTGACAGGTGGATTGCAGAGATCGCCATCCCCTTTAAAACCCTGAGGTATGAAGAGGATAAAAGCAGCTGGGGAATCAACTTTTTTCGCAGGGATGCAGCTTCCAACAGTACGCATACCTGGGCCCCTGTCCCCATTGAATTTTTTGAAATAGAGCTGGGTTATACCGGCACACTAAGCTGGGACCAGAACCCAAAAAAAACTACATCCAACTTTGCCATAATTCCTTATGCGAAGGGTGGTGTGTCCAAGGACTATGAAGCAGGAACAGATCCGGAACCCATCTATCAGGTTGGAGTGGATGCCAAGGTACCCATTACCTCCAGTCTCAATCTCGATCTGACCATCAATCCCGANNCTCACCTTGTTTGATGTCCAGCTGCCAGAAAAAAGACTCTTTTTCCTGGAGAACAGTGATGTTTTTGATGATTTCGGGATTCCGCCCATGCGTCCCTTTTTCTCAAGGAAAATAGGTCTTGACGAAGATAGCAATCCCATACCCATCCTCTACGGAGCCAGGCTAAGTGGGAATGCTACTGAGAATCTTCGTATTGGGGTGATGAACCTGCAAACCAGGGAGTCAGAGGGTTTCCTTCCCCAAAATTACACCGTTGCCTCCTTTCAGCAACAGGTTCTGGAAAGATCTGTGATCAAGGGCTACTTCCAGAACAGGGATGCCCTCCAGAGTGAAAATCCTGATTACAACCGGAATGCCGGACTGGAGTTCCAGTACAAGTCAGCCGACGGCCGCTTCCAGAGCTTTGCAGGATACGCCAGATCATTCACGTCTGGGCTGGAGGATAAATCATACTCTTACTTAACCGGTATTGGATACGACAACCGGAATATAAGTGTCTATTCCAACTTTTCGGGCATGGGAAAAAACTACCGGGCCGATATGGGCTACATCAGAGGACAACAATACTATGATGCTGAGCGGGATACATCCATCTACATCGGCATGAATCACTGGTTTACCCGTGCTGCCTATACCATCTATCCTGAAAACAGTGATCGGATTATCTCCCATGAGTTCAACGGGCGCTATATATACGATATCGATACCTCTTTCTCCATGCTGAATAGTGAAATCGAAGGTGGTTATACTCTGGAATTTGCGTCCACAGCCCAGCTAAAGGTCTCCTACAATCACACCCTGGTGAACCTGCTCTACCCATTCACTTTTATCGGCGAAGAACCATTGCCGGCAGGGAACTACCGGTATAACCAGGCTGAAATAGGGATCCAGTCAGACCAGCGCAGGCTTTTCAGTCTAACGGGAGGCTTTGCCTATGGCTCCTTCTACAATGGGACCAGAATGCAATACACCTTTGGAATAAAATACAGAGCCCAACCCTGGGGTAATTTCTCGATCAACTTTGAACAGAATGACCTGGAGTTTCCTGAGCCATACGGATCGGACAATCTTTTCCTGATCAATCCTCGTATCGAGATAAACTTTTCCAGAAAACTTTTCTGGACCACCTTTCTGCAGTACAATACCCAGGAGGATAATTTNNAATATTAACAGCCGGATCCAATGGCGCTTTAAGCCCATGTCGGATCTCTACATCGTCTATACCGATAACTATGCGGTAGAATTCTGGGGACCCAAACACAGGGCCCTGGTCGTCAAATTGAATTACTGGTTTAACTTTTAATCATAAGTATTATGAAACAAAAAAAGAACAACAGCAAATCCGGTAACGGTCTCTCGCGAAGAGCCTTTATTGGAAAAACTGCAGCAGCAACAGCTGCCTTTACCATTGTACCGCGCCATGTGCTCGGGGGACCGGGATTTACCGCACCCAGCGATATGGTGAATGTGGCAGGAATCGGACTGGGGAACCAGGGTGGAAGCGATATCCAGAACATTGCTACTCCCGATGTGCCCATTAAACGCAGCGGTGGACTACCTGGATTGAAATTTCATCGCTATCCGGGAGTAAGGCCTGAGAGAACCAGGTCAACTGGTGCCAGGAGAAGTGACAACCCCAACCAGATGGGAGATGCCGGTGGGGATAAGAGCTTCAAGCATGCCAATATCTATGCTCTCTGTGATGTGGATACAGAATATGCTGGTCATATTATTGCCGGCTACCCCAAGGCCAAGGTGTATGATGATTTCCGTAAGATGATTGATAAGGAAAAGGACCTTGACGCCGTTGTGATCGGGACCCCCGACCATACGCATGCTGTTATTGCTTCTTATGCCATGAATGCAGGCTTAAATGTCTTTGTGGAGAAGCCCATGGCCAAAACCATCCACGAGGTACGTTTCCTGAGAGACCTGGCCAAAAAGACCGGTGTAGTTACCCAGATGGGAAACCAGGGACACAACATTGAAGGTACCATGCAGACCGTGGAGTGGATCCAGTCGGGTGCCATCGGTAATGTAACGGATGTGCATATGTGGTCCAACAGGCCCGTTTGGGCGCAGGGTCCGCTGGAACGTCCAACAGGTGTGGATGTACCTAAAAATCTTAATTATGATGTCTGGCTGGGACCGGCCCCCGAGAAACCTTACAGCCCGGAAACAACCCATTTTGCATGGCGTGGATTATGGGATTATGGAACCGGTGCCATGGGAGATATGGGAGCCCATACCTTTGATGCACCCATCTGGGCCCTCGGACTAGGAATGCCCACTAAAATCCAGGCGACTACTTCTCCTTATAATACGGAATACCTGCCCCAGGCAGAGAATGTTATGTATGAATTTCCTGCCAGAGGAGATAAGCCTCCCGTGAAAGTCACCTGGTCAGACGGTGGCATCAAACCTTTCCGTCCGGCTGAACTGGAAGCAGATCGACAGCTCAGGGAAGCCCTTTACATAGGTGATAAAGGTATGTTGCAGCACGGCACACACGGAGCCATGCCAGAACTGATTCCTGAGGATCCCGGTTTTGTTGCTCCCGAGAAGTGGTTGAATCGTCCCAGTAGTGTATATGTGGACTTTATCGAAGCCATCAAGGAGGGACGTAAGGCCGCCAACGATTTCGAGATCTCCTCTGTGCTGACAGAGATCATGTTGCTGACCAATATTGCAGTAGCCTCACAGCAGGTCAATCGCACTCTGGAATATGACGCAGAGAACATGAGGATCACCAATCTCGAAGGAGCAAATGAATACTTCCACTACGAGTACCGTGATGGATGGAAATTGTAATCACAGACTAAACAATAAAATAATGATGAAAAATAAGAAAATCAAATCAAGGTTTTTTGTACTGGCAGCAGCTGGGCTCATGTTAATGACCTCACTGCCTGCACAAGGACAGGAGCCCATTAACTCCAACTATGGTGGAGTACAGATTGGAGCCATTACCTATAGTTTCAGGAGCATTCGTGAAGTAGATGCAGTCCTACAGGCCTGTGTGGATGCAGGCCTCAGCTCGGTAGAGCTGATGGGAACCGGTGTTGAAGCCTACCTGGGAGCTCCTGAGAGTACAGTTTCAAGGAGAAGAATGAGAGCCAGCGATCTGACAGATGAAGAGAAAGGTGCCATAGAAAAATACCAGAAGGATATCAAGGTATGGCGGTATTCGGATGAGACCATGGATAAGTATGTGGCGTTCAAGCAAAAATTCAATGATGCCGGAGTGAATATCCATATTTACAAGTGGACCGCCGGAATGAGTGATGAGGACCTGGATTATTCCTTCAAGGTGGCCAAAACACTGGGCGCCATCGGGATCACCACAGAGATTGGGGAAGAAAACTGCACCAAAGTGGGTGCCGCCGCTGAACGGGCCGGAATGCTGGCCCTCTTCCATAACCATTACCAGTATGCCGATGAGGATTTTGATGTGGATAAGCTCCTTGCTCTTTCACCAGCCAACAGGTTGAACTTTGATATCGGGCACTACTTAGGATCGACTGGTAAAGATCCGGTAGCATTTATTGAAAAATACCACGACCAGATTGCAAGTATTCACATTAAGGATAAGACAGCCAAAGCTCCAGAAGGCAGTGAGGTAAAGGGAAATGTTAACATGCCTTTTGGCCAGGGGGATACTCCTGTCAATGAGGTGTTGCAACTGATCCAAAAGAATAACTGGCCCATCTATTGTGACATTGAACTGGAATATAAAATTCCGGAAGGTTCCGATGCCGTAAAGGAGACAGCTATCTGCAGGGAGTATTGCAAGTCAGCCCTCGAATAAGCATAAATCATTTACAAAAGCTCCTCCGGGAGCTTTTGTATTTTCATTACCTTAGTTACATGACTGAAAAAACAATCCGCTGGGGCATGATCGGTACAGGTAATGTTACTGAACTCAAGAGCGCCCCATCTTTTAATAAGATCGAGAACTCCCGCCTGGTTGCTGTTGGGAACCGGACTCCGGAGAAGGCAGAAGATTACGCTGCAAGGCATGGCTTCCCAACTGTTCACAAAGATCCCAATGATGTAATCCACAACCCTGAGGTGGACATCGTCTATATCGCCACGCCTCCCGGTGCTCATCTGGCATACGCCCTGGAAACCATCAAAGCAGGAAAGCCCCTCTACATTGAAAAACCCATGGCCCGCACCTGGGAAGAGTGTATGATCATCAATGAAGCTGCAGCAAAAAAAGGGGTGCCAGTCTTTGTGGCCTATTACCGCAGATCACTTGACTACTTTAATAAGGTAAGGTCCATAATCGACGGGGGCAGTCTTGGGAAAATCCTTTATATAAATATGCAACAATACTACGCTGCCCGACCGGAAGATTACGATCCCCGGAATCTGCCATGGCGAGTGATCCCGGAAGATGCCGGTGGTGGCTATTTCCACGATCTGGGTTGCCATGCCCTGGACATTCTCTTTCACATATTTGGAGATCCCCTGGAGGTATCTGGAAAAGCAGGCAATATAGGTGGATTGTATGCTGCAGAAGATACCCTTTCTGCCACCCTGGTGCTGCCTGAGAACATAATGGTAACCGGCAGCTGGAATTTTGTAACGCCCGAGCCCTTCTTGAAGGATCAGGTGGAGGTTGTCGGGGAAAAGGGAAAGTTGAAATTCTCCATCTTCAGCTTTAAACCCATGACCCTTAGCTTTGGTCTTCACCAGAAGACCATGGCCACCTTACAACCGGAACATATACAGATGCCCCATATCCAATCGATCGTTTCCCAATTGAACGGATCGGGCACTTGTCCTGCCTCCGGAACGTCCTCAGCTGTAGTCAGCCGGGTCATGGACATTATTACAGGTAGAATTAAGTCTGATATTTAATATTTCTTATATGAGAACAGGCTGTATAATTTTCAGCGCCCTGATTGCGCTGTTCATTTCATTCACATCATGCTCCACCAATGAGTCTGGTGAGCCCGAAAATCAAAAGACCTACTACACAGAACAATACCGTCCGCAGTTTCACTTTTCTCCGGATTCCATGTGGATGAACGATCCCAACGGAATGGTCTATTATGAAGGGGAATATCACCTCTTCTACCAATATCATCCCTACAGCAATGTTTGGGGACCTATGCATTGGGGACATGCTATTACCACCGACCTTGTCCATTGGGCACATCTGCCCATTGCACTCTACCCCGACAGTCTGGGAACTATCTTTTCTGGTAGTGCGGTGATCGATTGGAACAACAGCTCGGGCCTGGGAAGTAGTGAGAATCCCCCAATGGTGGCCATCTTTACCCACCACAATCAAAAACTCGCAGAGGAAGGAAGCTTGCAGTTCCAATACCAGAGTATTGCTTACAGCCTGGACAAAGGAAGAGGCTGGACTAAATACCCGGGGAATCCTGTATTGAAAAACCCTGGAATAAGGGACTTCAGGGACCCGAAGGTAAGCTGGTATGAAGCGGGACAAAAATGGATTATGGTATTTGCTGCCCAGGACCGGATCATGTTCTATTCCTCACCCAACCTGATTCAGTGGGACAAAGAGAGTGAATTCATTGCAGAGAAAACCTCGGATGAAGGTGTCTGGGAGTGTCCTGATTTCTTTCCACTCACCTCTGGAGAGGAGACTAAGTGGGTGTTACTAGTAAGCATCGGAGGTGGTGGACCCAATGGAGGATCAGGAACCAAGTACTATATAGGAGATTTTGACGGGAAAGAGTTTATCAGCGATGTTCCATCTGGCGGGGCCGGATGGATCGATTTGGGAAAGGACAACTATGCCGGGGTTACCTGGTCCGATATTCCTTCAGAAGATGGCCGAAGGATCTTTTTAGGATGGATGAGTAACTGGCAGTACGCGAATAAAGTCCCTTCCCAAAGGTGGAGAAGTGCCATGACGCTTCCCAGGGAGCTTAAACTGGGAAAGAGTGAGAAGGGCTATTTCCTTAACTCAGTACCGGTGGTTGAAACCGAGCTGCTGAGAGGAGATCAGATCAAGCTGGAACCTGGTCCGGTCAAGGACAGACAAAATATAGGGCCCTTTTTTGAGGATGCCTACCCCATATATGAAATCGATCTGCTTTTTGAATTTGACCCAGATCTGCACGAGGAGGGAGTTGAATTTGGAATTGTCCTGGAGAGTGAACAACATGAAAAGCTGGTGGCTGCATTTAATACCCGGACACAAGAGGTATTTATTGACCGGCGTGCATCCGGACAAAGCGATTTCTCAGAAACCTTCCCCGGTATTCATGTGGCACCCTACCAGGCTTCAAAGGAAGGTGAAATCCGCTTCCATGCATTCATTGACCTGCCCTCCATTGAGTTATTTGTGGACCAAGGTAAGCTGGTGATGACTGAATTATGCTTTCCGGAATCCGGATTCGAGCAGATACACCTGTATGCAAACAAGGAATCTGTCAAACTTAAAACCGGAACTATTTACAGCCTAAAGAGCGTCTGGTAGGGAATTCCTATGAGTTGTTAATAACTCCATGCCAATTGTTAAATTTTCACCTTCGAAAAGCCACCCAA
>LGVF01036737.1_pt1 | contig 10080 bp, 7 predicted proteins | sample 469901 | NCBI WGS metagenome assembly LGVF01 (sample SAMN03893561, study PRJNA290197) | marine sediment metagenome | material: sediment; isolation source: combined push core samples #3730, #5133, and #5579 collected at Hydrate Ridge | place: Pacific Ocean: Hydrate Ridge | reverse complement strand
CAAATCGTTATGCTTGAATTTACCGGCAACAAGGTCGCTTTTACTGATCTGGACGCGCGCACTTTTGTGACAACAGTACCAAGTGTCGCTCAATTTCTTGAACGAGTTCAGGAAAAAGATATTCGTGTCGTCGTAAAACAAGACAGATTCAACCTTATCTACTTAACTGTTATTGCAGTATTTATAGTCGTACTGGTAATGGTGGCCTGGTGGTCTCTCCAACGGAGCAAAAATGAGGATAATAATTTTGCCAGTGACAAACTGGTCAGTCTGAACGGTGATGACCTTAATCTGACTTTCGACGATATCGCTGGAATACCTGAAGCCAAAGAAGAACTCGAAGNNGATAATTTTACAAGGATTGGCGCAACTATCCCAAGAGGAATTCTGCTCCAGGGCCCACCCGGAACAGGTAAAACACTGCTGGCAAAGGCCGTCGCAGGAGAAGCCGGAGTACCCTTTTACAGTTTCAGTGGCTCTGATTTTGTTGAAATGTTTGTAGGAGTTGGCGCCTCCAGGGTCAGGGATCTTTTTAAGGAAGCAAAAGAAAACTCACCCTGCATAGTTTTTATCGACGAAATAGATGCAGTTGGTGCCAGCAGAACCAGTGGCAGCTCAGCAGGAGGTCAGGAAGAAAGGGGCCAGACACTTAATGCACTGTTGGTAGAGATGGATGGCTTTGATACAGAGGACACCATTGTGGTGCTTGCGGCTACCAACCGGCCCGATATTCTCGATTCAGCTCTGAAACGACCGGGACGCTTTGATCGACAGATCAATCTGCTTGCCCCCGACGTAAAGGGAAGAATGAAAATATTGGAAGTACATGGTCAGAAAGTCAGGTTGCACCCTGAGGTTGATTTTGAGGTTCTGGCTCAGGCAACGCCTGGTTTTACCGGTGCCGAACTTGCAAACCTCGTTAACGAGGCCGCTTTACTGGCGGGAAGGAATGGGCAGGATCAGATAATCAATGCTAATTTTGACAAGGCCCGTGACCGTATCCTGATGGGGGTGGAGCGCAAAGGACTGATCATGACTGACAGGGATCGTAAAGTTCTGGCTTACCACGAAGCGGGCCACGGAATTCTTGCCAATAAATTACCAGACTCTGATCCTTTACATAAAATAACAATCGTTCCAAGAGGCATGGCACTTGGACAGACACAGCAAATAGCGATCAGTGACCAGCATGCCTATTCAAAGCAATATCTGCTCAGTAAGATAATTGTCCTTATGGGGGGACGAGCTGCAGAAGAGCTGGTTTTTAAACAACAGACTACCGGTGCCCAGGGAGATCTTCTTACTGCCACACAAATAGCTACTGATATGATCTGTAAATGGGGGATGAGTTCAACTCTTGGCCCTCAGGCATTCTCGATCGATAGCGGAGGTTTCCTGGACGGGGTCAGCGGTCGGTTGCCCATGGGACATGATACTGAGAGATTTATTGATCAGGAGGTGAATGAACTTCTCAGCAACTGTTTTGCCCAGGCGCTCCAAATGCTCAAAGAAGAGAGAGCCCTTCTTGACAATCTTGTTGAAATTTTGCTTCAGGTCGAAACCCTGGATGGAGAGGAATTTGATATTATCGTTGACTGCAGTGTAAAAAAAGAGGCGGTAGCCACAGAGTTCCCGGAACCGGACTGCAGCACCTGTAACGCAAGAGAGAACTGCAGCCATGCCACTGGAGTGGAAGATGAAATCGTTGCGTAGACTTAGCAGGATAACCTTTCTGGGAACAGCTCTTTTATTGGGATTGCTTGTCCTTACAGGTTATCGTCAGAACAACCTGATGGGTGACTACAGTACCATTGTAAAGGAAAGTGAAAGAACTATCTTTCTCTATGCAACCGTCCGCGAGCAGACCACAGAAGGCCTCCTGTCAAGAACCCCCTCACCTCTTTTAGCGGCAGCCAAAGAATTCGAGAAACTTCATGGCAGATACACCTCAATGCTTGACAATCACCTCATTCCAAGCCAATACAAACTCACTTTTTTGCAAAACCTTGACCTGGAACAGGTGGTAATAAACTTAAGGAACCTAGCAGAAAAACCAGACAACAATGATCTAATTTTAACCATTCTCAATCAGCTTCGCCAGATCAATAAACAGTTTCTTCAATTTGACAGAATAGTAGTCGGTGAGATGAGAAACAGGGTCATGCAATATCAAAAACAAGCCCTGATCCTAATGGGACTGATCATTGCTTTGACCTGTTTTACCCTGATAATACTCTATCAGAAGTCTGTAAAACCCTTGCTTGACCTGGCCTCCCAGGCTGAACATTCTCTGTCGGACGGTGAATTTATTACCCTTGCCATGGAGAAAAACAGCAGTGTGGAAGTCAAGGCATTAATCGCTTCTTTTAATCAACTGCTTCACTCTCCCCGGGAAAACAACTCCGCCGATCTGACACATGACCGGAGAGAGGCAGAATTTTCTGCAATTGTCAACGAAGTAACAAATGGACTAAACGGGATCATCAACTACTCACAACTCCTTGCAGATTATTTTGAGAAAGAACAGCTGAATGATGAACAAAAGCAGATACTCTATAAAATTATTGAAAATGGAGAAAAGAGTGCTATCATTCTTCAAAAAGGTCTGCATGGAGGAAATGTATAGTAAAAAACAAAAAACAAATTCCCATGCGGAAACATCCCATACTACTTCCAAGTTTGCCTTGACACTCAATCCTAAAAACAGTAAAGCATCGTCACCCGGTGCTACTTGGACGCAGCACACTGTTTAGTAGTAATGCTTATCTTCCTCGTTATATTTTGCACATTAAAAACTAGCCAATTAAAGTAATTTAGCATATTCTTCATTTCACTCTGACAACTACCTACCGGAGCACAAAAATGATCAAAACCCTTTTATTATCAACTAGTTTTATATTCCTTTCGGCAACTCTGTTCTTTGCCGGCAATGGCCTTGCCACTGAAGAATACGATGAGGAAGCATATGGCCCTGAAAAGACGATTGAATGGAACAAACCGATAAAAGCCACCTTTGATCATAAGACCCACACCATGGATATCGGTCTGGAATGTTCTGATTGTCATGATGATCTGTTTGAAATGGAGGCAGGTGTCGCCGAAGAAAATGAAGATTTTACTATGAAGGCCATGGCTGCCGGCCAATCTTGTGGCAGTTGTCATGATGGTGACACCGCATTTGCAACAGATACTAATTGCGCGGCATGCCATAGTTTTTCCAAGGATCAGATAGTCTGGGATGAACCCACAAAAGCTGCATTTAGCCACACTTCCCATGTGGAAGAGTTTGGACTGGAATGCGAAAGCTGTCACAGTGAAGCATTTACCATGAAAAAAGGCGCAGCAGCTGCCAATAATGATTTCACAATGGCCGCCTTTAAAAAAGGGCAATACTGCGGCTCCTGTCATAACGGTGATGATGCCTTTGACTCCGCAACCCAATGTGAATCCTGCCACTTTCAACCCACTGATAAAATTATCTTCACGCAACCTGTGAAGTCAGTTGTCTTTGATCACTCTATTCATGTGGAAAAAGCAGAACTCTCCTGTGAATCTTGTCATAAAGAAGTTTTTACCATGAAAAAGGGTACTGTTGAAGGCCAGGAACTGATCATCTCTGATAATCCTGTGGAAAAAAGGAAATACCTCGTAAATCTTCACAAAAAGTACTGCGGTACCTGCCATGATTCATCACAGGCTTTTGGTTACCTTACCCGTTGTACTGTCTGCCATATAGGAGTCAAAGGGTTAAAGGAACTGACCGGTGAAGGCAAGAAGAAAGACGCACATGGGAAGAGCGGCCACTAAGATACATATCCTGACATTTAATAAAGTTTGGGTCTATTCGAATTAGTTGTCTATAGATTATTAAACAGCTGTATCTGTTATATTGCTGCTGTATTGTGACATATAAATTCAAGAGAGGAAAAGATGACAGGCAGAATGGTTAATATTTCAAAGAAGTGGGGTTTTCATGGCGTGGAAGCCTTGAAAGATGCAAGTCCCGGATACAAAATGGTAATGGGATTTTTTGTCCTCCTTACTCTTGCAGGGTTGGCTGTCGGCCTCCATGCTTTATTCGTGGGATATCATCACGTCTATGGTGTGACCAGACAAATTTCCTGGGGAATAATGATTTCAGCTTACATTTTCTGTGTCGTGACTTCAACTGGCCTCTGTATTGTCTCATCCATCGGCCATGTTTTTGGCGGGGAAGCATTTATGCCCATTGCCAAACGTGCGGTCTTCATGTCGATCATTTTTATGTTCGGCGGGTTCTGCATCATCTTCTTTGACATTGAAAACCCCTTCAGGATGGCAATCTGGAATGTCTTCTCGCCAAACTTTGCATCAAATATGTGGTGGATGGGAACTCTCTATGGTGCATACCTGGTTTTCATGGTCATTGAGTATTATTTTCTGCTCGACCAAAACCACACCCTGTCAAGATTGATGGGATTTTTTGGATTAGTCGTCGGAATAGCCGCCCATAGCAACCTCGGAGCAGTATTTGGTATGCTGCACGGTCGTCCCTTCTGGTATGGCCCCTACCTGCCGATTTACTTTATTTTCTCTGCTGCAATGTCGGGTGGTTGTGCCATTCTGTTTTTTACTACCCTCGGCTGGAAAATTAACCCTGAAATCATGAATCAGCGTATGGAGCGAGCTGTCAAAGCTGTAACTCAGATTACCATTTTCCTCATTTCTGTAATAATCTTCTTCACTATCTGGAAAATTCTCACAGGAATGGTGTCTGAAGGTAAACAGCTGGTTCTCATGTCCCTTTTAACCGGTAGCTATGCCGTTAACTTCTGGGTGTTTGAAATTTTCCTCGGCATGTTCCTGCCTCTCTATCTCCTGATCCGTTCCAAAGGAAATAATTTCAATTTAATCTTATGGGCAACTGGCCTTATGATGATCGGCATCTTCTTCATGCGTTATGATATCGTTGTCCCCGGCCAGATGGAGTCAGTCTACCACTCACTCGGAGTTGTTGAAGAGGCAAATCTACTCACCTACACCCCAACCTTTCATGAAATCATGGGCTCGCTCTTTGGTATTGGCTTTATTGGATTAGCCTACTTTGCCGGCGAAAAAATGCTCAACGGTCATCAGCTTGAGGAGCATGAGATTGTTCCGGAAGGTGGTTATATTTGTCCTGGTTGTGGTGCCATCCACTTTATGGAAGAAGGTGAAACAGAAGAAGACGCTATGAAACGTCATCACAGGATCTGGTAAATCAGGTTTTAACGAAACCATCAAAAGGTTATTATATTATGAAATTTCCTAAAATAAACTTGGATAAACTCAAAAATGAGGGCACCGGATCAGTTACCGCGCAGGAGAGAAGAAAATTCCTGAAACTTGGTCTTACTGTTGCGGGTGTATACGCCGGGGGCAAAATATTGTCCTTAACCTCGGCAATAAGCACAGTCCATGCATCAGGAGGTGGAGCTGACTTTATTAAAAAATACCCTTACAACCCGCATTACAGCATGATTATTCGCCAGTCTCTTTGCATCGATTGTGAAAAATGTGTCGATGCCTGCAACAGTACCAATCAAGTCCCGGAACCTAACTACCGAACCCGCATCCTGACCAAGAAATACACAGGTAAACTGGATAAGCAGGTTGAATTTATTCCGGTACTCTGTAACCAGTGCAATAACGCCCCATGTGTAAGGGCATGTCCAACCAGAGCCACCTACAAAGATCCTGTTACAGGTATTGTACGCATGGAAAGCAAAAAATGCATTGGCTGTAAAACCTGCATGCTTGCCTGCCCGTATGATGCCAGATACTTCAGTGTTGAGAGACGTGCCGTTGATAAATGTGACTTCTGCTGGGAAAAGAGACTGTCTAAAGGAGAAAAACAGACAGGTTGTTCTGCAGCCTGCCCCACCGGATCAAGAACCTTTGGCAACCTCACGGATCCTGAGAATATCGTCTACAAGCTCATACACCAGCTTGAAGAGCAGGTTTGGGTAATACGTCCCGCTGATGATACAAAACCCAATGTTTTCTATATGAAAGGCAATATGCGTTCTGTTGAAAATATTCTCAATGAGCAGAAATTCAAATATTTTGATCCCAATATAAAATCGTGACGGTTTTATAAAAGATAAACCCGTAAAAAGCTCCCTGCTCCGTCATTCCCGCGCAGGCGGGAATGACGGAATGGCGAAATATTTAGTTTTTTACGAGACCATCATATAACCCCACATGCTCCGACTCTACTCTTAATACCATCCTTTGTATTTTCCAAACCAATCATCGATTTCCAGAGAGAAAAGAGAAGTTATAGACATTCCCTCATAATTGTTTACAGTTGAGAATATGCGATATCTTCCGAAATCTGTGCGAAAATAAATTTTCCCAGACCTACGAAGGGTGATAATGAGGCATCCACATTGGCATTTAAACGCAACCCAAAGAAGAAAACAGGGCCTAACGAATCAACTCCCCTGGTTACCAAAAGATCACTTTTTTATTGGGCATTCAGCGGCAACCTCAAGCTGCAGATTATTCTTCTGTTTGTCATAATTTTTATTGTCTTCACTCGTGTTCTCCCCCTGGAGATGCAGAAGAGAATAGTCAACGAGGCCATTGCACTTCGTGATGTGCATAGCCTGATCCTCTATTGTGGAATTTACCTTCTTGCGGTTACCACTACCAGCCTTCTTAAACTGATAATCAACTACCTCCAGGCACTCATCGGTGAGCGTTCAATGCTTGCCATGCGTAAGGATCTCTATCATCACATCCTCAACATGCCGCTGGGATTTTTTCGTAACACACAACCCGGTATGGTTGTCTCCTCTCTTATGACGGAATTGAGTGCAGCGGGAACATTTGCAGGTCAGGCATTTGCAGTACCGGTGACCAATGTTCTCACACTTATCGCCTTTGCAGGATACCTGATTTCACTCCACTCCAATCTCGCAATGGCCACCCTGCTTATCTACCCCATTGCAGTCTTTGTTGTCCCGCTATTGCAAAAAAGGGCAAACACAGCAAATAAAAGACGCGTAGATCTCTCGCGGGAAACCTCAAGCCAGATAGCCGAGTCGATCTCCGGCATCCAGGAGATACAGGTACACGGGGCATATCAACAGGAGAATAGCAAATTCGATATCCTTGTGGAAAAGCTGAAAGAAACACGTATACGCTGGTCCCTTTTCCGTTTCGGAATCAAAACTACCAATAATTATTTTGTCAGTCTTGGCCCTTTTATTGTCTTTATTTATGGCGGATATCTGGTAATGCATGGAGAACTTGCACTCGGTTCCATGGTAGCCTTCCTTTCAGCTCAGGAAAAACTCTATGACCCCTGGAAAGAATTAATTGCATTTTATCAAACATATCAGGATGCCTCGATCCGCTACACTCGCACCATGGAGTATTTCGATACACCACCCGAGTTCCCATTCGAAATTCCAGTGACTACTCCCCAAAAATTAAGTAATGAGATTGAGGTCAACGACCTTTTTTTTCAGACGTCAGATGGTCATGCATTACTGAAAGGGGTCAGTTTCTCTCTTGCCCGAGGTGAACATCTTGCTATAGTCGGGTTTTCCGGCAGTGGTAAAAGCACTCTTGTCCAGTGCATCGGAAAAATGTACCAGTATACCGGAGGATCCATCACCATTGGCGGCCGGGAAGTCTCCTCTCTCAGCAAGACGGAAATCATCGAGAACGTCGGCTACATTTCCCAAAACCCATTCATTTTTACCGGTTCAATAAAAGAGAATCTCCTTTATGCCTATCAGGCAATGCTACCCACAGCCTCCGCCAACCAGCAGAGTGCTGAAAACAGAGAAGAACCTGATCTTGACAGAATGATCCTGGTTCTGCAGCAGGCGGGTCTCTTCGTCGATGTCCTGCGCTTTGGTCTCGACAGTTTTATCAATCCTGACGACCAGAAAATGATCGATACAATTATCCGTATACGGATGTCATTCAGAGAAAATTTTGGCGACAGGATGCGCAACTATGTCGAATTCTTTGACCAGCATTCCTACCATTTAAACTCAAGCGTTTCAGAAAATATAGTTTTTGGAACGGCAACGAATAAAAAGTTTGGCCATCATCTCCTGCCTGAAAACGCTCAATTCAGAAATTTCCTGCGAATAGAAGGTCTCCTTCGACCACTCTTTGACCTGGGGGTAGAACTTGCTGAACAAGCTGTCGACATTCTTGGCGGGATTGATACATTAGACATCTTTTTTGAAAAAAGTCCCGTACCGGCAGATAGGCTGGAAGAGTGCCGACACATCCTGAACCATCTCAAAAAGACGCCTCCATCCTCACTCCCCCCAAAAGAACAGACATTTCTCCTCAGCCTGGCTCTTAATTTTACACCTGCTATCCATACCATGACACCATTAAGAGAGGATTTCAAAGGGACCATTCTCTCTGCCCGGGACAAATTCCCGCAATGGTGTGACAAGGTGGCTCCAGGCCTGTTCCTTTTTTATGATGAAAAAAGTTACACTCATGGCCAATCCATTCTCAACAATATCTTCTTTGGCAAAATTAAATCTGACCTGGCCCATGCCCAGGAGAAGATAAACCAGGCAATCATTCATCTCCTTATTGAAGAAGACTGTATGGAACAAATTGCCTCAATTGGCATGCATTTTCAAGTTGGCAGCACCGGAGACAGATTATCAGGCGGTCAGAGACAGAAACTGGCCATTGCCAGAGTACTGATAAAACAACCTGGCGTTATCATAATGGATGAAGCTACATCAGCTCTTGATAACAAGTCACAGACCAGGATTCAACGGCTCATAGAAACAAGATGGAAAAAGAAGCGGACAGTCATTGCTGTTATCCACAGGCTTGACACTATTAGTACTTTTGATAAAATTGCTGTAATGAAGACGGGAAAAATTGTAGAATGGGGCACTTACTCTGATCTTATTGACAAGAAAGGGATACTCTATGAGCTCATTTACGGAAGGAAATGACCAGGTTCCTCAGATGCAGAAAAATCTGGAATTACTAAAAGGATTGCCTTTTTTTTCTCCTTTTCCGGTTCAGGCACTGAAAATTCTTGCTCTTCTCACTACCAGGGGAGATTTTCTACCGGGAGATCTTCTCTATGAAGAAGGTGATGACCCTCACAGGGCCTACCTGATTCTCCATGGCAGGCTGGCACTCACAGCAAAGGGAGATGACAACAAACCCGTAACAATTCAGCAGTTCAGGGATGGAGATTTCCTTGGCTCACTGTCTCTCCTCGGTAGTATGCCTGCACTTTTTAACCTGACGAGTGAAACAGAAACGTCTGTACTGACACTTAGCAGGAAACAATTTTCAAAAATCCTTAAACAATTCCCTGAAGTCCTGCCTATCTCCCTGGCGGCTGCCCTGAAAGAAATAAATCATTGGGAGAGAAAAAATATTTCTGAAGCAGCCCCGTGCTGCTTTTCTAGGTTAGGGATAACAGCTCTATAGAATGGCATATGGAATTATCCTTTCAATTAGAAAATAACGGTTCAGAGCTCACAACTCTCCACGCTATTCTTGTCAAACTTGAAAAGCGATGGTCCCTCTCCGGCAAAACAGTTATGGAACTCAACCTCATACTTGATGAACTCGTGACCAACATCATCGAACATGGCGGGTGTGAAAAAGAATGTGTCATTGATATCAAACTGATAAAGGGAAACAGTGAAATAACATTGATTGTAACAGATGACAATCCTCCGTTCGACCCCACTCTTACACCTGCCCCTGACATTTCACTGCCTTTAGAGGAAAGGGGATGTGGCGGACTGGGAATTCACCTCGTGCGAAAATTCAGCGACGGCTGCAAATATAAGAGAGCAAAAAATAGAAACGTACTCACCCTGATAAAAAAACTACCCAAGGAGCACAGGTAAACCGAATTTGCCTGTAATAAAACAATATGAAAACCGAAATCAGCCAGGAAAACGATGCTACTATCTTTACCCTGAGTGGTCGACTTGACTCTCACACTGCACCACAATTTGAGAAGCAGGTGCAGGATTATCTTACCTCTCCTGAAAATCATCTGGTGCTGAACTTTAATAACCTCGAATACATATCAAG
>LGVF01677182.1_pt1 | contig 10093 bp, 8 predicted proteins | sample 469901 | NCBI WGS metagenome assembly LGVF01 (sample SAMN03893561, study PRJNA290197) | marine sediment metagenome | material: sediment; isolation source: combined push core samples #3730, #5133, and #5579 collected at Hydrate Ridge | place: Pacific Ocean: Hydrate Ridge | reverse complement strand
CGCATGGTAAACAAACGCGTTCCACGCTTATATTATTATCATAGCGAGCTTAAGACGATTCGATATGATATTTTTGAGAAACCGTTTAAGAATAGAAGAATAAAGAAATAATATATATTAAAGGAGAAATAAATGGCACTTTTAGATGATACGGCACGGGGTATCCGACAGGATATAGTGAAAATGATTGGTAAAGCAAGTTCAGGCCATCCTGGTGGTTCGTTATCTGCAGTAGAAATATTAACATTGCTTTATTTTGAACAAATGAATATTGATGTTAATCATCCGAAAGCAGATTATCGCGATCGTTTTGTTTTATCAAAAGGACATGCAGCGCCTGCGTTATATGCAACATTAGCAGCCAAAGGTTTTTTCCCAAAAGATGAATTAAGTAATCTTAGACAATTGGGTTCAATCTTACAAGGTCATCCTGATATGAATAAAGTGCCAGGGATTGATATGTCAACAGGTTCATTAGGACAAGGTATTTCTGCGGCAATAGGAATGGCTTTAGGTGCGAAAATTGATAAAAAAGAGTATACCGTTTATGCACTGTTAGGTGATGGCGAATTACAAGAAGGATTAGTTTGGGAAGCTGCAATGGCAGCAAGTCATTATAAATTGAATAATTTAATCACATTTGTTGATAATAATAATTTGCAAATCGACGGTGCAGTTTGTGACGTTATGTCTCCTTATCCGATCGATGAAAAATTTAAAGCTTTTGGGTGGAATGTGATTAATGTTGAAAATGGACATGATTATGATGAACTAAGGAATGCTTTAGAGAGTGCAAAAAAATCAGAAGATAAACCAACCGTTATTGTGTGTAAAACAATTAAAGGAAAAGGTGTATCATTTATGGAAGATAACGCAGGATGGCATGGAAAAGGCCCTAATGCTGAAGAAGTAAAAATAGCATTAGCAGAATTGGAGGCTTAATGATGATAGAAAAAAAATCAACACGCCAAGCTTACGGAGATTATTTAGTCGAATTAAAAGATAAATATAAAGAGATTGTTGTTTTAGATGCGGATTTATCTGGTGCAACAAAGACAAATACATTTAAAAAGGTTTGTCCTGAACGTCATTTTAATATTGGTATTGCAGAATCAAACCTAATGGGGATGGCAGCAGGTTTAGCAACCGTAGGAAAGGTGCCTTTTGCAAGTACTTTTGCAATTTTTGGAGCAGGACGTGCCTATGAAATTATTCGAAATAGTATTTGCTATCCAAAGTTAAATGTTAAAATTGCATTAACCCATTCTGGAATTTCAGTTGGGGAAGATGGTGGATCACATCAATCAATCGAAGATATTACATTAATGCGCGTGATTCCTAATATGACCGTTTTATGTCCAGCTGATGCAATTGAAACAAAAAAAATGATGGATGCTGCAATGGAAATTGATGGACCTGTTTATATACGTTTGGGTCGTAGTGATGTTCCAGTTTTATTTGATGATGATTATAAATTTGAAGTTGGAAAAGCAGGCCTGTTAAAAAGTGGACAGGATGTTACCATTATTGCAACAGGATTAATGGTAGGTCCAGCATTAGAAGCAGGAGAATTATTGGAAAAAGAGGGGATTTCAGTACAAATATTAAATATGGGATCCATAAAACCGATCGATTGTTTGGCAATTAAAGAAGCAGCCATTAAAACAGGAGCGATTGTTACAGCCGAAGAACATAGCATTATTGGTGGTTTAGGTGGTGCAGTAGCTGAAGTTCTTTGTGATTTAGCACCCGTTCCATTGGAACGCGTTGGTGTAAAAGATATCTTTGGACAATCAGGAAAAGTTCCAGCATTAATGGAAAAATATGGATTAACAGCAAATGACATTGTTTTGGCCGCTAAAAAAGCAATGGATCGAAAATTTTAGATGATAGATGTTAGATCTAGTGAAGTTAGAAAAACGTAAGAACAATATAAGAAAAGATATTGACAACCATATTTTTATATTATATGATCAAGTTACAATTTAATAATATGTAACTAAGGGAAAGAGAAATGAGTGAAAAGCTCAACAGCTCCACTGCTACTGTAATGCGAAAGCGATAAGTCAGAAAATTTGGAACCTTAGTGAAATCTATCTAATCGTTACATGTGGAGACAAGATGGGGTGTTTGTATTATAATAAATCAGTTAAATATTGATGTTTTGATGATAAAAGAGCGCTTCACGTATGTGAAGGGCTCTTTTTATTTTATAATTTAAAAATATGAAGGAAGAAAAATATGAACAGAAAACGAATGATAATGGGATGTAAAAAACAGTTGCTTTTGGGTATCATCATAATGACATTAATTATGATGGCTTTTTTAATGAACAACCAAAATGTAAAGGCTGACAATAGCGAAACGGAAGAGATAACAGTAACTGTTGAACGTTTTTCAATTGGACAAGGCTTTTTTATTGAACCAACGCAATTATTATATGATGACAGTGAAAATACTTTGGAGATTATTGACGATATTCTAGGAGGATCAGATAACTATGAAACATATAGTGATGAAAATGGAAGTTATCAGTTAGCTCAAGTATATAATTGTGATACTGGAAGTATAGAACTACCCTTTAGTATTGAGGGTGAATTATCAGATGATTTAAAAATTGGAAATAATGAACGTTTAGATAATGGTGCATATTTAGGAGAAAATGCTTATTTACAAGGAGCGGGATGGCTAGTTTATGTTAACAATCAAATGATATCAGATTTGTCAGACTATTATCCTGAATCAGGAGATGTCATTCGTGTTCGATTTTTATTAATCCCAGAAGAGTCAAGTGATACCAATAAAGATGCATTAACAAAAAAAATAAGTGAGATCAAAAATTCAGAATTGTTTGAAGAAATTGATTTTCAAAATAGCTATTACGAATCAATTAGCATTTTAGCAAACTATGATGTGACACAAAGTGAGGTTGATCAAGTATTATTTGAATTAGAAACTGAAACAGATATTAAAAACGGTGAAAAAACTGAAGAAAATGATGAAGTTTTAGAAAAGAACATATTAGATTCAGCTCAAATAAAGCAAGAAAAAGATGTAGAAGTACCATTAAATGATTTAGGGATAACCATGACAACAGAATTGCCAAAGGGTTTAAAAGAATTGAAATGGTCAGTTGACTCTATTGTTGAAGCGTGTGCTCAAAGACGATTAACAGAATTTTCAAAATCAGAACCTCAAATAGGGACAAGTAATGGCGAATGGACAATTATATGTTTAGCTCGAAGTGGTTTAGGAAATCAAGAATTATATGACACTTATTATAAAAATGTAAGAGATCAAGTGATTTCATTAAATGGAAATTTACATTCTGTTAAGTATACTGAATATTCTCGCGTAATTTTAGGATTAACAGCGATTGGAAAAGATGTGACAAATGTTGGTGGATATGACCTTTTAAGTGATATGACAGATTTTACAAATATCAAAAAACAAGGAATTAATGGACCAATTTGGGCATTGATTGCTTTGGATTCGCATCATTATCCAATTTATGAGGATCCCAATGCTAACGATCAAAATAGTCGAGAAAAAATGGTAAATTATATTTTAGAAAAAGAAACTTGTGACGAAAATGGAATTTTAGGCGGATGGTCGTTAACCAATGTTTCAGATCCAGATATTGCTAGCATGGCACTGAATGCTTTAAATAATTATATGGATATGCCCGGGGTAAGTGATGCGGTTAATCGTGGCTTTGCTTATTTAGAAAGAGTGCAAATAAAAGATGGCGGAGCTGATGATGGTGGGTATAAGAGTTGGGGTTTAACAAATTTAGAAAGTTTAGCACAAGTGACAATGATGTTATGTGATTATGGTATTGATCCAGGGATTGATTCTCGATTTATTACGCCGAATGGAAGTTGGGTGATATCTGCCCTTGAAGAATATTATTTGGAAGCGTCATCGTACGGAGCTGGTTTTATGCATGTTAAACCATACGGGGGTGCTGTTGGCAGTTGGAATGATATGGCAAGCGATCAAGGAATGGAAGCTTTCATTGCCTATCAGCGTGTTTTAAATGGACAAACAACTCTTTTTGATATGAATGATATTGAGATTAAAAAAGTGAGTTTAGAATCAATTTCATTAAATGATTCTAAAGGTATTTTTGATAATGAAATAGAATCTCAAATTCAACTTCAGGTTTACTTATATCCACAAGATACCACAGATGAGATTGAAATAAATTGGGGATCCAGTAATACAGATGTTGCAGGAGTGGATGATCAAGGATTAGTAACAGTTTTATCAGGAGATGTTGGAGCAGCAGAAATTACAGTAAGTGTTAAAACGCGTGGAGTTGAATATAAAAAAGAATATCAGGTTCAGCGAGGAATTACAACGGAAATGGTTCAAGAATTAATTTGTGAACTACCAAAACCATTATGTGAAGAAAACATGGAAACACTTGTTTATGCATCAAAAGGATATGAACTTTTATCAGAAGCTGAACAAAAGGAAGTTGAAATTAAAGGATTAGAAGAAGCCCAAGAAGAAGCAAAGAGCATTAATCATGGTGCTCAATATGAATTTACTGAAAATGGAGAAACGATTGTTCGAAATTTTAAAATTATTAATGATCTTCCATGGAACATGAAGCTAAATGTTGGATCGGTAGGAATTGAAGAAAAGAATAAAATTGAAAAGGAAATGGCTGCTTTTCCGAAAAAACAATTAGTACAATTAGTGGATATAAAAATAAAAAATTTAATGACAGAGAATTTATTATTGAAAAATAAAGTGATTTCAATAGCGATGGACGTTCCGAAACTTGATGAATCTAAAATTAAAATCAAAGAAGTATGGCATTATGGATTTGATGAAGGGCAAATAAAGTTGCCTGACAAAATAGCAATTGAAAAAACAGAAAGCAATCAAAAAGTTATATTTAAAACAAAAGATTTTTCACCTTTTGGATATGTCATTGAAAATAAATTCGAAGGTGGAAATATTGATAATCCAGAAAAAGATAACAATAAAGAAATCTTAACAAAAAGATTAAGTCCAAATTTAGGTGGAACGTCAAATTTAATTGTGAGCAAAAAAGGGGCGAAACCGAAATCGATTACCAAAAAATTACCGATTGTTGATGCGATAGATATTGGTATGGTAGAAATATCAAAAAGAGGGCAGTTGGAAACACAAGTAAAGGGAAGTAGCGTGTCTTTAATAAAAAGAATTTTTGAAAAAGCGACAACATATGGAATACCATTTATTTTAGGTGCAGGAATAATGGGATTAGTTTGGTTAATCGTTGTTGTGATAAAAAGGAAAAGAATAAAGGGGTAGGAGAAAAAAATGGCCAGAAAAATATTAAAAGCAGTTCTTATGATATCAATTTGTTTATTAATGCTTATTCAAGTATTGGGGTGTCAAAAAACAGAAGAGGCTACAACAGTATTAAGTGCTGGAAAATATCAAGAAAACACATTACCAGAAGATGGTATTATTCCGCAAAAGACTTTTGATGAATTAATGGGAACCGTAAATACAGAGTTGTTCACAGGAAGTGATGGAAACCATCATTATCAATGGACATTTAATGGACAAGATATTACAAAACCAATGGATTTTATTGCAAAAATTGGTTTTAATAATGATGATATGGCGTTGGTTCAACAATCAACTGAATCTGCAAAGGTCATGGGATTTAATTTTGGAGATAATGCAGAAGTACCGGGAAAGTATAATTTAAAAATATCACTTTCTGAAAAATGGGAATGCGAAAGTATTGAATTGTATGTTTTTGATAAAGCGGCTAATTCATTAGGACGTGTTGGTCAAGTTAAAATGGATAATTCAGGTGAAAAAACAGCGATTAATTTTGGTGTTTCAGTGGCCAAAGGTCAATTTTACTTAGTCAGTAGTACAAAAATCGAAAATCCTGAGGAATTATTAGGAGAAGAAACCATTTTAACTGACGAGCAAAAAGAACAAAAAGCTGAAGATCAAAAAGATTTTAAAGATCAAGTTATTGAAAATGATAAGAATTATTCGGGTTCAATGGATGGCTATAGTACCCAATTGGATAAAATACCAGATGGACAGCCAGGTCCATCAGAACCTCAGGGTTCAATGATTGATGACAGTGTAACAAAATATTGTACCCTTTCGGTTCGATGCGATACGATTTGGTGGCCAGAGTATTATCAATACTTAAATGTTGAGAAAGAACCCTTACAACCGAAGGATGGTACGATTTTTGAAAAACAAACTGTTGCGTATCATCCCGGAGAAATGGTGTTTGATGTTCTTTATCGTGAAATGCGAAATGCAGGAATTCATATGGAATTTGTAATGACACCAGGTTTTAATAGTAATTATATTCAAGGGATCAATAATCTATATGAGCATGATTGCGGAGAAATGAGTGGTTGGATGTACAATGTTAACGGTTGGTATCCTAATTATGGGTGTAGTCGTTACCTCATTAAAGAAGGAGACGATATTAATTGGAATTATACATGTGATTTGGGAAGAGATTTAGAAACAACGTTTTAAAATAAATAAGAAGGGGAGGAAAATTTGTGGAAGACGCTTTTTCAACGTATCATCCAGCGATTAATTTTTTCTATTTTACAGTTGTATTGGTATTGAGTATGTTTTTTAATCATCCGGCATTTTTAGCGATTTCATTATTTGGGAGTATATTTTACTTATTAGTACTCATTGGAATTCGAAAGTCGCTAAAATTTAATTTCGTTTATGTGATTCCAATGCTTGTTTTAATGGCGATTATTAATCCCTTATTTAATCATGCTGGGGTTACAATTTTAGGGTATTGGGGATCAGGTAATCCTATTACTCTTGAATCCATTGTATATGGAATTGTCATAGCGATTATGTTTGTTGAAGTGATTATTTGGTTTGCTTGTTACAATACGATTATGACATCGGATAAATTCATTTATTTATTTGGACGAATCATACCAGGATTATCATTGATTTTAAGTATGGTTTTACGTTTTGTACCAAAATTCAAAGCGCAATTACACGTCATTTCAATGGGACAAAAATGTTTAGGGCGAGATATAAGTAATGGCAATATTATCCAACGTGCTAAACATGGAATAACAATATTATCGATTATGATTACGTGGGCTTTGGAAAATGGCATTGAAACTGCTGATTCAATGAAAGCCAGAGGCTATGGTTTATCGGGGCGAACAAGTTTTTCGACTTTTAGATTTGATAAAAGAGATAAGATCATACTAGTAGTGATGCTTTTGTTTTTTGGAATAACTTTTTCAGGAATTCTTACACATCAAGCGTATGCATCGTATAATCCGATGATTAAGTATACAGCATTTACACCATACAGTATTATTGTGTATTCATCATACTTGATTTTTTGTTTAATCCCACCAATTGTGGATATTATGGAGGAAATAAAATGGCGACATTTGAAATTAGCAATTTAGTATTTACTTATCCAGAAGCTGAAAAACCAGCTTTAGATGGGGTAACATTAAGGGTGGAAGACGGAGAATTCCTTGTTATTTGTGGAAAATCCGGATGTGGAAAAACGACATTATTACGACATTTTAAACCAGCATTAACTCCTCATGGAGAAAAAGTTGGTGAGATATTATTTAAAGGAAATAATTTGGAAGAAGTGGATCAACGCATTCAAAGTAGTGAAATTGGGTACGTACTGCAAAGTCCAGAGAATCAAATTGTTACAGATAAAGTTTGGCATGAACTTGCATTTGGATTAGAGAGTTTAGGGTATGATAACCAAACGATTCGATTGAGGGTGGCAGAAATGGCATCGTATTTTGGAATTCAAGATTGGTTTAAACGTAATGTAACCGAACTTTCAGGAGGACAAAAACAATTATTGAATTTGGCTTCAATTATGGCGCTGCAACCATCGGTTTTGATACTTGATGAACCAACATCCCAATTAGATCCGATTGCAGCATCCGATTTTTTAGGAACCATAAAAAAAATTAATCAAGATTTAGGAACGACAATTATATTAACCGAGCACCGACTTGAGGAGGTATTTCCATTAGCGGATCGAGTAGTGGTAATGGAACAAGGAAAAATTGTTGCAAATGATTCGCCGCAAGAAATTGGTTCACAATTAAAAACAATGAAAAATGATATGTTTATTGCAATGCCAACCCCAATGCAAATTTATGCAGGAGTGAAAAATGATTTAACGTGTCCATTAACAGTGAAAGATGGTCGAGAATGGATGAGTCATTTATTTAAAAAGCCCCCAGAGATAATTGCAATTCCCAAGAAAGACGTTCAATTATTAGAAGACAAACCAATTGAAGATATTATTGAATTAAAAGATGTTTGGTTTAAATATGATCGAGGTTTACCAGATGTAGTAAGAGATTTATCAATTAAGGTAAAAAAAGGGGAAATGTATTGCATTGTTGGGGGAAATGGTACTGGAAAAACAACAACATTATCTATTATTAGTGGGATTAATAAGCCCTATCGAGGTAAGGTGTTTTTAAAAGGAATACCGATTAAAAAGTTTTCAAATCAAGCGTTGTTTTTTAATTTTCTAGGGGTATTGCCTCAAAATCCGCAAAGTCTATTTGTTAAAAAAACAGTTCTATTAGATTTATTTGAAATGTTTAAAGGAAAAAAAGTACCTAAAACGGAACAACAACAAAAGATTGATAAGATTATTAAGATTACGCATTTAGAAGATTTGTTGAATCAGCACCCGTATGATTTAAGTGGAGGGGAACAACAACGCTTAGCTTTAGCAAAAATCTTATTAACAGATCCCAAAGTATTGCTTCTTGATGAACCGACGAAGGGTTTAGATAATCACTATAAACAGGAATTTGGACAGATTTTAAAAAACCTTCAATGTGAGAAAGATGTAACAATTTTAATGGTATCCCATGATATTGAGTTTTGTGCACAATTTGGAGATTACTGTGGTTTGTTTTTTGATGGTGGAATTGTAACAGATAATACAACGGTTGATTTTTTCTCAGGGAATAGCTTTTATACAACCGCATCAAACCGGATGTCACGACATGTTTTTGATAATGTTGTAACAGTAAAGGAGGCAATACAATTATGCAAAATGAATCTATAATACCTTCTTCGAATAAAAGAAATGAGAAAAAAGAAGTTCTGGTTAAACCAAAGAGTAATCACTTGTCAAAACGGACCCTTTTAACAGGGGCGATGATTTTAATTATGATTCCTTTAACAATAGCCTTTGGAATTTATTTTTTAGATGATCGAAGCTATTATTTTATTAGTTTTATGATTATTATTTATACCATGGTTCCATTTTTTATGGTTTTTGAAGGAAGAAAGCCACAAGCAAGGGAATTAATTGTGATTGCGGTACTTGCAGCGATTGGTGTTGCAGGTCGAGGGGCATTTTTTATGCTTCCTCAATTTAAGCCGGTGGTAGCGATTGTTATTATTGCGGGAGTATGTTTTGGTGGAGAATCGGGATTTTTAGTTGGAGCAGTAACAGGGTTTGTTTCTAATTTTTTCTTTGGTCAAGGTCCATGGACACCCTGGCAGATGTTTGCTTTTGGAATTATTGGCTTTTTAGCTGGGGTGTTTTTTCAAAAAGGTTGGTTAAAAGCGAATCGTTTTAATCTGTGTATATTTGGTGGAGTAACGACCTTTGTTATTTATGGTGGAATTATGAATCTGGCGTCGGTATTTATGTTTACAACGACTTTTACATGGGCCCAGATTTTAACATATTACGCCACAGGTCTTCCTTTTGATTTGATTCACGCGGTTTCAACAATTATTTTTCTTTTTTTAATTTCAAAACCAATGATTGAGAAATTAGAACGGATTAAGAAAAAATACGGATTGATTTCAGGTTAATAATTAAGATGAAAAATAAAAAATAATAGAATAATATCAAAATCAGGAAAAGAGAAACGAGTAAAAAGCTCAACAGCTCCACTGCTACTGTATTGCGAAAGCGAAAAGTCAGAAAATTTGGGACCTGGTTAATAAGTTTAGGCGTCATGTGGAAGTTGGAAATTTATGCATAATAATGAGTGTTATTTTTGTGTATTTAAACCTTTTTGCATTTGCAAGAGGGTTTTTGTTTTTA
>LGVF01014075.1_pt1 | contig 10098 bp, 7 predicted proteins | sample 469901 | NCBI WGS metagenome assembly LGVF01 (sample SAMN03893561, study PRJNA290197) | marine sediment metagenome | material: sediment; isolation source: combined push core samples #3730, #5133, and #5579 collected at Hydrate Ridge | place: Pacific Ocean: Hydrate Ridge | reverse complement strand
CCGGAGGTTTCAAATTCGGCCATTTTGTATTGGGCCAGCATCGTCGCGCGAGTGGTTTTCTGCAGGCGATCGTGGACCTCAATGGAGCGGTTGCCCAGAGACAACAGCGCCATCAGCGCGGTGGCCACAATGACCAGGGCGATCATCACCTCGAGCAGGGTAAATCCCGCTGCGGCAGTGCCGTTGAGAGTCTGTTTCATGCTCTTGTCAAAACTCCCGGTAGCCGTCGTAGGTTTCACTGGTCCCGGTCAGGGGCATCAGCCGTAGGGTCAACTCGGCTTCGTCACCGGCTTCAAGATGGAGCACCGTTTCCTCCAGCCAGCCGGCAGGTAAGATGCGAACCGTTGCCGTCTGGCTGCTGAATTTGCCACGCCCGATAATAGTTACATCCTTGATTCGGGCCTGCCCGGCCGGGATCCGTTCCCGGCCGGGGCCGGACAGAACCACCAGTTCACCGTCGGATTCCAGGCGCTGCGCAAAAAAGACCTGGCGCTGCAGATCAAAAACCAACCGGTGCTCCAACCCGCTAAGGGCGGCCTCGTTGTAACACCAGCGAGTCATACCGCTGATGCGGCGGCTGGTGGAACGCAACGCTCTATGTTCTCCGCCGCTGAGCAGGGGCAAGGTCAGGCCGGCGAACAGGGCGATGAGCAAGGTGACTACCGCCAGTTCGATCAGGGTGAATCCGGAGTGGTCAGTGTTGCGTGTGGTTGAGCGTGTCAATAAATTCTGAGTCATTTTGTGTGCTGCCAAGGCACTGCCACCGCCGGCTTAGCCCCGTGCTCTAAGTCAAGTTGGCATAACGCCGGCAGCGCCCAAAAGGGCCAGAATGAGTAGGCAGGATCAGCCGCACGGAGCACTAATCAAGCTCCCAGCTGCGGACATCGTCATCGTTTCCTTCACCACCCGGTTCGCCGTCGGAGCCGTAGGAGATAATATCAAATTGGTCATGTACGCCGGGGGACAGATAGATATATGGATTGCCCCAGGGGTCGACGGGAGCTTTCTTCAGATAGGCGCTTTCCGGATAGCGGCTCGGAATACTGCCGGTCTGCGGCTTGACCACCAAGGCCTGCAGGCCCTGCTCGGTGGAGGGGTAAAAGCCGTTGTCGAGTTTAAACAGGCCAAGGGACTCTTCAATGCCTTTGATGTCCACGGTAGCCTTGGTGCGCCGGGCTTGCTCCGGACGTTCGAGGATGCGAGGCACCACGATTGCGGCGAGAATGCCGAGAATGGTGACCACCACCAGGATTTCGATGAGGGTGAACCCCCGCTGATTGTTGCCGATATGTCTAGTCATGAATAAAACTCCTGTCTTGGGTTTAATTATACCCTGAAACCCTCAGTCTGCTGCCTATCCCATGCCCTGGCTGGCTTGAAAGATGGGCAGCAGGATGGCCATTACCACGACGCCGACCACACTGCCCATGACCAGAATCATCAATGGCTCCAGCAGCGGCAGCAATGCGGCGATAGATAATTCGACCTGCTGTTCGTAGCTTTGCGCCGCCCGCAACAGCATATTTTCCAGCTGGCCGCTCTTTTCACCGGCTGCCGTCATTTGCACCAGAAGGCGGGGGAAAACGCCGCTACGCTGCAGGGGGGCGGCCAGTCCTTCGCCTTCGCGAATGCTGACCGCGGTATCGGTCAGCGCCTGGCGCAGGATTTTATTGCTGATCAGGCCCCGAGAGATGTCGAGGGCGGTCAGCAGGGGTACGCCGCTTTGCAACAGGGTCGCCATGGTGCGGCTCAACCGGGCGGTGGCGGTAAACAGGTTGAGCCGCCCTATAAGGGGCAGCTGCAGGGCGCGGCGGTGCAGGGCCAGAGAGCCCTTTTCACTGCGGGCGTAGCGCCGCAGGGTAACGGCCGCCAGGATGGCCAGTAGCAACAACCACCACCAGCTGCTGGAGAGGAAGTTGCCGGTACCAATCAACAGACGGGTCATCAAGGGTAATTCCATGCCGAGATTGTCCAGCATTTGGGTGATCTGCGGCACGACAAAGACGAAAAGCAGGAGCAACACGGCGCTACCGACCAGGCCCATGAGGACCGGGTAAGTCAGGGCCGCCCGGATGCGACTGCGGGTGCGGGCCTGATTCTCTTGCAGGTCGGCAAGTTGGGTCAGCACCTGGTCGAGGGTGCCGCTGCTTTCCCCTACCTTCACCATGTTGATGTAGAGAGGGGAGAATATTTGTTCCTGAGCCTCTAGAGCCTGGTGCAATGATAACCCTTGCACGACCTCTTCGCGGGCCCGGTTCAAAGCCGAGGAAAGGGCGGGACGATCGATTTGCTCGGCGACGGAGGACAGCACCTCATCAAGGGGCAACCCAGCACTCAGCAGGGTCGCCAACTGACGGGTAGCGGCGGCCAACTCCAGCAGCGGAATGCGACGGCGCTGCCAGCGGAAAGAGGCGCGGCGGCTTTTGCTGGAGAGCTCCTGCACCTCTGTGGCAAAAATCTGCCGGCTGCGCAGGGTTTCCAGGGCGGCCCGACGGCCGGGTGCTTCAAGGGTCCCGGTTACCTTGGCACCGCTGGTATCGAATCCGTCGTACTCGAAGCGAGGCACGATCAGGTCTCCTCCTGAGTGACGCGCAATACTTCCTCGATACTCGTTTCACCGGCCAGGGCCTTGGCGATGCCGGCTTCCCGCAGCGAGGTCATGCCGGCTGCCACGCTCGCCCGCTTGATAGCGCCGGCGTCTTGATTCTGCAGCAACAGATCACGCACCTTTTCATCAATGGTCAGTAACTCATAGATGCCGCTGCGACCCCGGTAGCCGATGTCCATGCACTGATCACAGCCGACCGCACGGTAAAGCATGCCGTCAGCCGGCAGTTCCTGCGACAGCCCGGCTTCGCGTAACAACTCAGGACTCGGTTGGTAGGCCTCGCGGCAGTGGGGACAGAGATTGCGCACCAGCCGCTGGGCCAGGATGCCAACGATGGAGGAGGCCGCGAGAAACGGTTCGATGCCCATTTCCACCAATCGGGTCAGGGCGCCGGCGGCGTCGTTGGTATGCAGGGTGGAAAAGACCATATGACCGGTTAGGGCGGACTGAACGGCAATCTCCGCCGTTTCCGTGTCGCGGATTTCACCCACCATGATGATGTCGGGATCCTGCCGCAGGATGGAGCGCAACCCGGCAGCGAAGGTCAGCTCGATCTTGGGGTTGACCTGGACCTGACCCACCCCGTCGAGCTGGTATTCGATGGGATCTTCGACGGTGATGATGTTCTTTTCCCGGCTGTTGAGCAAGGAGAGAGCGGCATAGAGGGTGGTGGTCTTACCGGACCCAGTCGGGCCAGTGACCAGGAAAATGCCGTGGCTCTTACGAATCATGCTGTGAACCTGCTGCAGAAGTTCGGGGCCCATGCCGATCTCTTTCAGCGTCAGCACGTTGCTCGATTTGTCGAGCAGACGCAGCACGATTCGTTCGCCGAAAGCAGTGGGCAGGGTCGAGACGCGTACGTCCACATCTTTACCGGCGATGCGTACACCGAAACGCCCATCCTGGGGCAGACGTTTCTCGGCGATATTCAGGTTGGCCATGATCTTGATGCGGCTGCTGATGCTTGCCTGGGCCTTGGCTGGTGGACGTAAAACCTCATACAGGATGCCGTCGATGCGATAGCGAACCACCAGTTCGGTTTCAAAGGGTTCGATGTGGATATCGCTGGCGCGTTCCTTGTAAGCCTGGGTCAGCATGCTGTTGACGAAGCGGATAATCGGGCCTTCGTCGGAAGCGTCCAGCAGATCGGCCGGTTCGAGTTTGCCGGGTAGGCCGGCCTCGCCGCTGTCGCTGATCTCCTCGGCCACGTTCTGCGCCTTGCCGGCATGCTGTTCATAGCTGCGGTTGATGGCCCGCAGGATCTCTTCGTCACTGGCGACGGTGATGTCCAGCCGGCAGCCGCTCAGGGCGGTCAGATCGTTGAGAGCACAGCCGTCCAGAGGATCGGCCATCGCCAGTATTAGTCGGTCCTCGCTACGCTTGATGGGGAAAACCCGGTGTTCCTTGGCAAAGGCGATGGGGATCAGCTTAAGGAGTTCATCTTCGGCCAGTTCGGTAAGCTCTTCGCAAAAGGGCAGATCGAGTTGCAGGGCCAAGGCCTTGGCCAGGGTGGCCGGAGAAATGGCTTTAGCCTGAACCAACAGGGCACCGAGGCGCAGGGCGCTCTGCTGCTGGGCAGTCAGCGCCTGCTCAATGGCTGCGGCAGGGACCTCGCAATGTTGCTGCAGAATTTCGCCAAGTGACTTCCAGGTCTTCATAAATGACTGCTTGTGGGTTAGCGGGTCGATGCCGACGGCTCGTTGCCCTCAAATGGGGTATAGAGCAGGTCGTTGCCGAGCAGCTCGGCCGGAATCAGCGGTGGCGCACCTTCCGGTCTGAAGGCCTGCATGGCTCGGCTGCTGCGTCGGGTTACGGCGGCCAGATCGTCCTTATCCTTGATGATGCGTGGGGTGATAAAGATCAGCAGGTTGATTTTGCTCTCGATCTTGCTGGTGTGCTTGAAGAGCCAGCCGAGACCAGGGATATCGCCGAGCAATGGTACTTTGCTCACGACATCCTGAACATCGCTACGGATCAGGCCGCCGAGGACCACGGTCTGACCGTCTTCGGCCAGTACCGTGTTGCGCAACAGCCGTTTGGTCAAGGTCGGTCCGATCGAATCGACATCGCCGATCTGAGTCTGGGCGATGCCGGTGATCTCCTGGAAGACGTTGAGCCGCACCAGGTTCCCTTCGGTGATCTGCGGGGTGAAACGCAGGGTCAGGGCGACGTCCTGACGCTCCACCGAAACGCTCTGGGCCAGCCCATCGCTGCCGGTGTCGGTCAGCCGCTCGGTGATGATTGGCACGTTGGCGCCGACGATGATCTCCGCTTCTTCGTTATCCGAGGTCAGCAGCCGCGGCGCCGAAAGGATGTTGACCTCGCTATTGGTCTTCGACGCGTCGATGAGGGCGGAGAAAGCCGGTATGGTGATGTCAACGCCGTCCGCGCCTGTTACCGTGATCGGGTTGAACAGACCGCCGAGCAGGATACCGTCGATGGCCTTGCCGAGCAGGCTGGGGACGCTGCTGTCGTCTGTTGCGGTGAAATCGCTTAAGGAAGCCGGGCCGAGGCCCTGGTTGCTGCTGATGTTCACGACACCATCACCGACTTTGAAGGCTCCCTGCAGAGAGGCGCCGAGCTGCTTGGTGGCATCCATGGAGAGCTCCAGAATCAGGGTCTCGACATAGACCTGTTTGCGCTTGATGTCGAGTTGGGCGATTATTCCCCGCACCTGTTCGTAGTCCTCCGGGCTGCCGTTGATGATCAGGGCGTTGGTCGGCTTGTCGGCGGTGATGCTGATGTCTTCACTCAAGTTGGTGGAACCCGACTGCCTACCGCCGTTGCGAGCTACCCCTTTTTTGCCGGCAACGATGTGGGTGAGCGTTTCCGCCAGTTTTTCAGCATCGGCGTTCTCCAGGTAGTAGACGTTGATAGGCGAGCGGTCCTGGATCTGTTTCTGGTCGAGGCGGCTGACCAGTTGCCGGACGGTCTGCAGATCTTCTTCGCTGGCCATCACCAGCAATGAATTGGTGCGCGGATAGGGCAACACCTGGCTGGTGGCTCCCTGGGTGGCCGACTTGCCGTTTGTACCTTTGGAAGCCTTAGGTCCGGTCTGGCTGAGGACCGTTGAACAGATTTCCGCGACCTCTTCGGCGTTGGCGAATTCCAGACTGATGATTTCCAGGCGATCGACGGAACTGGGTACATCGAGACGGCGAATAATCTTTACCAGACGCTCGATATTGGCGGCGCTGTCGGTGATGATCAGGGTGTTAGCCGGCGGATAGGAAACGATATTGCCGGTTTTGGGGATCAGTGGCGTCAATACACGGTTGGCCATGGTTTCCGCATCGATATGTTTGAGTCGTACCATGCGAGTGACGAATTGTTCACCGCTTGTTTGTCGACCGTTGGCCAGCAGCGGCAGGTTGCTTTCTTTGGCATCTTTCTCGCGGATGATCTTATGCACCTTGCCGGAAGGGATAACCGTGAAGCCCTTGACGCTGAGGACCGTGAGAAAGAGCTTATAGGCTTCGTCCCGAGATATCCGCTCCGGGGTGATGATCGTGACCTTGCCTTTGACGGTGTCGTCGTAGACGAAATTGCGTCCGGTGAGCTCGCTGATGGTTTTGATCAGATCGGCCAGTTCGATATCGGTGAAATCGAGGGATACGCCGCTAGGGGTGGTTGGCTGGTCGGTCGCTGTGGCGTTGCCAGTCCCAGCGGCCCGCCGGTCGACCGGCGCCTCTGGAGGCAGAACGAAAGGATCCTTTTGGGCCGCATTATCGATGGTCACGGGTTTCTTTGCCGTGCTGCTGTCCACGCTCCAGAGGATTTCGATGGCCTGGCCGGTGGAGACGACGGTATGTTCCGGTACGGCCCGGGGCGCATCAAAGACGAAACGGGTTTTGTCCGGGTAGATGCCGACCCGCATCTGGCGAAAGGCCCCCTGCATAGCGAACTCCCGTTCGGCAAAAGCAGGCTCGACATCATAGATATCGACCACCAGCCGCGGAGGGCTGGGCAGGGTGAAGTAGCGGTATTTGCCGATCTGGCCGTCGGTGGTCAAGGTGGCACCGTTCTGGTCAACTTGGGCATTTTCGACCAGGGTGGCGGCCGGCCCGTCGGTTGCTGAAAGCTCCTCGGCGCAGACGGTCAGCGGCTGCAGCATTCCCAGGATCAGTAGTGTCACTGCAAGCAACGGCAATAGCATGTGCATCAGTTGAATGCGGTTGGTTTTCGGCCTCAATGACGGAAGTAACATTTCACCGGGCTCCTTCCCGTTGCGGGAATTGAAATTTATATGAATTATAACAGGCAATAACCGGGTCTGGACATTTTGCATTAATCGACTTCATAACTGTAGGTGAGGGGTTTTCCCCTGCGCAACAGGTTGACGGAAACCTTTTTCGCTTCCCGTAATTGCTGGAATACCTGTAGCGCTTTTTCCGGGCTGTCCAGAGGCACACCGTTGACCTCTTTGATCAGATCCCCCCGTTTGATACCGAGCTGTGCCACAAGGGAATTGGAGCGCACCATGCGGACCAGAAATCCCTGGGTCACGCCGCCGACAATTTTGGGCTCCAGGCGAGCCGATTTGAGCAGTTGATTCAGGTCGGCACGGGCCTTTTCGATCTCGTTGCGGCTGACCAACCAGCGATTGTCGCCTGCGGCGCGGATGCCCTGGCCGCCCTGGATCGCAGCCTGGGTGGTGACGGCAGGCGCTTCATCGCTGACCCGCAGTTCTTGTTCGGAGCCGTCCGACCAGCCGATTACTATCCGCTGACGCTCGATCAATTTGATGCGGCCACCGCCCGGCAGTTCCTCGTCAATATGCAGCAGAGCTGTCTCTTGTTCGATGGAAAGCAAGGCCAGGGAACGATCTGCAGCAACCATAGTGCCTAACAGTACCAAGTTGGTGGCGCGAGCTGTGGCCCCCGCCGTATCGTTTAACGCGGCTGCCGCCAGCGAACCGGTCGCCGGCCCACGGGAATCGAAAATGTTGCGTTGCAGAATCGTTTCGTAGGCGTTCAAAGGCAGACTCGCCGTCTTGGGTTCGGGCACGGGTGTCTTTTTCCAGGTACTGGATAGAGGCTTGCTGAGCCAGATGTCGGTACCGACCGCGGCCAGATGGCCGACCGCAGCCCCCAGCAGTGCCGGTAGCAACAGGTAACAGAGCCAGAAATATTTGTGTACGTTGGCTAGCATGGCAATGGCCGGGCGCGGTCAGGCGTTAGTTTGCCTGTGCAACCTGTTGGTTAGAAAATCGTTGATAAATTAATGGGCTTTGGTCTTGTCAAGTATACCGACTATTTTGACGCTCTAAAGTCTAGCAAGCGAAAATGGGTGAAATGTTTTGCCGGATCGTTGAATCTTTTAATATGGGGCGAGTACTTTTATGGTGTCAGCTAAAACCGGTAGCCCAGGTTGAGTAGTACCGATTGAGAGCGCCAGTTCACTTCGTTGAGACGGGTTCGGCCGCTGCCACCACTGGCTGCATAGGTATAGCTGTTTCCATCATCAGCCTGCCAGTTCTGATAGTCGTAGCTGAGTTCGAGCATCCAGTCGTTGTTTAACTGATATGCAAGTCCCAGCCCTAGAGTCAGGCCGTGGCCGTCGGCATAGTGGCGAAAGCTGACCGGGTGGGCCAGGTTGTCCCGCAGGTTCCAGTCGGCTTTGGCTTCGTAGTCGGCAAAGTGCCAGGCGAAGGCCCCGCTCAGGGTAAACCGTTCGCCCAGTTGCCAGTTCAGGTCGGTGCCAAGCCAAGGCCCCCACCACTTGGTGTCGTAGCTGCTGTCGAGGCCAGGGAAGGGTCCCAAATCGTCAGGGTCTACCGCAATAGTCTGTTGCCCCTCGCTGATTTCCAGGTTCTGCTCATGGTAAGACCAGCCTGCCAGCAGGGCGATGGTGATTTTACCCTGCCACAGTTTGAACTGGGGACCGGCGGCGATAGACAGATCAAGGACATTGCCGCCGTCGCCACTGTTCTCCGAACGGGAAAATTCCAGGGTCCGATGGTCACCGGCATAGTCGCTGTCCCGGTTGTTGCCGTCGACAATCCAGCCGTAGGCCACAGAGCCTTTTAGGCACAGGGAGAGTACGGGCCAGTATGCCGAGGCGAACCAGACTTGGCTTTCGGCCTTGGTCTGAAATATATCCAGATCTTCCCAGTCGAGTTCGGAAAGCACGTCGGGAGTATCGCCGGGCCCGGCAATATTCCAGTCCAGTTTACCGCTGCGATAGCCGCTGCCAAATTGCAGCTCAGCCCCCTGAAAAAAGGCAGCCTGGGCCTCGCAGGCACTTTCGCCGAGGGCGAAGCTTATAAACATGAACAGAAGCAAAAGACTGAATTTTTTGTAAGTCACGTTGTTGGACCCTTCAGCAAGCGATCAGCAGCAAAAAGATTGTCCCCCTGCTCGATTTAGCTATGGAACCCCTTGTTAATTATTATCCACTGAACGTGAACTAGAAGATTTACCATTTTGCTGGTTTGCTTGCAAACAAAACCCTGGCTGACGGTGAACCCAGGGAATGGAGAGTATAAAGAGTCTTTTTAGCTGCCTTGCAGAGGCTAAGTTTATCTGCGGTGTGCCTGCTTGGTATTTTGCTGCGGCTGTGGAATAATGTGCGCCAGATATTTTATTATCGGAGGGATTCATGACCGACCAGGCTCAGCGCCTTTATCTTATCGACGGCTCGTCCTATATCTATCGGGCCTATTACGCTATTCGTCAGTTGTCCAATTCCAAAGGATTGGCGACCAATGCCGTGCTCGGCTTCACCAACATGCTGCTCAAGGTGGTGCGGGAGGAACAGCCCGATCACCTGGCTATTATATTTGATGCCAAGGGTCCGACCTTTCGCAAAGAGATTTATCCTGAGTACAAGGCCAACCGATCCGCCATGCCCGAGGACCTGCGGCCGCAGATCCCCCTGATCAAGGAGTTGGTGCAGGCCTTCAACATGCCGGCGCTGGAACTGGCCGGCTACGAAGCTGACGATATTATCGCCACTCTGGCCCGGCGCTTTTCCGCCGCGGGCATGGAAGTGACGGTCGTCACCGGTGACAAGGATCTGATGCAGGTTGTTGATGAGCGGATTCGGCTGCTCGATACCATGAAGGATCAGGTGGTCGGCCTGAAGGAGGTTGCCGAGCGTTTCGGCGGCACGCCGGACAAGGTGATCGAGGTGCAGGCCCTGGCCGGGGACAGTTCCGACAACGTGCCGGGGGTGCCGGGCATCGGTGAGAAGACCGCTAAACAGCTGATTCAGGATTTTGGCTCGGTAGAGAACCTGCTGGCCAACATCGACCAGGTGTCGGGCAAGAAACGCCAGGAGAATCTGCGTCAGTTCGGTGAGCAGGCCCGGTTGTCGAAACAGTTGGTAACCCTGATTGACGATCTGGAGATGGATATTGACTATGAGCAGTTCAAGCTCAGCGAGCCGGACCGAAAGAAACTGACCGACCTGTTCAAGGAGCTGGAGTTCCATAAGCTGCTGCAGGAGTTTTCCAGCGATCAGCGCGCCAGTGGCGAAGGCTATCGCCT
>LGVF01071937.1_pt1 | contig 10102 bp, 7 predicted proteins | sample 469901 | NCBI WGS metagenome assembly LGVF01 (sample SAMN03893561, study PRJNA290197) | marine sediment metagenome | material: sediment; isolation source: combined push core samples #3730, #5133, and #5579 collected at Hydrate Ridge | place: Pacific Ocean: Hydrate Ridge | reverse complement strand
CTTTGGATTGTCGCCTTAACTAATTGATATTGGCGAGCTATCTCCTCTAGCGCCAAGCCACTAATGGCAGGGGCGTTATCATCTACATGGAGTTCAGCATTCTCTATCGCTATCTGTAGAAGATAATTTGAAAGCTCTGCATCATCCTTCACATAGCGCTCCTGCTTACCCTTCTTCACCTTGTAGAGGGGGGGCTGAGCAATATAGATATAACCCTTCTCAACCAGCTCAGGAAGCTGACGATAGAAGAAGGTGAGCAGCAGGGTGCGGATGTGAGAACCATCCACATCGGCATCTGTCATGATAATGATACGGTGGTAACGCAGCTTCTCGATGTTGTACTCATCTCGACCGATACCACAACCTAGTGCGGTAATGAGTGTACCAACCTCTTGTGAGGAGATCATTTTGTCAAAACGGGCCTTCTCTACATTGAGAATTTTTCCCTTTAGTGGAAGAATCGCCTGATTTTTACGATCTCGACCCTGTTTGGCAGAGCCTCCCGCAGAATCACCCTCCACAATATAAAGTTCTGATAGTGCAGGGTCTCGTTCCTGGCAATCGGCTAATTTACCTGGAAGACCGGCAATATCAAGAGCACCCTTACGGCGGGTCAATTCACGCGCCTTTCTAGCAGCATCACGTGCCCTTGCTGAGTCGACCACCTTACCTGCTATCACTTTTGCATCGGCAGGATTTTCCAACAGAAAATCCTGGAATTTTTCGGCAACCAGTGACTCGACAACACCCTTCACCTCTGATGAGACCAACTTGTCTTTGGTTTGTGACGAAAACTTGGGATCGGGCACTTTTACAGATAGAACAGCGGTCAATCCTTCACGGGCATCTTCACCAGTAGGTGCTACCTTGGATTTTTTGGCCAGACCTTCTGACTCTATATAATTATTCATGGAACGGGTTAGCGCCGCTCGCAGACCCGCGAGATGTGAACCACCGTCACGTTGGGGAATATTATTGGTGAAACAGAAAATATTCTCCTGGTAGACATCGCTCCACTGCATTGCCACCTCAACCACAATTCCATCTTTTTCCGATACCGAATGAAGAACGCCGGAGTGAATTGGGTTTTTATTACGATTAAGGTGCTCAACAAAGGCGCTAATTCCACCTTCATATTCAAATATATCCTCTTTGCCATCACGCTCATCACTCAACTCAATTCTCACTCCTGAATTGAGGAATGAAAGTTCGCGAAGACGCTTCGCCAGTATGTCATAGTGGAATTCAATATTATGAGCGAATATTTCGCGACTTGGCTTAAACCTAATCTCAGTTCCTGTACCTTCTGCTGTACCTATCTCTTTCAGCGACTCTTGCGGATCACCCAACTGGTAGTGTTGCTGATATTTTTTTCCATTCCTTTGGATGGTCAATATCAGCTCCTCTGACAAGGCATTGACCACTGAAACGCCCACACCGTGCAGACCACCCGACACCTTATAGGAGTTATCATCAAACTTACCACCGGCATGCAACACCGTAAGAATAACCTCGGCAGCTGAGACTCCCTCCTCTTCATGGATATCTACAGGAATTCCACGGCCATCATCACCCACAGATACAGAGTTATCACTGTGAATTTTAACGACAACCTTTGAGCAATGTCCGGCCAGTGCCTCATCGATAGAATTATCGACCACCTCAAAGACCATGTGGTGCAAACCGGTGCCATCATCGGTATCACCAATATACATTCCTGGTCTTTTACGAACCGCATCCAATCCTTTGAGTACTTTAATATTTGAGGAGTCGTAGCTCTGATCAGCCATACTATTCCATACCTTTATTGCAGAGTGATTAACTAAAAATTATACCAGTTATTGTACCATTTCGGTGACTAGCCCCTGTTTCACGTGAAACATTTTTTCACCCTTTTCAACATATTGTTCGATATCTATCAGATCAGTTGCTGTCACAAACAGCTGTAAACCCAGCTCCCTAACAAGTTCAAACAGTAGATGAATATTATGCTGATCCAGTTCAGCAAAAATATCATCCATTAAAATAATTGGGGTGTTCTCAGTTTTTTCAGTAAAGTGAACTAATTGAGCCACAGTGAAGAGAATTTGTAACAATTTTTTTTCTCCTCTAGACAAATATTCCCTGGCCGAACTATTCTCAACAGTAATTTTAAAATCGGCACGATGTGGTCCGTTATGAGTAAACCCTCTATCAATATCAATACCGCGGCTGGCTTTAAATACGCTATTTAATGTCTCTCCCTTTTTCCATCCTGGATAGTAGGTGATACGCAATTTTTCCAGATCGATATTGCTCCTAAACCTATTGGAAAGTTTTCCCCTAAGAATATCTAGTATCTCCGCAAATAATTTTGTTCGATATTCATCAATCTGGTTTGCATAATCACACAAAACTTGATCCCAATGATCAAGTTGCGATAGGTCTCTCTTCCTTAATACCGAATTTCTTTGTGATAAAGACTTTCTATATTTTGAGAGAATGGTGTTGTAATCATGTTTCACGTGAAACAGTGACCAATCAATAAAAGATCTTCTCCTCTCAGGAGGACCATCAATAAGGTCACATTGTTCAGGTGATATGGTAATCAGGGGAAAGTAAGATGCAAGGGTAGAGGCTCTGTGAATAGGTTCTTGATTAATTCGAATTGTGTAGATGTTTAATTTGCTATCACGATGAAGACCAACTCTGTAATGGCTTAGGCCAGAAACTATTTTTGCAAATATGGTAAAACTTGAGTGAAGAGAGTTAACAATTTTAGAACTTTTTTTGGTTCTAAAGGATCTGGCGGATGTGATTAGTGAAATAGCCTCAATTAGAGAGCTTTTTCCGGAACCATTACTGCCGACAATAAAATTGAGAGAAGGTGAGGGGTAAAGTGTTGTCTCCTCTAAATTGCGTACATGGGAAAATTTTAACTCCTCAATTACCATTTAGAAAAGATCGAAATTTTATAACTTCATAGGCATAACCACATACTTAACTCCCTGTTCCTTTTTGGAGAGTATGAGGCAACTGCTGTCACTGTTGGTAAATCGAATAATCACTTTTTCATCGGAAAGTGCATTAAGAGCATCTATTAAATAGGATACATTGAAACCAATTTCCAGCTCTTCCTGGTAAGGATAATTAACCTCGAGCTCCTCTTCTGCCTCTTCCTGTTCTGGATTATTGATGGTTAGAGAGAGACTGTTTTCACTTAGCTGAAATCTTATACCTCTATATTTCTCATTTGAAAGAACGGAAGTACGAATAAGAGCCTGCTTCAACAGCTCTCTATCTGCCTCCATAATTTTATTACTATCATCTATATCAGGAATAACCCGAGTATAATCAGGAAAACGTCCATCAATCAACTTGGCGGTGAATGTCGTATTATCAAATTTGGCCTGCAAGAAATTATTATTTAGTTTAATTTCGCATCCATCATCACTATCAACTAAAAGACGATAAAGTTCAGAAACCCCTTTTCTTGGAATAATTATCTGCTGCTCTGTGAGAGAGTGATCTATCTCTGTAGACATTAGTGCCAATCGATGACCATCTGTTGCCACGCAGGTAATAGTATTTCCAGCTGTATCAAACAGCAAACCGTTAAGGTAATAGCGAACATCCTGGTTGGCCATACAGAAGTGGGTCTTCTCAAGTAGCTTTCTTAACTTTCCTTGTGTCATTGAAAATTCCGTCACAGCTGTGATCGAATCCATTGAAGGGAAGTCCTGAGGAGTGAGCTGTGTTAAAGAAAAACGACTCTTTCCTGAACGAACTACAGTTCTATTTTTTTCTATGGAAAAGGTAATAAGAGAACCTTCCGGAAGATTTCTACATATATCTGTCAGTTTTCTGGCTGGAAGGGTAAGTTCCATAGGCTCACCAACAGGCTTCTCTAATTTAATATCAGTTGTTAACTGAATTTCTAAATCGGTACCAGTAAATGTTGCTCTATCATTTTCAAGCTGAATCAATACATTGGCCAGTATAGGAAGTGTTTGTCTTTTTTCGACAACTCCGGATATGGCTAACAGAGGCTTAAGAAGTGCGTCTCTAGAGATTTCAAAGCGCATGATTGATTCCTTTTCTTAAATAATATTATTTAATTTATCTTTAGTAGTGATAGTAGGGCTTGTTGATAACCGTGATTAGTATCAATATATCCTTTATTATCATCACCTTAGGTGTTTTATAAACAGTGTGAATAACTGATGGAGAGCTGTGGATAAGTTGTAAATAAAATGCCCATTTTTAGCACTATATAATCCATCCACAAGTTTTCCACCTTATGTTGTAATAATTCTTAACAGATTATCATAATCTTCATCTATGATGGGATCAGACTCTCTCAATTCCTTTACTTTTCTACAGGCATATAGAACGGTAGTGTGGTCCCTTCCTCCAAAGGCATCACCAATCTCCGGCAGTGAGTGATTAGTTAACTCTTTGGTGAGGGCCATCGCTATTTGCCGAGGCCTGGCAATAGAGCGAGACTTCTTTTTTGAGAGGATTTCAGCAACACGAAGCTTAAAATATTCGGCAACAATTTTTTGGATATTTTCAATGGTGACCAATTTGGCCTGTATTGCCAAATGATCACGAAGGGCCTCTTTGGCAAAATCGAGTGTAATTGCCTCACCCCGGAATTGCGCATTGGCATTAACACGACTGAGCGCACCCTCAAGTTCACGGATATTTGAACGGACATTATTGCCGATAAAGAAAGCGACATCTTCAGGAAGATGAAAATTAGACTGGTTGGCTTTGCGATGCAAAATAGCAACACGCGTCTCAAGCTCTGGCGGATCGATCGATACGGTCAAGCCCCAACCGAGACGGGATTTGAGACGCTCTTCAAGATTCTTTACCCCTTTAGGAAAGGTATCACAGGTAAGGATGATCTGCTTTTGCCCCTCCAGTAATGCATTAAAGGTGTGAAAAAACTCCTCCTGAGAACGCTCTTTACCGGCAAAGAATTGAATATCGTCAATAAGCAGCGCATCGAGAGATCGATAATACCTCTTAAACTCATTCATTTTATTATGTTGCAGCGCCTTAATCATATCGGCAACAAAACGCTCTGAGTGAAGATAGACCACTTTGGCCTGTGGATTATTACTCTTGATGGAGTGTCCGATGGCATGCATCAGGTGGGTTTTACCCAGGCCGACACCGCCATAAATAAAGAATGGGTTATAGGCGCTTCCTGGGTTTTGAGCAACTTGTAGTGCTGCAGCTCTGGCCAGTTGATTTGATTTACCCTCTACAAACTGGTCAAAGGTGTAGTGTTTTATCAGACTACTGCGATAAGAGCTGGCTTCACTTTGCTGACTATGCGAATTCTCTTTAGTTTGCTGTCGAGGAGCATTTTTACCACTCTTACTACGATTACCGACGATAAAATTGACCTGGGTAAGGTCTCCAGAGGTGACCTTGATCAAGGTTTTTTCGATTTCGGTTTTGTATTTAGTAATAACCAGATCTTTGACGATCGGGTTGGGCGCATATATTTGTAGAACGGAGTTACTAATTTCAGCCTGTAGGGGGGCTATGAGAAAGCTAAATTGTTGAGGCTCAATGACCTCTTTGAGCTTCTCCAGGCACTGTTTCCATATGTTGTCAGACATTATGCAAGGAATGGTTCCTAAGGTATTAAATAGTGCAAATAAACAGAGTATTAAAACAGCGATAAGAGTAATAAACTCTGCCGGTAGAGGAAAATGATTTTACATCGCTTTAGTTAAGTTATCCACAGGCTAAAAAAGAGAAAAGGACGATTATTGATTATCAAAGTAATTTGTAGAAAAGGTATATTCTATTTGACTTATTAAGGCGAAAGGCCGTAGAATTCGCCGTTTTCCCGAAACAGTAACACATTGGATTTTAGCGATGAAAAGAACTTTTCAGCCAAGTAACTTAAAGAAAGCAAGAACTCACGGTTTTCGTGCAAGAATGAGCACTGTCGGTGGTCGTAAGGTCATCAAGGCACGCCGTGCCAAGGGACGTGCTCGTCTATCAGCCTAACGTGCATTGAAAGGGGGGGGAGCGGATGTGAAGAAACTTCCAAAACAGAGAACAGCGTTCTCTTTCCTCCATCCTCCAGGCTACTTAAACCCTCTCAATACCGCGCCCTGTTTAAAGGGGGTAAGAGGGTTAGTAGTCGAGGATTAACTCTAATAGTTAAGCCCAACGATCTGATGAATTCTCGTTTGGGTATGACAATTCCAAAGCGGATTGTGAAAAAAGCGGTCGATCGCAATGCAATAAAGAGGAGAATTCGTGAAAGCTTTCGCCTCAATCAGCATAAGCTAGACTGTATTGATATCGTTGTTATGGCAAATTCAGGGATCTCAAAACTCTCAAACCGGCAGGTTTTAGATCTGATCCAATCACTCTGGCCTAAAGTTGCAAAATTAAAATGGGAAGACTCTTAACAGGCTTAATAGCTGTCTACCGTTATATCCTTAGCCCATTTCTGGGAAGCAACTGCCGTTTTCATCCCACCTGTTCCCATTATGCCCAGCAGGCTATTCAGCAACATGGTGCCGGTTATGGAGTGTGGCTCTCCATTCGCCGAATCTCACGTTGTCATCCCTGGCACCCCGGTGGAGAAGATCCCGTTCCTGTACCCAAGCTCTATCCTCACAAATTTACCTTAAAAAAAGAATCTAAATAATATGGATTTCCAACGTCTTATTGTCTTTGCGGCACTCTCTTTTACCATTTTGATGATATGGGAAGCCTGGCAAAATGATTATGTTCGTCCTAAACAGTCCACCGAAGTCGTTGTAACGGCAGGCAGTACTGCTAGAGCGGATCTTCCCGGCCTCCCTAAGGGTGATATGCCAGAAATGGTGGCAGATGCGCCGACAGCAGTGGTCAAAAAGGTTAAAACGGGTAACCGTATTAGTGTGACTACCGATAGTTATCAAATAGAGATTGATACGCTTGGTGGTGATCTGCGCCGTGTTGACCTGCTCAACTACCCGGTAGCCAAGGATCAACCCGACACCCCTTTCCGTCTGATGGATGATGAGGGTGAGGCCTTCTTTGCCCAGTCTGGTCTTTTGACAGTCGGTGGTGATAGTAAGGATTCACCAACCCACCATGACCTTTATAGTACAGCTGCTACCAGCTACTCACTGAAAGATGGCGAGGATCGCCTCGATGTAGAACTGAAGTGGCAGGGTGAGAACGGTCTTGAGGTGACCAAGATCTATCGATTCCATCGTGATAGTTATCTAATAGATGTGGATTATCTGATCAAAAATGGTGGCGATAGTGCTTGGCAGGGTCACCTCTATCATCAGCTGCAGCGTCAGAAGTCTGAAGATAACAATATGTTCATGTACACCTATACCGGTGGCGTTCTCTACACCGAGGCCGAGAAGTATGAAAAGATCACTTTCGATGATATGGCCGATGGGAATCTGAGCCGCAGCAATACCGGAGGTTGGGTATCGATGATTCAGCACTACTTCCTCGGTGCCTGGATTCCACCGCAAGATGAGAAGATTAATTACTACACCAAGCAGGGTTCGAATAATCGTTTTATCATTGGTGGTGTGGGTGAAAAACAGCTGATCAATAGTGGCGAAAGCGTCACCCTTAAGGGGCAGCTGTTTGTTGGTCCCAAGATCCCTGCGCAACTTGAGGTCGCTAGCCAGGGTCTTGAGCTCACTGTTGACTATGGATTTCTCACCATTATTGCCAAGCCACTCTACTGGATGCTCAACCTAATCCACGGCTTCATCGGTAACTGGGGTTTTGCCATCATTTTGTTAACCATTATGATTAAGGCGGTCTTTTATAAACTCTCCGAGACCAGCTATAAATCGATGGCTCATATGCGTAAGGTTCAACCCAAGCTCAAGGCGATGAAAGAGCGTTTCAAGGATGACAAGCAGGGAATGAATCAGGCGATGATGAAGCTCTATAAAGAGGAGAAGATCAATCCTCTCGGGGGCTGTCTGCCAATTCTGGTACAGATGCCGGTTTTCATTGCTCTTTACTGGATGTTGATGGAGAGTGTGGAGATGCGTCAGGCTCCCTTTATGTTGTGGATTCAGGATCTCTCTGCTGCCGATCCCTACTTTGTGTTGCCGCTCATAATGGGTGCTACCATGATGATTCAGCAGAAGCTTAATCCGACCCCGATGGATCCGATGCAGGCCAAGGTGATGATGATTCTACCGATCGTATTTACCGTCTTTTTTGCCTTCTTCCCTGCGGGCCTCGTACTCTACTGGGTGGTCAATAACACCCTGTCAATTCTGCAACAGTGGTATATCACACGTATCGTGATAGCAGAAAAATAGCTGCAGAACGACCGAGAAAAAAGGCGTAGAGTTTCCACTCTGCGCCTTTTTTTGTTGAAATAGCATCATGCATAATATTCCAACAGAGACCATTGCTGCACTGGCAACCCCACCGGGTCGTGGCGGCATCGGTGTGATTCGTATCTCGGGTTCGCTGGCCCGAGAGGCGGCGAAGCAGATTTTGGGTCATATCCCCAAACCGCGCTATGCCGAATATCTTCCCTTTAAAAGCAGTGCTGAGGAGATTCTCGATGAGGGGATCGCGCTCTTCTTTCCCTCACCCAACTCTTTTACAGGGGAGGATGTTCTGGAGTTGCAGGGACACGGTGGCCCTGTGGTTATGGATCGACTTCTCTCTATCATTCTTGAGAAGGAGGGGATTCGCGCAGCCAGCCCGGGAGAGTTCTCCGAACGTGCCTTTCTCAATGGCAAGATGGATCTGGCCCAGGCCGAGGCAATTTCCGACTTGATTGAGGCGAGCAGTGTAGAGGCTGCAAAATCGGCACTGCGATCTCTGCATGGTGAATTTTCAGAGAAGGTCGATGCCCTGGTCGAAAAACTGACCGAGTTGCGCATCTATGTGGAGTCGGCGATCGACTTTCCCGAGGAGGAGATCGATTTTCTCGCCGATGGTGAAGTGCAACAGCGACTCACAGAGGTGACCAACAAGCTCCAACGGGTGCAACAGTCGGCGCAGCAGGGCAACATCCTGCGCGAGGGGATGAATCTGGTGCTTGCGGGGCAGCCCAATTCTGGTAAGTCGAGCCTGCTCAACGCTCTGGCGGGGGAGGAGAGCGCGATAGTGACCGAGATCGCTGGAACCACCCGAGATCTGCTCAAGCAGGAGATCAATATTGATGGGATGCCGTTGCATATTATTGATACTGCCGGGCTGCGCGTAAGTAGTGATCCCGTTGAGCAGGAGGGGATCAGACGTGCCTGGCAGGCGATAGAGGGGGCTGATCGTGTGCTTTTATTGATCGATGATCAGGTGGGTCTGGCTGATGCGGATGAGCAGATCCTCGAACAGCTACCTGAGGGTATGGGCGTAACGGTGGTACATAATAAGATTGACCTTACTCACTCAGAGCCCTCGATGGACGAGAGTGGAAATCGGGCGAGAATCGCGCTCTCTGCCAAACAGGGTATCGGCATCGATCTCCTAAGATTGCACATCAAACAGAGTATGGGTTATAGAGGTCATGGTGAGGGGAGTTTCATGGCGCGCAGACGTCATCTCGATGCCATCAACCGTGCCCAACATAATCTTGATGTGAGTCAGCAATTGCTCGATCAGGGAAGTGGTGAGCTGGTTGCAGAGGAGCTGCGGCTGGCACAGATCGCCCTCGGTGAGATTACCGGTGAGGTCTCCTCGGATGAGCTGCTGGGAAAGATATTTTCCAGTTTCTGTATCGGTAAATAGGGATGCAAAATCGACAAATTGACCTGCTATTTCAGTAGTTAATAGGCTAGAATTCAGCCATCTGATTATCTATAAGTTGAAATGCCATGTCACGAATAGAGACCGCCCGCAGTACTTTTCCCGGGATCCGTAAAAGACGTATGCGACGTGATGATTTCTCCCGGCGTTTGATGCGTGAAAACAGGCTTACCACCGATGACCTGATCTATCCCATGTTTGTACTGGAAGGTTCAAATCAGCGTGAAAAGGTGGTCTCGATGCCCGAGGTAGAGCGCCTCTCTATAGATCTACTGCTCAAGGAGGCCGAGGAACTGGTCAAGCTCGGTATTCCGATGATCTCGCTGTTCCCGGTGATACCGCAGGAGGCAAA
>LGVF01051879.1_pt2 | contig 10119 bp, 7 predicted proteins | sample 469901 | NCBI WGS metagenome assembly LGVF01 (sample SAMN03893561, study PRJNA290197) | marine sediment metagenome | material: sediment; isolation source: combined push core samples #3730, #5133, and #5579 collected at Hydrate Ridge | place: Pacific Ocean: Hydrate Ridge | reverse complement strand
TCTGCAAAGAGGAATATCAACGGAGAGGTCGACAAAGGTACAGCCGAACACATGGGCGTTATTGCGGGTCTTGTAGCTGACTTCTGCCGTAATCTGGCCACCGCGGTTTTTGTCGTAATATGCATCCACAGCTACGTCGCGTACACTCATAACCGCTATCTCCGGTGTCTCGGCAATAACGATATTGTCATCTGCAATAGTGATAAGTTCAGCGTCGAGCCCGGTAATAATCCCTGCATAATCAAGAATTCTGGTTTTTAACTGCTCTGCAGTTCGCATCACTGCCTGTCCGGTTACATAAGTCTGACGTGAGGCATAGGCACCTGTGTCAAACGGGGTGACGTCGGTGTCCTGGGCTGAAACCACGTGTACCTTGTCAAACGAGATGCCAACTGTTTCTGCTGTCATCTGGGCAAAAGCAGTATCCGATCCCTGACCAATTTCCGTGGCTCCGATCTGTAGGTGGACCGAACCATCCTGATTGAGTATGAGACGGGCACTGGCCGGTTCCACACAGACCGGATAGGTTCCTGATCCGTAGCTGAAAATGGCTATCCCCAGGCCACGCCGCAGTTGCCCTGTCTGGACTTTGGGCCACTCCTTGCGTTTTCTTTTCCAATCGATCAGTTCCCTGCCTTTTCTGATAGTGTCAAGCAGACCACAGGTCATAATCGGCTTTTTGGTGATCTGGCTTTTGTCACCCGGGCGGGCACCATTTTTTAAACGAAATTCAACGGAATCCATCCCGATCAGGCGTGCCGCCTCTTCCATAATAGCTTCAATAGCAAAGGTCATCTGGGGCGAGCCATAGGCGCGCATAGCTCCACCCGATGGAATATTGCCATAGATGGTTTTCGCATTACAGCTGTAGACAGTCCTTGGATACATATAGTGGGTTTTAGCGGCCGCTGCTGAAACTATCGAATGGCCATGGGAGGCATAGGCGCCTGTGTTTGAAAGGGCATCAAAATTAATAAGTTTGATTGTACCGTCCTTGTCCAGACCAACCTGAACCTTTACATCAAAAGGATGCCGGACCCGGGTGCCAATCATTCCCCCTTCACGATCCAGCTTTAACCGAACTGGTATACCGTCAAGGTTTTTGGTCAAAAAGGCCACCATCGGTTCAAGGATCACATCCTGTTTATTGCCAAATCCACCGCCAATGAATGGCTTCACAACTCTGACCAAGCCGGCATCCATATCAAGAGCTTCGGCCACTATCCTTCTTGCAATATGCGGAATCTGAGTCGAGGAGACAATGACGATGCGCTGATGATCGTCCATATATGCATAAGCTGTGTGATTCTCCAGGTGGCAATGCTGCATTATCTGGGTCTTGTAGCGTCCTTCAATCAGGTGGTCACACTCTTCTTTCACCTCCTCCAGGTTGCCCCCTGCAACAAAGGAGTGGGTTTTCACTACGTTCCCTGTTCCCTTGTGTATTTCAGGTGCATCATCTCCGAGTATATCTTCACGATTCACCAGAGGTTGAAAAGATTCATACTCAACATCAATAAGAGAAAGTGCTTTGGAGGCGGTAAGATCATTGTCTGCCACCACGATAGCAATCTCGTCACCCATGTAACGAACATAATCTGTAAGCAGCAGTCGATCTGCAACGTCGACATGGCCAGGATCCATGGAAAAAGGGTGACCGGCCGTTGCAAATTTCTTTTTAGGTATATCCTGGTATGTGAAAACGCCATCTACACCGGGTAGTGCTCGGGCTTTGCTCGTGTCGATAGTTAGAACACGGCCATGGGCAATGGTGGAACGCAGATATTTGGCCACGCGCATTCCGGGCATAGTGAAGTCATCTGTATAGCGGGCTTTGCCGGTTACTTTGGCAATTCCATCGATTCTTTGAACTGCTTTGCCTACTGCCATGGTTTTTCCCTGAATAAAAGTTCGATTAGTCTGGAACCTGCATTTTACGAAGCAAGACCTATTTACGGAGACGGGTATTTCCCATGCCAGAGAATATCCTGATAGTTCACGGGATCAGTAGCCCCTTCTGTATTAAAAATCAGAGCGGTGGAATCGGCATCGATTTTAAGGGCTTTTTTAAATTCCTCAAAATTACTGTTGTTGGTTATCAGGTCGAGAAGGCCAATGCCCACTGAGCCGGATTCACCAGCCTCGACCTGAGCGTCACCTGCCAGGGGATTGGCGAGGATGCGCATGCCGTTGGCGGCAACATGATTTTCGCAGCTCACATAGCAGTCAGTAAAATTTCGGAGTATATCCCAGGAAAGGGGGTTGACCTCCCCGCAGGCGAGACCAGCCATGATTGTCTCATGATCACCGGTTACCGCATGGGTTTTGCCATCTCCGGCTGCAGCTGAGGTGAAGACACAGGCGGCGTTGCCGGGTTCCATTATTATGAATTTGGGTGGATTATCCTGAAATCTATTGATTAAATAGCCGATCACTGCTCCGGCAAGGGCCCCCACACCCGCCTGGATAAAAACATGGCTGGGAAGAGTTCTTCTCTGAACCATCTGATCCACCGCTTCTGAACACATTGTCATATAGCCCTGCATAATCCAAAGGGGTATGTCACTGTAACCTTCCCAGGCGGTATCCTGAACCATATGCCAGCCGTTTTTATCAGCTTTTTCGCAGCATAACCGTACAGCATCATCGTAATTGAGGTCGGTTTCGAACACGGTGGCGCCATGTCCTTTGATGTTTTCCACTCTTGAGCTGGCGACTCCCTTCGGCATATAAATCACTGCTTTCAACCCAAGTTTTTCCGCTGCCCAGGCAATCCCTCTGCCGTGGTTACCGTCGGTTGCAGATGTAAGGGTCATCTGGCCGATTTGCTTGCGAACTTTTTCACTTTTCAGATAGTCGAAATCTACTTCTTCAACTTTTTTACCTAACTTGTCGCACATCAGTCGTGCGACGGAATAACTGCCTCCGAGAACCTTAAAAGCTTTGAGTTTGAAACGGGTAGATTCGTCTTTTACAAAAATGTCTCTAAGTCCCCAGGCCCGAGCCAACTCATCCAGACGGACAAGAGCCGTTGGCCTGTAACTGGGGAGCTTACTGTGAAACGTGAGAACCTTCTGGGCAATATCGTCAGAGAAATCTTTTGGAGCAGCTCCTCTGCGAGGGGTCTGCACCAGGTATTTCAGATTGTGGCTCGGGATTTTGTGTATCATTTGAGTCTCTCTTTGTTCTCTCAAGTACGAATCTGCTTGAGGTAATTATAGATGGTGTATCTTGAGGATCCAAAAACTCTGGCCATATAGTCAACTGAACCCTTGATCATGAAGACGCCTTCTTTGTCCAGCCTCTGCATGATTACGAGTTTGTCTGACTTGTCCATCATGGCCGGAATTTTGCCGTATTCGCTGATTTCAAGATCAATTGTCGATTCCATGGTTTCGGCAAAGGTACTTATGGAATCATTCTGACTGGTTCTCTTACTGTTATTGTTATCTTTGGCACTTTTACCGGTATTGAATGTAAAGTCGTTAAAGGCGGTCGCGAGAAAGGCGAAGTCGGTTACATTGAAGTTAATGCAGAGGCATCCTTCAAGTTTGCCTTCATTGTCCCGTACCATAGTTGTAGAGCATTTGAGGATTTTGCCGTCTTGGGTGGTACCTTTATAACCGAATTTATCAGGAGCATCGTCGCCGAACTCTTTCAGTAGTCGATACAGTGTGTCTGGGAGGGGGCAGCCGGGCTGGCGTTTGGTGATATTGCCCTCAATGTAGACCAATGATCTCTTTAAGTCCTTGAAATCATGGATAACAACTTCACATCGATCACCAAATACACTGGTGATGCCTTTAGCCAGATTTTTTAGAAATACAAGATTTTTTGGATCCATACTCTCCTTTTAATATCAACTTTTGTGTAAGTCAATAAATAAATTGTAAGAATAATTAAAATAAATTGCCACCTGCCTCGGCCACCTAATAAAATCTTTTCATTACAGGTAGTTAATGCTAATCTGAAAATTCTACTTCAAGGGTCTCGGATGAATCACCAGAATCTGGCAGTCGTTCGACTTCAGTTGACATGGAGTAAAAAAGTATGCCCAGACCGACGAACAGGTAGCCGCCAACTATACCATTGAATGAAGGCCAGTGGAGGCTGGCAGAGTGGATAATCCCCAGGCTGGCCATAGCCGCAGATACCAGCATAAACCCGCTGGCTTCTTTAAATTTGGCGTCGATTAAGTGTGCCAGGAATGCACCCCACATCAGGCCGGTTATTATCGCACCCTGGCTGAGAATCTGATGGCCAACTACATGTGCACCCTGTTGTCCGAGAGCGGCAATCAGCTCGGGATCGCTGATAGAAGGGATATTCTCAACGCCAAGACTGCCGAGAGCATTCAGCATTCCGCTCCATTTGATCATTAAAAAAGCTGAAACATGGGGCATCATGGCAATAGCAATCGCCATGCCGTGCCGACTCGGACAGGTTCTTGCGGTTTCACTTATAATAATTATCGCCACATAGACCAGGATAGGGGCGGTGGCTGCAAGCGGCACCAGGTTGCTGAGAAAGGCAAGAAATCCAAAACATGCGGCAAGAAAAAACACTACACCAACCGCCAGAACGTATCCGCAGCGGGCATTAATACGCTTATAGCCAGGATGTCCTATATATACAGTTGTCGGAAAAGGAGAACCGCATACGGCGCCCAGCATGGTGCCGAAACCATCGGTTAACATGGCAATTGAAACCGGATATTTATCGCCCACCGCTTCGGCCGATTCAACATTATTCATGGTTTCAATAAAATTGTAGATCTGAACAGGTATCAGGACGAGGAACAATTCCGGGTGGGCAAAGAGATATTGGATACCGACAATCATATCGCCGAAATATGGTATAGGGGGATAGAAGCCGATTCCGTCAAAATTAATAGATGCTTTACCAAGAATAAGAGCAATAACAGTGCCGGCCACAAGTGCTAAAAGTCCGGCAGGCAAATTGAAGGGCAGTTTGAAGCGGCCAACTAATCCCCACATGACGATGGTCAAGGAGACAAATCCTATGATCGGATCTTCGAAGACCATGGTGAGTGGTACTACTCCGATGAAGACCAGGGCTATACCGCAAAGGGTTCCGAGCATTCCGGCGCGGGGAGTGACTCTTTTGAGAAAAGGACCAATGAGAGCCCCTAAGGCCGCTACGATACCACCGATAAATCCTGCTCCTATCCCTATTTGCCAGGCAAGTTCGGCATCGTTTGTGGCCCAGTAGATGGGGCCGATGACCCCGAACAGGTAGACAAACATGACAGGAGTACTGATCCCATACGGCAGTGCAGTGACATCAGATCGCTGTTCTTTTTTGGCCAGACGTTGGGCAAGGTAGGTGTAAACACAAACACCAAGCAAAATAGCAACGGCAGCGCCGGGTACGATTCGTCCAAAGACAATTTCATCCGGCATGTGGAAAACAAATTTACAGATACCGCTCAGGACAATCAGGTTGGTCAGGTTGTCAGTAAACAACGCCCAAAAAGCACTAAGGTCGTTACGCGAAAATAATGGATAATGAAATGTCTTACTCATACTCCCCCCTTTTCTGCTGGAAAATTATTTTTTGTAGACTTCTTCTCCTAGTATGTGAACATTCTTAACCACTCTGTCATCGCCCAGCATTTGCAGTGCAAACAGTTTTTCAGTCAGGGTCTTACACCGTTTGAGGCGCCTGGCGAGCAGTGGAGTTGCATGGTAGTCAAGGACGATGAAATCAGCCTCTTTACCGGGCTCAAAGTTGCCGATCAGATCGTCAAGATCCAAGGTGAGTGCTCCGCCTTTCGTGGCGAGATAGAGTGATTTGAAAGGTGTGAGTCGATGGTTGCGAAGTTGTTGTGTCTTGTATAAATCGCTTATGGTTTGCAGCAGTGAAAAACTGGTACCGGCACCGATATCGGTTGCCAGTCCCACCTTTACCTTTTGTTTTTCTGCTCTCGCCAGATTAAATAGGCCGCTGCCTAGAAAGAGGTTGGAAGTGGGGCAGAATGCTATGCCTGCACCGCTTTTGTGCAGCAGTTCGAAATCATCGTCGTTCAGGTGAAGGCAATGGGCAAAGATGCTTCTTTTGGTTAAAAGACCATGGTGTGCATATACATCCAGATAACTGGATCGATCCGGGAACAACTCTTTAACCCATTCAACTTCACTGCTATTTTCAGCCAGGTGAGTGTGCAGGTAGAGATCAGGATATTCCTTGAGCAACTTTCCGGCCATGGCCAGCTGTTCGTTGCTGCAGGTAGGTGCAAACCTGGGAGTAACAGCATAACGCAGACGATCAATACCATGCCAGCGTTCGGCAAGTTCCTTGCTTTCACGGTAACCGCTTTCCGGGGTGTCGGTGAGATAGTCAGGGGCGTTGCGATCCATGAGTACCTTACCGCAAATCATTCTCAGGCGGCGCGCCTGGGCTGCTGAAAAGAATGCGTCCACTGATTGTTTATGAACCGTGCCGAACACGAGGGCGCTGGTTGTGCCGTTGCGCATCAATTCGTCGAAAAAGAACTCGGCTACATCACTGGCCTTGTCGGGATCACCAAACTCACGTTCGGTGGGAAAGGTATAGTTCTCGAGCCACTCCAGTAGTTGTTCGCCATATGAAGCAATGATTTCAGTTTGCGGATAATGCAGATGACAGTCAATAAATCCCGGAACGATCAGACTATTCGGATAATGGGTAACAGATGCATCAGCCGGCAACCTGGGTAATAACTTTTCGGCGTGACCAACTGCCTCCACCAGGCCGGATTTGACTATTATCAGGCCATCGGAGAAATACTCATAACTGATATCGTCTCCAACTTCAGCAGGATCTGCCAGAAAATGGAGTATTTCTGCCCGAAAAATCTGCACTTCGTCGATATTCATGATCAAGCGCTCCCGGTTCGTTCAATCAGTTTTTCTTTTATATCTGTTGGTATTGGCGCATATATAATCGATAATGGAGCCTTTGTCTACAATTTATTTGAAGATAAATAAAAATTTTGTTGAATGCACAAAGTAAATTTGTTATTGCATGGTTATGGTGTTCAGCGGTAAATGCATTATATTTTTTGTTTAATTTTTTCACGAAAAGATAAACTAAGATAAAGGAGTCATAGATGAGCAGCATATGGATAAAAAACCCACTTGCCATATATACACCGAACGGGGTGGATGCGCAGGGTGGAATTGTTGTGGAACAACAACAAATCGTTGAACTGGTTCCTAAAGGATTAGAGCCCACTGTCCCATGGGATGCACTTTTTGATGCGAGTGAACATGTAGTGTTGCCTGGTCTTATCAATACCCACCATCATTTTTATCAGACCCTTACCAGGGCCGTACCTGCTGCCTGTGGCAAGGAACTTTTCGACTGGCTCAGGGTTTTATATAATATCTGGGCAAAATTGAGTCCGACCCATGTGGAAACTTCGAGTCGGCTGGCGCTTGCTGAATTATTACTTTCTGGATGTACCACGGCTTCCGATCATCATTATGTCTTTCCTGCCGGTCTCGAGCACGCAATTGATATGCAGATTGCAGAAGCGGAGCAATTGGGTATAAGGGTGGCCCTGACCCGTGGGTCAATGAGCCTCTCCGTGGAAGATGGTGGGTTGCCACCTAAAAGTGTGGTGCAAAGTGAAGAAGTTATTTTAGCTGACAGCGAACGGCTTATAAAAGAGTATCATCAGCCTGAATCCGGGGCAATGGTACAGGTGATCCTGGCACCATGCTCTCCTTTTTCCGTGAGTGAAGCATTAATGGCTGAGACTGCTCGTTTAGCCAGGCGTCACGGAGTCCGGCTGCATACGCATCTTGCTGAGACCCATGACGAAACCAGCTACTGTCTGGATCTTTTCGGCGTGCGCCCTGTCGACTATTTAGAACGGGTGGGTTGGTTGGCAGGTGATGTCTGGCTTGCACACGGTATCCAGTTTGAACCTGAGGAGGTCAGGAGACTGGGCGCTGCGGGCGTTGGGGTCAGCCATTGCCCGAGTTCCAATATGGTTCTGGCGTCAGGTATCTGCTCAACTCTGGATCTAGAAGCTGCTGGTTGTCCGGTTGGGCTGGGAGTTGATGGCTCAGCTTCAAATGACTGCTCAAATCTTATGCAGGAAGTTCGTCAGGCACTCCTCCTGCAGCGTCTGAAGTACGGGGCCGGAAGAGTCGACCACCTGGATGCATTACGCTGGGGTACCCGGGGATCTGCACGTTGTCTTGGTCGAGATGATCTGGGTGAAATTTCCCCTGGTAAGCAGGCCGATCTTGCTCTATTTAAGTTGGATGAGCTGCGATTTTCCGGCACGGGGGATCCCCTGGCAGCCCTGGTGATGTGTGGAGCACACCGGGCCGACTATGTTATGGTAGCGGGACAATGGGTAGTGAAGGCTGGGGAGATACCAGGTTTGGATCTGGGCCAGCTTATTGCAGAACATTCAAACCTGGCCAGAGAGTTAATAGCTTGAAGTATCGTACTTGCGATAATCCTTTGTTGTAGCTCTGGATTCCCGCCTGCGCGGGAATGACGGCTGGTTCAACGACATTTCAGGTGTGATACAACACTGGTCATTTCCCCAAAAAATTTATAAATATCTTTTCAGATATCCGTGAACGAGAACAGGGAATCAGGTCAACTGCCTGATTCCCTGTCGTTTTCCTGGTCGGGAAGAGAGGATTTGAACCTCCGACCCCAGCGTCCCGAACGCTGTGCGCTACCTGACTGCGCTACTTCCCGACTGTTGTATCTAATCTCTATTTTTGTACTGAACTCAACGTTGTTATTCTTTATCATAGTGCGCTGACCAAGTCCAGTATAAAGGGCATTGTTGCAATCGGTTTTACGGTTCCAGGTAAAAATGGTAATATGGGTTTCTTACCGGCACAAGGATGGTTAAATAAATAATAGAGTGAGGGGCGTATGGGTGGAAGAAAGTTTAAAGATACAGAGTATAAAGGGTTTGAGCAGGGCCCCATTCGACCTCCCAGTGAGGCTGGGAGCCTCCTTATTCGTATTACCCGAAACTGCCCCTGGAATCGTTGTACTTTCTGTCCTGTCTATAAGGGATCTGATTTTTCTCTGCGCCCTGTAGAGCATGTACTTGAAGATATAAATATTGTGCACCGCTATGTTCTTCAGATCAGGAAGAGTGCGGAAAAAACAGGGAAGATCTCTCCTGTCGACATTAAAAAAATGGTTGAGGTTGAAGGCGGATATGACCGGACAGCACTGAACGCCGCTTTACAGTGGGTTTCGAACGGCATGGGGTCAATCTTCCTGCAGGATGCAAACAGCCTGATTATTAAACCGGAACGTCTTATCACCATCCTTATTCATTTACAGAGATGTTTTCCGTGGGTTCAGAGAGTTACCTCCTACGCCCGCTCTCACACTATTGCCAGGACTAGCGATGACAATCTCAGCCTGATCGCGAAAGCGGGATTGAACCGCATACATATCGGCATGGAATCCGGGAGTGATAAGGTTTTGGCTGCTGTTAAAAAAGGTGTCGATAAAAAAACGCATATTAGAGCGGGACTGAAGGTGAAAAAGGCGGGAATGGAGCTTTCAGAATATGTTATGCCCGGGCTTGGCGGAGCAGTACTTTCCCGAGAGCACGCACTTGAAACCGCTGATGCCCTGAACAAAATCAATCCGGATTTTATTCGTCTTAGAACTCTGACTATCCCAAATCATGTGGAACTGTTTGATAAGTATAAGACAGGGGAATTCAGAAAATTAAATGGCCTTGAGACAGCTAATGAACTTCTCATTTTTCTGCAACAGTTGGACGGGATCACAAGCAGTCTGAAAAGTGATCATATCCTCAACCTTTTTGAAGACCTTGAGGGTAAGTTCCCGGAAGATAAAGCGAAAATGGTGGGGATCGTATCGGATTTTCTTAATATGTCACCTACTGATCAGGTAACCTATCAGGTTGGCCGCAGAATGGGAATGTTTAGAGGGCTAAAAGATATGGATGACAGTGGGCGGCGTGAGCAGGTTGAGGAGATCTGCAATCGCAACAGTATCACTCCCGAAAACGTCGATCCAGTGATTGATGAGATGATGAAACGGTTTATTTAACCCGAATAAATAGGAACTCTAGAATGCTTGGATAAGTGGTAT
>LGVF01261246.1_pt2 | contig 10123 bp, 9 predicted proteins | sample 469901 | NCBI WGS metagenome assembly LGVF01 (sample SAMN03893561, study PRJNA290197) | marine sediment metagenome | material: sediment; isolation source: combined push core samples #3730, #5133, and #5579 collected at Hydrate Ridge | place: Pacific Ocean: Hydrate Ridge | reverse complement strand
TTTATTATGTCGGTGAAAATATATCACAATCCGAGATGTGGAAAAAGCAGAGCAGGTTTAAAAGCTGTACAAGAAGCAGGTATAGAACCTGAAATAATTAAATATCTTGATTCTAAACCTGGAGTGGCAGAGATTATGGATATTCTGGAAAAGCTAAATATGAAGCCAATAGAATTGGTGAGAATTAAAGAAGCTATTTGGAAAGATAATTACAAAGGGAAAGAACTTTCTGATAAAGAGGTAGTTTCGGCTATGGCTGAAAACCCTAAATTAATGGAACGACCAATAGTAGTTAAAGGTGATAAAGCTGTATTGGGGCGTCCTACAGAAAACATCAGTGAATTTTTAAAGTAAAATATGAAGAATTACATAATTCTTTTTTTTCTTATCATAATGATGTCTATCAGTTGTGATAACAATACTGTTGTTAAAAATATTGAAATTGATAACTACTCATTATTAGATTCTGTTTTTGAATCGCACAGTAGTAATTTTGACAGTGTAGTCCCTTCTATTTTTGTTAGTAATATTACTTCTAGCTTAAAAAATTTAACAATAAGTGATAAAAAAGAAATTTTCATCAAATGTTTACTTGCTAACGTACTCCGAAATAACAAAAATATTATCCTCCAACGCCTTACTATTATTGATATTAAAGAAAGGTTGAACGACAATAGAATTGTTACTAAAGAGGAATTACAATGGCTTGAAAATATAAGTAAATCATACAGAACAAAATCTATGGATTTTGATGCTTTACTCAAAAAAGTAGATGTATTTCCACCTTCTTTAATTATTGCCCAAGCTATTGTTGAAAGCGGTTGGGGAACTTCGAGATTTGCCATTGAGGGCAATTCAATTTTTGGTGAACACTTTTCTAATGGTGCTGAAGGAAATTATATTCAAGCAGGTGAATCTGAGATAAAGCTAAGAGCATTTAAAACAATTATTGAAGCTGTAGAAAGTTATAGCTTAAACCTAAATAGGCACCGTGCATATAGAAATTTAAGAGAAATGCGTTTTATTGCTAGACAAAATAATGAAAAATTAAATTCTCTTGAACTCGTAAAAGCTTTGGGTAGTTATTCTGAAATGGGTGTTGAATACATTAAATATCTAAAGAGAATAATAGATAAAAACTCTTTATTATTATTTGACAATTTAGTTCTTGAAAAGTCAAAAACTGAATATTATGTTTTTGTAAAGAACTAACTTTCAAATATAAAATAATATGGAAAGAGCCTTTATCTAATACCAATTACTTTATGAAATGTCGTTAAATAAAATCAAAGTATTTTTTCTTTATGGGAATATTAAATTAGATGCATAGCCATAGTTACGGAACTAATTTTATATGAAGCAGTAAAGGAAAAAGACAACTATTTTATAAGACATTTCATGATGTAGTTGGTATAACTCGCCCGTATAGAAGCGCTAGCCTTTGTTTGTAGTTACTTGTGAATATTGGGTTGTGGCGGTCATCGCCTTAGCGTGACCCCCACAACACACTTATGAACAGTAACAACAAATAAAGCTAGAAGTGGATAGACGGAAATAGCGCCAAATATCAAAGAAATATATAAGTTGCTTGACTTTAAAAACTTTAGATATTAATACATATAAATTCTTATATTCGCTACTCTAATAACCAATATTTAATAACCAACGTAAGGGCAAGGACATCCTTGTTTGAGCTAGAGTATCGTAAAACTTTTTATTTAATACTGTTTTAGGATCTCTTCAAGAAATTTTATCACATGAAAAATGAAGTAGTAATAGTATCGGCTGTTCGAACTCCAATTGGTAGTTTCGGTGGAAGTTTATCAACAATCCCTGCAACAAAATTGGGAGCAACAGCTATAAAAGGTGCTTTAGAAAGAATTAACTTAAGCCCAGAATCTATTGAAGAAGTATTTTTTGGAAATGTAATTCAGGCTAATTTAGGTCAGGCACCTGCAAGACAAGCATCGATTTATGCAGGAATTCCAAATACTGTTCCGTGTACAACTGTAAACAAAGTTTGTTCATCAGGAATGAAAGCCATGATGATAGGTGTACAATCTATTATAGCTGGAGATAATGATATAGTTATGACAGGTGGTATGGAAAACATGTCGCAAATACCTCATTATTTTTCTAAAGGTAGAACTGGTCAAAAGCTAGGCGATTTTAAAATGAATGATGGACTACTTAGAGATGGCCTATTAGATGCATATACCGGTACGCATATGGGCGAAAGTGCTGAGCTTTGCGCTACTGAGATGAAATTATCTAGAGAAACACAGGACACCTACTCTATTGAATCTTATAACCGATCTGCTAAAGCTTGGAAAGAAGGGAAATTTGATAATGAAATTGTACCTGTTGAAATTCCTCAAAGACGTGGAGATGCAATATTAATTTCTGAAGATGAAGAATTCAAAAATGTGAAATTTGAAAAAATTCCTTCATTACGTCCAGTTTTCAAAAAAGATGGAACTGTTACGGCAGCAAATGCATCAACTATTAATGATGGAGCTGCAGCTGTAATTTTAATGAGTAGAAAAAAAGCAGATGAGCTAGGAATTAAACCTCTAGCTATAATTAAATCGTATGCTGATGCTGCTCACGAGCCTGAATGGTTTACAACTGCTCCAACAAAAGCAATGAATAAAGCATTGGATAAAGCAGGTTTAAATGTAAGTGATATGGATTACTTTGAAATTAACGAAGCTTTTGCCGTAGTGAGTTTAGCAAATATGCAGAACTTAGATTTAGATCATGCTAAAACAAATGTTAATGGAGGTGCTGTATCATTAGGGCATCCACTAGGATGTTCGGGTGCTAGAATAGTGACAACTCTTTTAAATGTACTTGATCAAAATAATGCTAAGTATGGTTTAGCTGGTATTTGTAATGGTGGTGGTGGTGCATCAGCAATGATAATCGAAAAAATATAATTTCTAATAAAATATTGCCCGAACATGCTTATATTCGGGCAATATTTTTATTTATAGCTTTTACTAATTGTAGTTGCTATTATTTTAATACTTTTTACTGATTTATGTATTATGGTTATATTATATGAATAATAATTATTCAGTAAAATAGTACTATTAAACCTTTTATTGTTCACATTTATAATAATATCCTTGTATGATATTTACCATATTCATATTAGGTTAACCTAAGCAGTATTAATGAAATACGGAATTTGCAATCTTAGTGTAATACCTGTCAGGATAGATAATAACCACGATAGTGAACAAGTTAATCAATTATTATTCGGAGAATATTTTATTGTTCTTGAAGAATTAGATTCTTGGCATAAAATTGAAAGCTCTTTTGACAATTCAATTGGGTGGATAGATAAAAAACAATACTTACCCATCACGGAAAATGATTATCATAAACTAGATTCTTCTAAACAGATTCTTGCAAAAGATTTTCTTGACTTTGTTTTTGATGAAGAAAATAACATGCTTCCTGTTACAATAGGATCATTACTTCCTTATTTTTCTAACAACACTTTATTAATTGGTGACAAAGAATACAATTATGAAGGTGAAGTAGTTGTAAGTAAAAATAAAATTTTAAATAATAAAAACAATTTAGTAGATACAGCTTTTACATATTTAAACGCTCCATTTTTATGGGGAGGAAAATCACCGTTAGGAATAGATTGTTCTGGTTTTACCCAAATGGTTTATAAGTTAAATGGAATACAAATACCTAGAACATCTGCAGAGCAAGCAAAATATGGTGAAGTACTAAGTTTTATTGAAGAATCAGAACCAGGTGATTTAGCTTTTTTTGATAACGAAGAAGGTATTATTAACCATGTAGGTATTATTTTAGAGGACAATTATATTATACATTCTCATGGAAAAGTACGTATTGATAGAATAGATCATACTGGAATATATAATATTGATACACAGAGACATTCCCACAAATTGCGAGTTATCAAAAAGATATGTTAAAGTTTTAATTGTAGTATTTTTCTTTCTTTTTTTTTGTACATTAGTTCATACTAAAACTTTAAATATTACTACAATGAAAGCAAAAATTAAACAAAAAGTAGCTGAGGCTGGTGAAAAAATCAAAAGGTTTAAAGTAAAATTAGACTATAAAACTTTTATCACGATTAAAGATATGGGATCTCTTGACTTATGGAAAGACAGATATCCGAATGCAAAAGTTGTTGGTACAATTTTTGTATAAAAAAGCTTTAAATTACTACAACAAAAAAGATTCCAAAAATGGAATCTTTTTTTTATTATTAGTATTTATATTTGCCTATCAGCAAAATCAGTTTATTAATAATTATCCCTAAATAAATGCAAAATCAAAAAGGATTTAATAAAAACCAAACAACTGAAGTTTTAATAAACTCTTTCATTTTTGTAATTCCAATGGCTATGTTTTACATGCAAGGGAATAAGCTTCTTGCAGCATTAGCGGCAATGGCTGCTTTTTTTAACTTGTATTCAATATCATTATCTAAATCAGATGTAAAATCAACTATAGTTGGAAGTTATGTTTCTAATGTCTTAATAGCTTCTTTTATAATTTATCATTATTTTAATAATAGTGATTGGATTTTATTCAGCATTTGGTTATTAATAACTATTTGGTTTATCTATAAGCTTAAAGGAAAAATAACTAGCTGATTATGAGTCATATATAGTATTGGTGTATCATCACAGCTATCATCCTTCTTTGTTTTATTTAATAAAAATCAATCTAATAAGGTTTTGCTATTATCTAATAAATAATTATGATCAATTATTCGATGAAATTAACTAAAAAATCGATAAATTGCACATCAAACTACAATTATAAAAAGCCTACCCATGTTAAACTGTATTACAGTAGATGATTCTATCATACAACTAAAAGTTATTTCTGAGCTTGTTAAAAGGCATCCAGGGTTGAAATTGGTTGGCGAATTTACTAATGCGTTAGAAACAAGAGAGGCCTTAAAGCACACTAAAGTAGATTTAATATTCCTAGACATTGAAATGCCAGTTGTTTCTGGTCTTGATTTTTTAGAAACCTTTAAAGATATACCTCAAGTAATAATAGTTACCGCTAAAAAGGAATATGCTTACGATGCATTTAAGCATGATGTTACTGGTTTTTTAAGTAAACCAATTAACAAGGTAGATTTTGATAAAGCAATAAATAGAGCCATTCTGTTTCATGAAAATGTATATAACAAAGATGAAACTACTACTGATGATGAAACTATATTTGTTAAAAACAACCTTATAAATAAAAAGTTATTTCTTAAAAACATTAAATGGATTGAAGCAGTTGGTGACTATGTTAAAGTTGTTACTGATGATGGTAACTATATTGTTTTGTCTACAATGAAAGCATTTGTTGCAAAATTACCTGAAGAAAGATTTATGAGAATTCACAAATCTTTTATAGTAAACCTAGAAAGAGTTAAAAAATTCAATAGTAAAACAGTTGAAGTTGAAGGTAAAGAACTTCCATTAAGTAGAACTAAGAAAAATAAACTTTTCGAAATGCTAAATGCTAATTAGTAGTACTTTATAATGAAATATAAAAATACTTTTACTAAATAATAGCTATTTAAAATAAGAAGACTAAATCTTTGTCAAAAAATTATATCTTCATATTTATTGTAATTAATTTACTGAGAAATTGAATTAATAATTTTACTAATATCACTTCTATTACTTAATATTTCTTTATTAACTGAATTAGAACTACTTACCCTTAAAATCTTTTTTAATTTTATAAATAAACGCCAATATTCATAACTAAGTATACCTAAAAAGCCTGTACAGATAAGGAATACTAATGATAATGAAATATTTAAAAAATTATTTAACAACAATAAATATATAGTGTAAATTATTGGGAATACTGCCAAAGATCCAATAGCATAATATAATGTGGAATGAAATTGTACATCCTGTATTTTCCTAGTTGTAAAATATGGGATTTTATATGGAATATAATTAAACAACAAACCAATTAGATATAAAGGAAATATAAATATCAAAGTTAGATATATATACCAATATGATTTATTATCACCTATTACATTCACACTATAATCATTAGTAGATTTATTATCAACCATATTTTTATATTCTAAAGTTTTTCTAACTAATATTTCATAATTATCTACTTCAGATTCTTTATACCTTAAAATATCTTCTACTAACCTTTGATCTAGTTTTATTTTATTTTCATATGAAATACTACCCCTAGTATTTGTGTTATTATAGTTTATCTCTGTTAAATAGTTTACAGCATCGTACTCCTCATCATTAAGAGGTATATTTACTATCAATGGTTTTATAGCCTCTTTAATGGCATTATTCAAACTATTTAATCCCTGTGGCTTATTTATTTTGTATTCTTCAATATAATCCTTTACTAAAATTGCTTTTCCAAAATTGATATGAATTTTTGATCTCAGCCAATAATAATGCTCATATTCTATACCTACAGGTACTATTTTTACATTAAGTTCTTCATTATAATTTAACTCAGTTTGAAATGCTATGCGGCTTATTCCTTTTTTAAAAGCTCTCAATTTTTTATAACCAGCATGATTTGCCTCTGGAAAAATCACTAATCCATTTCCATTGGCGATAACTTTCATAGTCCTATCAAATATTTCCTGATTTTTTCTCACATTTTCAAAACCATCTCTAATTCTGAAAACAGGTAACATTTTAATTGAATATAGGAAGTTTGCTATGTGTTTATTTTTAAAAATATCAGATCTTGCTAAAAAAGATGTTTGACTTTTACGAGTAAAAGCTACTGCTAATGGATCTATTAAAGCATTCTGGTGGTTGGGTGCATAAATCACCGGATCTCCTTCAATGATGCCGCTTTTATCATTAAAACTAAATTTATAATATACACGAAAAGCCTTTGAAAGATAATATTTCAAAGAAGCATAAAGTATAGATTTTTTTTCAATATTGTCAATACTCATAAAGTCTGATTTTAATTATTATCTAGATAAGAAACTAGAAATAAATAATTATTTATTAGGAATTTTACTCCAAACCGTTGCAATTGCTAAGCCTGATATTATATGCCAAATACCCCACCAAGCAGCTACAAATGCCATACCTCCTAGCCCATCGAATAATTTTGGGTTAAATATTAGTACTAATGCTAAACCTGAATTTTGAATTCCAGTTTCAATTGATAAAGTTCTTCTATCAATTTTTGGAAGTTTAAACAATACAGCCAGTGAATATCCTGTTGATAATGCTAATAAGTTATGTACAAAAACCATTAAAACTATTAGGTGAAGATATTTCAAAATAAATTCAAAGTTAAGACTCATTGCTCCTATAATTAACCCTACAAAAAACACCAATGAAAAAATCTTTAGTGGTTTTGCTATTTTGAAAGCTAGTTTTTCAAAATAATGCCTAAACAACAAACCCAAAACAACTGGAATACCAAGTAGTATCATCACTGTTTTTACCATTTGATAAGGGTCTATTTGTATTGGAATAACAATATCTGAGGTCTCTGAATATAAATTTCCCCAAAAAGAAAAATTCAAAGGAGTCATAAATATTGCTGAGATAGTTGCAAGTGCAGTTAAACTAATTGACAAAGCAGAATTACCTTTTGCCATCGAGGTCATAAAATTTGAAATATTTCCTCCTGGCGAAGCGGCTACTAATATCATCCCTAAAGCTACTGATGCCGTAGGTTTTATAATCAGAATTAAAACAAATGTAAGTGCTGGTAAAGCAATAAATTGAGAAAACACACCTACAAACATAGATTTTGGGTGATTCAACACTTCGGTAAAGTGCTCAAACTTAATTTCTAAAGCTACACCAAACATAATTATTGCAAGTGCAAAATTAATTATTAGCATGCTACCACCGTTAAAATTTAATCTGATTTTATCTAGAATACTTAAATCCTGAAAAGCATTTAAATCAATTGATTCAACTGTATCATTATATAAAGTTAGCTTTTGATGATCTTTGTAAAAAACAATTTCAATATTCTCTATTTTATTAGGCTTACCTATAATCTCTATAAGTTCTTCTTTTGACATTCCAATTCTAATATCATGGAAAGACTTAATATTTAATTTATCTTCTTTATTATGAATAGCAATATTTTTATACTCATCAATATTATCAGGAGCTAGATAATAATCATTTACTTTCCCTTTTTCTATATAAACAGTATTATTACCATTATAAATCCATCGTTCAACTTTCTGTTCAGTTGAAGGTAATCCAACTTTTGAAAGTAAATTTTCCTTTGTCACACCTACTTCAACTTTTTTTAATTCTTCATTATTAAAACTTTTACTACAAGAAGAAAAATAAAGTAACGAGATTAAGGGAATAATAAATTTTAACAATTTCATAATTAGATAATTATAGATGTATTGTCAATAATATTTTTGACATCATTTTATATAGCAATAATAAAGAAAATCTTTATCAACAAAAAATATCCCCAAGTATTAAAATACTTGGGGATTAAATATTGATTATATCAATAATTCTATAAGTGAATAACTTCTCCGTAAGCTTCAGCAGTAGCCTCCATTACAGCCTCGCTCATTGTAGGATGTGGGTGAATTGCTTTAAGTATTTCATGACCTGTTGTCTCAAGTTTACGAGCTACTACAGCTTCTGCAATCATCTCGGTAACATTATCTCCAACCATATGACAACCTAACATTTCGCCATATTTAGCATCGTAAATTACTTTTACGAAACCATCTTTAGCTCCAGCTGCAGCTGCCTTACCTGATGCAGAGAATGGAAATTTACCAACTTTTATTTCATGCCCTGCCTCTATAGCAGCTTTTTCTGTCATACCAACAGATGCTACTTGAGGGTTACAATAAGTACATCCAGGAATATTTCCATAGTCAATAACTTCNNGGATTCATCCCTTTTATGTTCTCAACAGCAGTAATACCTTCAGCAGAAGCAACGTGTGCTAATGCTGGACCAGCAACAACATCACCAATAGCTAAGTATCCTGGTATATTAGTATTATAATATTTATCAACAACAATTTTGTCTCTATCAACTACAATACCTACATCTTCTAAACCTAGGTTTTCAATATTTGTTTTGATACCAACTGCAGATAAAACTACATCAGCCTCAATTACTTTTTCTCCTTTTTTAGTGCTGACATATACTTTTACACCTTCGCCACTTGTATCTACAGAAGTAACTTCAGCACTAGTCATTACTTTTATTTTCGACTTTTTAAAAGAACGCAATAAAGCTTTTGATACATCCTCGTCTTCAACAGGAACTATGTTTGGTAGATATTCTACAATAGTAACTTCAGTGCCCATAGTATGGTAGAAATACGCAAACTCAACACCAATTGCTCCCGAACCAACAACAACTAATTTTTTAGGTTGCTTTTCAAGAGTCATTGCTTTTCTATATCCGAAAATCTTTTCTCCATCCTGAGGTAGGTTAGGTAATTCGCGAGAACGTGCACCCGTAGCTATAACAATATTCTGAGCAGAATACTCAGTAACATTTCCATCAGCATCGGTTACATCAATTTTTTTTCCAACTTTTAATTTTGCTGTACCTGAAAGAACATCGATTTTGTTTTTTTTCATCAAAAAATCAATACCCTTACTCATTCCGTCAGCTACACCTCTACTACGCGAAATAACCGCAGAAAAATCTTTATCTACGTTATCAGCTTTCAAACCATACTGCTCAGCATGATTCATATAATCAAAAACTTGAGCACTCTTTAAAAGAGCTTTTGTTGGAATACATCCCCAGTTTAAACAAATTCCTCCAAGGCTTTCTCTTTCAACAATAGCAGTTTTAAAACCCAGTTGAGAAGCACGAATAGCAGTAACATAACCACCTGGTCCACTTCCAACTACTATAATATCATATGTCATTGTAATAGTTTTAATAATTCAATAATTTCCTAATAATTAAAATATTCTGATAATTTTTCCCAAAACAAAATATTCTCTCTTTACAGAATGCGAATTTAAGAAAATTTAGGCTATTGAATACATCAAATTTTTGTTAAATTATTTCATTGGAATATTAATATTGTGATGAGCATCATATTTTTAAAACCACCCTTTTTGTAAATTTAA
>LGVF01670703.1_pt1 | contig 10128 bp, 12 predicted proteins | sample 469901 | NCBI WGS metagenome assembly LGVF01 (sample SAMN03893561, study PRJNA290197) | marine sediment metagenome | material: sediment; isolation source: combined push core samples #3730, #5133, and #5579 collected at Hydrate Ridge | place: Pacific Ocean: Hydrate Ridge | reverse complement strand
AAGTGCTATTAATGATAAAACTAATGAAGTAATAATATTTACAAATACAAATAAGGCTGGATCAAAATCATACTTCTTTTGAAAATAACTAGCAGTTACAACATTAAAAGCAACCATAACAGCACAAATTAAAGTGTAAAAATCACCTAAATTAAAGCCACTTAAATCACCTGATTTGTATGTAAGAATAAATAGTCCGCTAATAGCAATTATTACACTAATAATATTAAATATATCTACCTTTTTCTTGAAGAATAGATAATACAAATAAGGTACAAATACAATGTTTAATTGCGTTATAAATCCATTTTTTGATGCCGTAGTATGGATGTTTCCCATGGTTTGAAAGTAAAACCCAAAGAATAAGAATAGCCCCGTAATAACACCGTATTTTATAATTGATTTGTTAATGTCTTTCAATCTTCTAAAATATACAATAAAAAGTAATATAGCCGCAGTTAAAAACCTTCCAACCATAATACTATTTGGTCCAAAGCCATTACTTGTTGCAATTTTAGTTATTGGAAATCCCAATCCCCAAATAATAGTAATCAAAAATATTGATATTTCTGCATAGGTAGCTTTTTTACTCATAGTTTCTCTCCATTAAGAAAAAGCAATTCAAAATGAACTGCTTTATTTAAGTCGTTTCTTTAATTTTATAGTTAATTCCTCATAACCGGGCTTTTCCAGTAAAGCAAACATATTTTTCTTATAGTCTTCTACACCAGGTTGGTTAAATGGATTTACACCAAGAACATACCCACTAACTCCACATGCTATTTCAAAGAAATATACTAAATATCCAAAACTATATGGTGATATTTCAGGAATATTAATTATTATATTAGGAACTCCACCATCATTATGTGCTAATAATGTTCCTAAAAAGGCTTGTTTATTTACGTAATCAATTTTTTTACCTGCTAAATAATTTAATCCGTCAAGATTCAATTCATCCTCTAATACAGCCATTTCCCTTCTTGGTTTAATAACATTTAAGACTGTTTCAAATAGATGTCTTTCTCCATCTTGAATATATTGTCCTAAACTATGTAAATCAGTACTAAAAGAAGCACTAGCAGGGTAAATTCCTAAATGGTTTTTCCCTTCACTTTCACCATATAATTGCTTCCACCATTCTCCAACAAAGAATAATGATGGCTCATAGTTAACTAACATCTCAATCTTTTTACCACTTCGGTAAAGTAGATTTCTTATTGCGACATATTTATATGCTTCATTTTCTAAAGAAGCTTCTTGGTACTCATTCTTGGCATCTAGTGCACCTTGCATCATAGTATCAATGTCAACTCCCGATGCTGCAATAGGTAATAATCCCACCGCTGTAAGGACACTAAATCTTCCCCCAACATCATCAGGTACAATAAATGTTTCATATCCTTCTTTGTCAGCTAACATTCTTAAGGCACCTTTTGATTTATCAGTAGTAGCATAAATTCGGCTATTTGCTGCGATTTTACCATACTTATTAATCAATATTTTTTTAAATGCTCTAAAGGCAATTGCTGGTTCTGTAGTCGTTCCTGATTTACTAATAACATTAATTGAAAAGTCTCTACCGTCAATATAATCAATTAAGTCCATCATATAACTACTAGAAATATGATGTCCAACAAAAATAACATCAACTTTTTTATTTCGATCAAAATGTTTATTCAACATATCTATAGCTGCTTTTGATCCTAGATAAGACCCACCAATCCCAATTACTAATAAGATTTCTGAATCATTTCTAATTTTTAATGCAGCTTTTTTAATTCTTTTAAATTCATCTTTATCATAATTTTCAGGTAAATCAACCCATCCTAGGTACTCATTACCCTTACCTGTTTTTTCGTGAATACTTTGATGTGCTCTAATAATTTCCTCTTCAATTTTAGGTAAATCCTTTTCCTTAATAAACGAAAGGGCTTTACTGTAATCAACTTTAATATATTTATGCATAATAACGCCTCCTTATCACCATTAAATATTACCATAATCCATTTTAAAAGTATAGACAAAAGACAACAGAATACAGCAAAAGCATTAAAAAAGCGATGATTATTCATCGCTTTTAAAACTGTAGTAACTTAACCATTCAGTAAGTTTTGCTTTTAAAGGAGTAAACCCGCTCTTTAAGATAATGTTATATCGTTTTTTTCTCTTATGTAGTTCCTTAAAACTTAAACTAAGTTTTTGATCACTAACATTTAAAACTTTTAACTCAATTACATCTCCTAAAGTAACATAGTCTTCAATACTACGCACAAAGCCGTCGCTAAATTCTGATATGTGAATTAACCCTACATAATCCTCATTAACTTTTACAAATGCTCCATATGGCTTTATTGCAGTAATCTCTCCTCTAATAATGCTTCCTTCTTTCATTTTGAAACACCTCATTTTAGATTACTCGTAAATAGTATATCAAAAAAGGGGGATAGTTCAAAGAAAAGAAAAAAAGAAAATCAGCTTCTGATTTTCTTTATACTATTTAATATTTTCTACTCCAATAATTCCTGGTACCTCTTCTAAAAGAATAGCTTCAATACCATCTTTAAGTGTTGAATCAAGAGCGCTACAACCTACACATGCTCCCATCATTTCAACATAAACAATACCATCTTCATAGCTTATGTATTTTACATCTCCACCATCTCTTTGTAAGTAAGGTCTTACTTTGTGAAGAATCTCTTTTACTTGTTTCTCTATTTGTTCATTTCCCATAAAATCACCTCAATTTACTTTTGCAAACATATTATACACTGTTTTAAAAGATGTGTATAACAAAACGCTAATAAATTGAACAACTCCTTAAACAGTTCTCTTTAAAATGTAGTATGGAGCGTTAGGAGTACACGATTCCATTAGATAATCTGGTATTGTTTCAAAGTTCTTTTCAGAAAACCCTTTGAATCTTAACATGTCCGCACTATAGTCACCAACAATATATACATATTTGTTTAAATAATTTACATATCTTTCATTAAAAGCCTTTATTTCAAGGGCTTCTTTGTAGTCTTTTACTACTTCGAATTTTCCGTGTTCTGTTTCAATCATTTCTTTACCTCCTTTAAATAGTTCTTTCTATAATCTCTTACTTCTTTATACTTTAACACAATTAGGATTGAAAAACCTACAAAAACTATTATATAGAATAATGCCGCTAAATAAAAGACATATAGATGATCAATATCATATAGTAACCCACCAACAATAAATCCGATCGTTGTTCCAAGTCCAACTACACTCTGTCTAACACCAACTAAAATTCCTTGGGAAATGCTTTTGTTATCGGACATAAAACTAATTGCAGTTGGTTCATAAATTGCAAGTATTATTGTATACCCCATGTAATATGTATATAGTCCAAAGAATAGATTTTTTGACTGAAAAGCAAGAATAATTAAGATTGGAGCAAACATAAACTGAATTTGTAAGAATCTAAAATTATGCATTCTCTTTAAAAAATATGGAGCAATGTAAATATTAGATATCAAACTAATAACTCCTGCTACAAAGACAACTAATCCTAGTTGTGTAGCAGTATTCCCTTCATCAATAACATAATAATCAAGAAATCTTCTTATATTACTATGAGAAAAACTAATAAAGAAAGTTAGTGTAATAGTAAATATAGGAACCCATGGTAACTTAAAAGCTTGTTTTACATTGTTCCAAAGATGTAATCTCGTTACATGGTTATCTGTATCAACTAAATCTGTTTTTTCAAAATACATAACTGCCGAAAAAACAAATAGTAAAATAGCTTGTATGATAAATATTAAATAATAATGGGGTGATAACACATCTGTGATTATACCACCAATTATATAGGCGATTGCACCACCTATTAAATATAGGGAAACGGTGTAACTAAGTACTTTATTACGTTCCTGTTCATCTTGAAATGAATCATTTATATAAGAGTAAATATTGACTAATACTCCACCAAAAAATACACCACTTATTAGTGCTGCTATTAATAATGTGTATTCCGAATTAAATACACCAAATAAAAGTTGTCCTACACCAAACCCTGCAAATATCAATGCAAGTACTTTGTTCCGGTCCCTAATATCACCTAATGCACCCCATAAGGTAGCAAATACTAATAAACCAAATCCACCACTTGCTAAATATAATCCAATAAAAAGACCCGATATGTTTAAAGAGTTAGTATACGCAGGAACTGCGGGATTCCCCAAACTAAATAGAAATCCATACATTAATGAAATTAATAATACGTATTTTTTCCTACGACTCATTTACATCACCTATAAGTTATTCGTTTGTAACTAAAATAATACTTTCTGTAACTATTGCTTCTTCTTTACCAACAATTCCAATACCTTCACCAGTTGTTGCTTTAACACTTACATATTCAAGTTCAATCTCGAGTAAATCAGCAATATTTCGTCTCATTTCCATGATATATTCCTGTAGTTTAGGTCTTTCTAGAAAAATAGTAGAATCTATATTTATAACTCTATATCCTTTGCTTTTTACTTCACTCATAACCTTTTTCACAAGTAAACTAGAGTCTATACCCTTAAATTGTATTGAAGTATCTGGAAAAAGTTTCCCTAAATCTCCTAAGGAAAGAGCTCCAATAAGGGATTCACAGACAGTATGAAGCAAACAATCTCCATCACTGTGTCCTACACTTCCTTTATAATGAGGAATAGTAACTCCTCCTATTATTAGCTTGTATCCTGTTTCTAGTCTATGAGTATCGTTACTTTGTCCTATTCTTATCATAATATCACCTTCAAAAATTTAACGTCATGTTTAGTTGTTAGCTTTATTGAGCGATAATCCCCTTCTACAAAAGAAGGTGTAACAGTAGTAAACTTAGCTATAAGATCAGTATCATCTGTAGCTAAATAGTTAGCTTTTATCGCTTTTTTGTGTGCATTCATTAATAAATCTCTTGAAAACGCCTGAGGAGTTTGAATTGAAAGTAATTTACTTCTATCAAGAGCCTTGCCTAAGCGGTTTCCATTGGTTTTTACTATCGAATCAGTAACATAAACTGCTAATGTAGTCGCTTTTGAAGTAGGTAAATCAATCAATAATCTGTCTATAGCATTAGAATTTATGAATGGACGAGCACTATCGTGAATCAAAATATAGCTATTTTTCGCACTAAGTAGCCCTTTATAGACACTTTCTTGCCTTGAATCTCCACCTAAAATAATATGTGCTACAACTTTAGAATATCTTTCATACATGTAGTTAAAATCTCTATCAGAACAAACAAGTATGATTTCATGACATTTCTCATAGTCTTTAAAGAAATCAATACTATAATCTAAAACCTTTTTTCCATTTATTTCCAATAAAATTTTATTAAAATCATAACCTGTTCTAACACCACTTCCAGCAGCTAAAATTATCACAGAAAACTTCAAATATATCACCTCAATCATTAGTATTAAAATTGTATAATTACAAAGTGCAAATTTAAAAATAAACAATAAATTTTAAATCTTTTTTATAAGTATTTTTTCAATATAATATATAAAAATTTTAGAAACATTATTCATCATCTATAGTATCAAATTTCACAAAATAACTTAGTGTTTTTCTTTGTGTGATTTGTAATTTATCCACACTATTTTACCATGTGTTTCGCTCTCTCTTCAACCTATCAACCGTGTGTTATTAGTATCTCGTTTTTTCTTATGGCTAACTCGAAGGAACAACGTAATTTTTCCTATATATTAAAGGAATATAATTAGTGGTTATCGCTAGGACTTATCCACATTATTTTCTATCGTAGAAACAATAGCTTTTTTCAAAGGCATCCTTTAAAGACAAGTGTAGTGCTTCATCGGCTTCTCCGTAAACTATATCAGGAGTTTTCCCTTCATAAGGTGATTCTGAGATTCCTAGATTTGGGAAAATTGTTTGTGAAACTCCACCAAATTGCATCTTCAATGTTAGTAGTTCTCCAGTACCAACAAGAGCACGATCTAGTAAGTCGAACTTACCTTTATCTTTAACAATTAATCCAAACTTTATACCCGATATTCTGAATAGACTTTTGTTATCTTTTATAAATTTATACCGTAACTTTGAAAGGTACTCACCCATCATTAAATCACCAAAGTCTCGACCGTATTTTTCATTGATTTTTGGAACGTTTGTAAGCTGTATAATTACTAAGTGATACGACTGTTTCTGTCTTGATAGTTTCTGCATTTCCTGATACATTTTTTTGAACCCTTTTAGTGTATTTAACACATCAACATCTGTCTCTGGAAACAGTTTTATATCCATCGTCTTTATAGTAGTAATATATGATCTTTTTTTGTTGATAAAAATCATCTTTCCTGTCTCAATTACCCATATCGTTTCATCTTCTTTTTCTATCCTATATTTAATAGTATATACAGGATATTTTTTTGTGAGTTTTTCTAGCTTTATCTTATACTGAACAAGATCATCTCTAAACATAATTGATTGGAACCCTTGATATGTAAAATCGTTGTCTTTTATCCCCATTATCTCAATATATCTATTAGTTCCGAACATATTATCATCATCTCGGAACGAGATTCCGTCATTTAATAACTCAATGGTAGAGATAAATCTGCGTCTTAATAGTTCAAATGACCCCGAAACATGCTCAAGTTCTTGCTCAAGGTCATAAAAATCGAACTCTGAGACGTTTTTCTTGAACAGGAGTAAGGTATTGTCAATAATCACCCAAAATGCAAACACGGCGATTGTAGAGTATGAATAGACTATATAATTAAATGATTCAAAATCATCAAAAAAGTAAAAATAGCCAATACCAAGTAAAAAAACAAAAGCAACTATCATTGAATAGTCATACTTTCGTTTTTTAGTTAGTTTAATTAGGATTCCATATATGAACCAAATTCCAATAATTGCTAATACTACATAATATTCCATATTATCTCTCCTAAGCGATTAATCAATATAACCTTTGATATAAGATGACGGATAATAAAACGATAAATACAGTGATAATGCAATTAGATAATAGACTAATGAAGCAAAACTTCTTATCAGCATAAAGTCTGCTGCTAAGATAAGCAAGAAGGTAACTCCCCAGATAAATGTCAATCCACCACTCATTTTCTTGAAAAGTTTAGTTCTTGTGTAATCAGTACGATAATCATGACGCATATAATCGTAAGCAACTGGTTTATTAATCAACCAAGTACTCAACAAGTAAACTGTGAATATGATTAACGTGTATTTTGCGTCTTTTAAAGTGTTTAAATACGGGATAAATATGCTCAAAATTGCAATTATGAAGTATAACCCCAGTACAGAATACTCAAAAACTGATATTTTACCTAATATTTTATATTTTAAGAATACAGTTGCGCCAAAAATAGCCATTGTTATAGGAGCAATTATCAAATAATTGTGATAATTTGATAGTAAATTAGATAAAAGTAAGATTGCTAACTGTAGCAAAAAGACTTTGTTGCCCCATTTCCCTTGAATATAGGAATACGTAATCGGTTTTGTAATTTCAATTCCCATATCGAATGCTTCCATTACTTCTTCTAGAAAATCTCTTTCGCCAACAAATTCAAATGTTCCATTAGAAATAGCTTTGTTTAGCGTAATATTTCCTACACTTAAATCATAGAGACATTCATTGGTCGCAATAATAATGATATCTGAAATATCACTTACTCCCTTATAGAGTAATTGATGTTTTCCCTTAGTTCGTATGTAGTATGAGTCTTTTCCTACAAAGAATTGAACATTTTTCTCTTCTTTTCCTAAAGAGTTAGCTATAAATTGATGATTAATTATATTCATAAGCTCATCATGATTTATAAAATAGTCATTATCATCCCCATGATATATTAGATCATCAATAATGTCTCCATACTCGACACCTGTCTGAATTATTCCTGTGATTCCTGACTCAGGTTTCATCCAAGCACCAATAAAGTAACTATTTTTAAGCGGATTTAACTCACTATAATCATCAATAGTAAACAAATCATTAATCGCTTTGTTTTCCCAATACCCAGAAGTAGCTAAACTTCCTAAATATGGTCTTTTTGTTCCTATTCGTGTTAAAGATATATGGTCTTTTGTTTCTGGGAAATACTTAACAAATTGTTCAATAACCTTTTCAAGTTTTGTTTTTCTAGGAGTACTATCGTCAATAAACTCGACTAAAATAGCGCTTTTACCTTCTGCGCAACATTTTTTATCAAAAGCTTTATAGTTGATTATACTAAGCAATCTAATATCATCATCTGGTATTTCACTAAAGATATATTGTTTTTCACCTAAACCAACCTCTTCAGCTGATTTATTTAGTCCAATATATACTTGATTAATGTATCTCTCTATTTTGGCACCTGGGTACATTTCATAAAACTTCTCTTTAATATCTAATCTTTCTGGCATATATTGGTCTACAAAGTCATCAATACGCATATTTATAACGAAGTGTTTTGCGTGAATCTCTTTTCCTTCACTATCAACAACTTTTACTATTTTATTATCTTCTACAAAAAATTCAGTAATCTGTCTATTAGAAAAAATCTTTTCTCTTGTTTTAGAAATTTCACTGGATAATGTCTTAACAACAGTATCAAATGAAGAAGTAATAAAATGCGATCCATCTATAAATGTATCAAACCATTTAATAAAATAGTGATACGCATTAATCTCTTTAGAAGATAAACCAACTGAATCATAAACTAATGTAAATTCGTTAATTATCTCATCGTTATTAAAATACTTCGATAAAACATCGTATAAACTTAAATCGCCTAATTCAATCAAAGCCGATGTTAATGTGTACTCTTTATTAACTAGTCTCGCTTGTTTTTGTACACGATAATCCTTATAATGACGCATTATATCATCAAACAGTTTATGTATTTGATCGCGTTGTTTAGGATAATGTCTTACTAAATATATTTTAAAGTTTTTATAATCATTTGGTCTTTTTGTTAAATGTTTATCTTTCCCGACAATCATAGCATACGTATTATCATAGTATTTAAAAGCTTTAGATAAGCCACATTGTTTTAAATACTCATTGAACAAGTCACCTTCATGAACTCCACCTAAATCATAATTATAAAATGTGAAATTATATTTTGAATTTGAACTGTCTTTAAATTTTCTTGAATATTTCGTGATTTTTTTTCGTTTTCCCTCTTCAAAAACAGCGACATTTCTTAATCGCTTTGATAAATAAGTAGCTGTAGTAAGGCTCCCTAAGCCCCCACCAATAATTACAACATCGTATTTTTCCACATTATCACCCGTTTTTCTATACTACCCTTCATTATATCATAATAATTTTTTTTAAATATATTGAAATAAAAAAAAGCCTAATGGCTTTTAGTTTTGTAAATGTTTCTCTAGATAAGTTAATAATGATTCTTTGTTTATATCTAGGTCTAAATATCCGTTAAAAGCAACACTTATAAACCCGGTTTGCTCAGAAACAACGATCGTTAACGAGTCTGTAATTTCACTAATTCCAATTGCGGCACGATGACGAGAACCTAGTTGTTTAGGGATATCCAGTCTTTCTGTCGGTGGAAAATATGCACCAGCACAAATTATTTTATTTGATCTAACTATAACTGCACCATCATGTAATGGAGTATTTGGGAAAAAGATTGTTGATAGTAGTTCACTATTCAAAGATGCGTTTATTGGATATGATGTTGAGACATATTCATCTAAGGAATTTGTTTTTTCAAAAGTGATTAAAGCACCAATTTTCTTAGTAGATAAGTAATCGACACTTTTAATTAACTCAATTTTAATCGTATCTTCAAATGTATTGGAAAAAAATGCTGTTCCAGAAAATCCAAGTTTCTTTAAAACTAATATTACTTCTGTTTGAACACTCACAATAAGTAATAATACAAGGGGAATCCCTTTAAGAAGGAATTCTAAAACAGGTATTCCATCTTTAAAAATTGTGTATACAACAAAAGCAAATAATAAAATAACAAGCAGTTTAAATAGTCGATAAATTTGAATTATCGTCTTGGTTTTTATTAGATTCATAAAAATAGCTAACAGATAAACATTAATAATTAGAACATCAAAATCACTCATTTAAACCACTCCTTTTGTATATTATAG
>LGVF01016665.1_pt2 | contig 10130 bp, 7 predicted proteins | sample 469901 | NCBI WGS metagenome assembly LGVF01 (sample SAMN03893561, study PRJNA290197) | marine sediment metagenome | material: sediment; isolation source: combined push core samples #3730, #5133, and #5579 collected at Hydrate Ridge | place: Pacific Ocean: Hydrate Ridge | reverse complement strand
GAGTGATGTGTTGACCAGGCAAGTGGGCCTCCTTTCAGTTTCAAGGAGGAACCTTATCTGGAGAAGCACTCAACCGGCCACGTTAATTGACGCGGGACCGGACAGGGTAATTGTCGTCGAATAGTATGGAGAAAACCCATTAACTTCGTCGATAGCGGGTAACGCAGCGACATTGCATATGCGTTATGGGTTTTAAACCCAACAGCACCTTCGATCACCCTTGTGCAAAAGATGGGGACCGATAGTTTAAGCAACCAACTAAAGGAAGAGGAGGAGCTACGAAGAAATCGCTGCCGATACGAAACGGTGCAACAGTCGTTGCTTCCGCTACCCTGACAGTCAACTGCCCCACGCAGTGGCAGCCATTTTTTGCCTACTTTTTGTTGGCTTGGACAAAAAGTAGGGCGTCTGGCGGGACGCAACCCGCCGACCTTGCCTTTCCAGAAAGAAGATCATCGCCTGCGACAATACAACTAAAATGGCAACCTTACAAATAGGGCGAGAAAAGCTTGGCGAAATTATCCCGCAAATGGCTAATCACCGGCAGACTGTCCAGCTCCTCCTGAGTCACCTCCCGGGCATCCGCACCCACCGAATCAACATGCTCGGTCAAAGCCGCGACCAGCGCCGTATCGAAAATTTCCAGGTTGAACTCAAAATTGAGCCGCAGGCTGCGAGGGTCAAGATTGGCTGATCCGACCAGAGCGTACTGGTCATCGACCAGCAACAGCTTGCTGTGCACAAAGGGGGGCCGCTGATAATAAATGCGACAGCCGTGCTCCAGCAATTCGCTGAAGTAAGCCCGCGAGGCCCAGTTTACAAAGGGCAGGTTGTTTTTAGCAGGCAGCACGATATCTACCTCGACGCCACGCAGGGCAGCGGCATTGAGGACGGCGAGTAGGGTGCGATCGGGGATAAAATAGGGGGTCATGATACGCAACCGGCGACTGGCGCAACCGATGGCGCCGAGAATGATCCAACGCAGCTTTTCAAAGTCCTCGTTGGGTCCGGCGCTGATCCCGCGACAAAAGGCCGTACCGTCTGGCAATGGCGCGGGATAACTGATGGAAGGTGGAACATCGCCGGTGGCAAAATGCCAGTCTTCCATGAAGGCTTCCAGCATCTGCCCCACCGCCGGACCTTCGATGCCGAAGTGCACGTCGATAGCCTGAAAGCGGGCCGAAGTGGTGGCCAGATGGCGATCACTGATATTCATACCGCCGGTAAAGCCCTGTTCGCTATCGATAATAAGCAGTTTGCGGTGATTACGCAGATTGAAATGCAGACCGCGACCGGACAGAGCCGGAGGAAGGAAGCGGCCAATTGCCACGGCACTGCCCTTAAACAGCCGACGAGCCACCGGCCAAGAGTAACGCTCGCCTAGGCCATCCAGCAAAACCCGCACATCGAGGCCGCGATCCGCAGCCTGCTTGAGCGCTTCGCCAAAGGCCTGCCCGGTATCGTCGGAATCAAAGATATAGCTGGCCAGATAGACCGATTCGCGGGCATCGGCGATGGCCTTGAGCATGGCGGGAAAGGCCTGCTCGCCATTATGCAGAACCACCACCCGGTTGCCGGGCAGCAAGGGGCGACGGGTTACCGCATCGGCCAGCGACACCAGGGCCGCATAACCTTCTTCGCTGAAGGCGATGGACTGGCCTTGACGCAAGGACCAGGAACAGAAACTCGCCTCAGCGGCGCCGTTTCCGGGCAGCTTCGCCTGCCAGTCACGAGCCCGGGTGCGAATACGGTTGATGCCAATCAACCAGTAGCCGAGAGGGCCGAGACCGGGCAAGACACAACAAACCACCACCCAGCCGAAGGCCGCACGGGGATCCCGCTTGTGCAGCAGCACATGGCCGGTAGCCAGCAGAGAGAGTGTCGCCAGGGCGGCGAGAAGCAATGCTTCCAGCAACGGACCTCCTCACGAGGGTGGAGCCGTATGAACTTCGGACGGAGAACGTTCAGCGGCGCAGGTTGGTGGCACAACGGGGACAGGTAAGCATGCTGGTGGAAGGAACCTTATGGCCGCAGGTCGGGCAGTTGAACCAATAGCGGCAGTATTTACATTGTTGTTCGGAAAGGCCCTGCTTTTTCTTACACTTGGGGCACTCGCGGTACATTTTGCGATTTTCCATATAGTCGGTGAACAGCAGACCACAGCTCGGACAGGCCTTGGCATCGCGCCGACGAATCTCCGCACCGCAATTGGACAGCGGACAGACGAAGACCGTCTTGCAGGCACTACACCAGTATTTACCTTTTTTTTCTTCCTTGCAGACCGGGCATTTATCCATAATTCGACCCTATCTTTCTGGCAACCACAACAGGTCACCGGCCGGCTTAAGCCTTGCGGAGCTAAACCGGCCGACTGTGAAATCAATCAGATAATCTTCTTGAACATCTTGGAGCCGGCTTTGCACACCGTACAAGGTACCTGCGGCTCGGCTTCAAGAGTATTACCGCAGATCAGGCAGACGTAGTAATCGACCGACTGGCTGCTGTCGAGATTGTCCATCATCTTCTGATAGAGGTTGGCATGAACTTCCTCGACCTCATTGGCATAGCGAAAACTGCGCTCGGCGGCAGCAAAGCCAGCGGAAGCCGCCGCTTCGATCATCGGCGGATACATCTCCTTGAACTCATGGGTCTCACCGTTGACCGCTTCTTTTAGATTATCGAGAGTCTTGCCGATGCCATCAAGAGCTCGCAGGTAAGCAAGGGCATGCACCGTTTCCGCCTCAGCGGCAGCGCGAAAAAGCTTGGCCGCCTGAGGGTAACCCTCTTTATCCGCCTGCTCGGCAAAAGCCAGATATTTACGATTGGCCTGAGATTCCCCGGCAAAAGCGTCTTGCAGGTCTTTTTCAGTTTGGCTGTTGGTTAAATCGTCCATACTCAACACCTCCCTATTTCGTAATAAATTTGACTAGTTAGAGAAATCATCAAGTTTCATTTTAACCATTCTTGTACCGATGTCAACCGACGGATTAAAGGCCGGCAGCGATCAATGATCCTGGCAGGCTTTCTCAACACATTCAGTCTTACCGATCAATACCAGCAGATCGCTATCCTTGATCACATGGCTTGGCGACGGCAGAGTACTAAATTCGCTAGTCAACACATCCTTGATGCCGATCACCGTGACGCCAAACTTGCGGCGCAGATCGAGATCGATGAGGCTATTGCCGACAAAGTGAGCCGGCGGCGCCACCTCGGTAATGGAATAGTCTTCCGCAATCGGAATAAACTCGAGGATATTGGAACTCGACAGGCCGTGGGCGATCTTTATGGCCGTGTCCTTCTCGGGAAAGATAATGTCGGTAGCGCCGACCTTCTCCAGAATTCGGCCGTGATCCTCGTCCACCGCTTTAACCAGAATGCGGCGAACATTCATCTCCTTGAGGTGCAGTACCACCAGGGTCGACAAATGAGACCGTTCGCCGGTGGAAATGATCACCCCATCCATCTCGCCGATCCCCTGGCTCTTGAGAAACTCTTTGCTGGTGGCATCGCCAATCACCGAGTAGGAGGCGTAATTCTTGATGCGCTGGACCTTATCCCGGTCCAGATCGACGGCAATGACCTCATGGCCGTCCTCATACAGAGTTTTGGCCACATGAAAGCCAAAGTTTCCCAGACCGACAACACAAAATCTTTTCATAAGGATTTCTCCCTTGCTAAGTAAACGGATCGATAGTTATGCGCAACGACCGGCCAAAACCGACCTGCGGATGCCGCCATGCAGCAGACAGCAGAGATCGGCATGGACGGCCTTCAGCCGATCATGATGTTTTCTTCCGCATACTGCACGGCATCCTCGCGGGAGCGGTAGAGCATGGCGAAGGCCACTGTCAGCAGGCCTACCCGGCCGACAAACATGAGCAGAATGATCAGCATCTTGCCCAGGGGCACAAGTTTGGGGGTGGCCCCCAGGGAGAGGCCGACGGTGGCGAAGGCCGACACCGCCTCGAAGGTGTATTCGAGAAACACCCCGCGGCTGGCACTGGCCGACAAGCCGTGCAGCTGCACCGCCAGCAGGGCGAAGACCGCCAGAGCGAGAAACAGCAGCGCGGTCATCACCAGGGTCATGACCTTGGAAGCCGCTGCCTCGGGCAGGGTTCGGCGGTTGACATTTGTATGGGGATTACCCTTCAACCGGCTGTACAACACGATGATGAAAAGAGCCAGGCTGGTGGTCTTGATGCCGCCACCGCAGGAACCGGGCGAAGCTCCGACAAACATCAGAAACATCATCAAAAACAGGGTCGGCACTTCAAGCAGATTGAGGTCGATGGTATTGAAGCCGGCGGTGCGGGCGGTGACCGACTGGAACAGGGCGGTCCACAGGCTCTCTCCGGCCCCCAAACTGGAAAAGGAGGTCGGCCATTCGAGCAAACCGATCAGGATCGCGCCCCCCACGATGAGAATGCCACTGGTCAGCAATACCAGCCGCGAGTGAAGGGACATGCGCCGCCGGCCTTTACGCTGCTTGGCCAGGTCGATCATCTCTTTCATGACCAGAAAACCGAGGCCGCCGAGCACAATCAGGCCCATGATGGTCAGGTTGACCAAGGGATTGCTGCGATAAGCCACCAGGCTGTCGGAAAAGAGCGAAAAGCCGGCATTGCAGAAGGCTGATACGGAGTGGAACAGGGCATAATAGAGACCCTTGATCAGCCCCATCTCCGGGACAAAGGCAAAGGCCAACAACACCGTACCGGCTCCCTCGATAAGCAGAGTCAGCAGGAACACGCCGCGGATCAGGTCGCGCATGGAGTCGACCGGGCTGTGTAGCAGGGTCTCCTGAACCAGCCAACGGTCGCGAATACCGACCCCCACACCGAGATAGAAAAACAGGTAGACGGAGAAGGTGGTGATGCCCAGGCCGCCGATCTGAATCAGCAGTAGCACCACCAGTTGACCGAACAGGGTCAGCTTGGTCGCAGTATCGACCACGATCAGGCCGGTGACGCACTGAGCCGAGGTGGCGGTAAACAGTGCGTCAAGAAAGGACAAGGGCTCACCGTGGGCGGCAATCGGCAAAGATAGCGCCATGGCTCCAAATAGAATCGCCAGCCCGTAATAGAAGATCAGCGCCTGGCCCGGCGGCAGGTTTTTCATCCGTTTGGAGAATTTGCTCATGAATAGGTTCCCTTCGATCTGAGCCAAATGCTAGCGCCGGCGCACGGACAAAGCAAGGGAAAACGCCCCTCACCACCGCTAAGCACGGGCTGGCCGTTCCTACAAATTTTCAAGATGGATGGCCAAACAAAAACTTCGCTCTGCAAGGCGCATTGGTTTTTCAGGGGTAAAGACATGCTTGGGCATGTAGAAGTCCTGAAAAAGGGCTGTAACGCCGCAGGGAGGACTTTTGCGGCGCCATCAGAGGTTGAGATAAGGACGCAGGTAACGTCCGGTAAAGGAGGCCGAATTGCGCGCTACATCCTCCGGTGTGCCAAAGGCGATAATCTGGCCGCCGCGGCTGCCACCCTCCGGACCGAGGTCAATGACATGATCGGCCGTCTTGATCACATCGAGGTTATGCTCGATGATCACCACCGTATTGCCGGTTTCGACCAGACGTTGCAGCACATCGAGCAACTTCTGAATATCGGCGAAATGCAGGCCGGTGGTCGGTTCATCAAGGATGTAGATGGTGCGACCGGTGGCCCGTTTGCCGAGTTCCTTGGCCAGCTTGACCCGCTGGGCCTCGCCGCCGGACAGGGTCGTGGCGCTCTGGCCGAGCTTGATATAGCCGAGGCCTACGTCGCGCACCATCTCTAGCTTGTTGCGAATCCGCGGAATGTTCTCGAAAAACTTCAACCCCTGATTGACGGTCATGTCGAGAACTTCGGCGATGTTCTGCCCCTTGTAGCGCACCTCCAGGGTTTCCCGGTTGTAGCGCGCCCCCTTACAGACCTCGCACTGCACATAAACATCGGGCAGAAAGTGCATCTCGATCTTGAGGATGCCTTCCCCCTGGCAGGCCTCGCAGCGGCCCCCCTTGACGTTGAAGGAAAAACGGCCCGCCTTGTAACCCCGCAGTTTGGCCTCGGGCAGCTGGGTGAACTGATCGCGAATGTCGGTGAACAGGCCGGTGTAGGTGGCCGGGTTGGAGCGGGGCGTACGGCCGATGGGCGACTGATCGATATCGACCACCTTGTCGAGAAGCTCGACGCCGAGAATCTCGTCGACCTTGCCCGCCTTCTCCCGGGAGCGATAGAGGCGCTGGGAAAGGGTTTTGAATAAGGTGTCGATAACCAGGGTCGATTTACCTGAACCGGAGACCCCGGTGACGCAGGTCATCACCCCGAGGGGGATATCGGCATCGACTCCTTGCAGGTTGTTCTCCCGCGCCCCCCGAATCTGCAGCATTCGCTCGCTGGTACGCCGCTCGGCCGGCAGCGGAATGGTCAGGGCGCCGGACAGGTAGCGGCCGGTAAGGGACGCCGGGTTGGCCAGAATCTCCTGGGGTGTGCCCTGGGCCACCACATGGCCGCCGTGCACACCAGCTCCCGGACCCATATCGATGACCTGATCCGCCTCAAGAATAGTCTCTTCGTCGTGCTCCACCACCAGCACCGTATTGCCAAGATCCCGCAACCGCTTGAGAGTTTCGAGCAGCCTCCTGTTATCCCGCTGATGAAGACCGATGGACGGCTCGTCGAGGATATACAGCACTCCCACCAGAGAGGAACCGACCTGGGTCGCCAGCCGAATGCGCTGCCCTTCACCGCCGGATAGGGTGCCGGAAGCACGGGCGAGGCTCAGGTAATCGAGACCGACGTAGCTCAGAAAGGAGAGCCGCTCGCGAATTTCCTTGAGAATCCGCCGGCCGATCTCTACCTCCTTGTCGGCCAGCTGCAACTCGGCAAAATACTGCTCTGCATCAAGTATCGAAAAGGCGCAGATCTCTTGAATATTCTTGCCGCCGACCCGCACGAACAGCGACTCCTTGCGCAACCGGGCGCCGTCACAGGTCGGACAGGGCATGACGTTCATAAAGTGACCGAGGTTCTCCCGCACCCGATCCGAATCGGTCTCGTGGTAGCGCCGTTCCAGGTTGGGAATGACCCCTTCGAAAACCTTGTCGTAAAAGTGCCGCCGCCCCCCCTGGTCAAAAAAGAAGCGCAACTCTTCCTTGCCCGAACCGTGCAGTAAAATTTTGCGCAACTGCTCCGGTAGATCGCGAAAGGGAGTGTTGATATCGAATTTATAGTGATCGGCCAGGGCCTCGAGCAACTGATGATAGTAGAAGCCGGTGCGGGTCTCCCAAGGAGCGATGGCCCCCTCGCGCAAGGACAGGTCGGGATTGGGGACCACCTCGTCGGCATCAAAATAGAGGCGGGTACCGAGGCCGGCGCAGTCGGGGCAGGCGCCGTAGGGATTGTTGAAGGAGAACATCCGCGGCGTGATCTCCGGATAGGAGATGCCGCACTCGGCGCAGGAGTGCTGTTCCGAGTAGAGGAAGCTTTCGCCGCCGGGTTCTTCGACCCGCACCACGCCATCGGCCAGACGCAGTGAGGTCTCCAGGGAATCGGCCAGACGCCCCTCGATACCTTCCTTGACTACTAGGCGGTCGACCACCACCTCCAGGGTGTGCTGCTTGTTCTTGTCGAGGACGATCTCCTCGCCCAGTTCATACATCTCGCCGTCGATGCGAATCCGCACGAAGCCGTCGGCCTGCAGCTGGCGCAGTTCCTTGCGATATTCACCCTTGCGGCCGCGCACGATAGGCGCCAGCAACAGCAGGCGGGTCTTTTCCGGCAACTTCATGATGCGGTCGACCATCTGCTGCACGGTCCAGGAAGCGATTTCTTCGCCGCAACTATGGCAATGAATGCGACCGATCCGGGCGAAGAGCAGCCGTAGATAGTCGTAGATTTCAGTTACCGTGCCGACCGTCGAACGGGGATTCTTGGAAGTGGTCTTCTGCTCGATGGAAATCGCCGGCGACAGACCGTCAATGCTTTCCACATCGGGCTTGTCCATCTGCTCAAGAAACTGCCGGGCGTAGGCGGAAAGACTCTCCACATAGCGACGCTGGCCCTCGGCATAGAGGGTATCAAAAGCCAGGGTACTCTTACCCGAGCCCGACACCCCGGTGATGACCACCAGCTTGTCGCGGGGAATTTCCAGGTCGATATGCTGCAGATTGTGCTCGTTGGCACCCTTGATAACGATCTTGTCAGCCATATTTGATTCGGTTCCGTAATCCCTGAAGGATAGTCGCTAGTTATATTCAAATGCCGCCATGGCGACGATAACGGATTACTTTAGCATGGCGCTGGAGGGCATTGCAATTCAGGCGCACAAGGGAAGATTGCTTTGCCGAATCAAGGAAGCTGAAACAAAAGCAGACCTATAAACCATAAAAATGTTGCTGGTTGGGCCAACAATACCGGCGGGTCGCGTCCCGCCAGACGCCTTACTTTTGTCCAAGCCAACAAAAGTAAGCAAAAATGGCTGCCACTGCGTGGGGCATTAATTTCATGGAAGGGAGAAGACTAACAACCATAGCGCCACACTATAGGGTCAGCGCGTTCTTTTCGCTCCCCCTCTTCCGATGATTGATTGCTAAAGCGATCGGTTCGTTCCTCATGCGAAAGGGAGATCGAAGGTGCTGTTGATTTTAAAACCAATAACGCATATGCAACACCGCTACGACAACCTCTGTCGTTCGCCGCCTGCAGACCGTTCCAATGCCAGGGGAGCCGACGACGAAGCGATTCACTACNNCGCCCTTTCTTTGATTACTTTCTTTGGAGCCAGCAAAGAAAGTAATCCGGCTGCCGGCCGGGACCGGCGAAGTTAAAAATGCCTTTGTTGTGAGTATAGCCCCGAATAGAAACCAGGAGTCATGAAGCCATTTGTCCTGCCAGAGCCACCGCTGCCTGTAAGCTCTTCTCACTGGCCCGGCCGCTGCCGGCCAGATCGTAGGCGGTACCGTGATCAACGGAGGTGCGAATAATGGGCAAGCCGAGGGTCACATTGACCCCGTCGTCGAAATGGAGAAGCTTGAGGGGAATCAACCCCTGGTCGTGGTACATGCAGATCACCGCGTCATAAGCGCCCTGCACGGCAAAATGAAACAGGGCGTCGGCGCTGTGGGGGCCACTGGCGTCGATGCCCTGCTGGCGGGCCGCCNNCTCGATGGCCGGAACAATCAGCCGCTGTTCCTCGTCACCGAACTGTCCCCCCTCGCCGGCGTGAGGATTGAGAGCCAGTACCGCCAATCGCGGCCGATCCAAACCGAAAAAACGCCGTAGAGCGGCATCGCTGATCTGCACTGTGTCTAAAATCGCCTCATGGCTAAGCGCCGTCGACACCGCGCTCAAGGGCAGGTGGGTGGTCACCAGACAGACCCGCAGCCGGCGCCCCGCCAGCATCATCACCACCCGTTCAACGCCGCAGCGCGCAGCGAGCAGTTCGGTATGGCCGGGAGCTTCACAGCCCGCAGCCCGCAGAGCCTGCTTGTTCACCGGCGCCGTCACCATACCCGCCGCTTCGCCAGACAAGCAGCGATCGCAGGCCCATTCGATATAGCGGATCATGGCCTGGCCACAGGCCAGATCCGGTGCGCCGTAGACCAAATCGGCGGCCGGCAGCTCGGACAGGCTTTTGAGCAGCAGGCTCCGCTCACCGAGGCGCAGCCGATGGCTGGCCAACGCTTCTGAACCGCCATTGTCAAGGGCCTCAACCGTCACCTCGGCACCAAAGATGGACGCCGCCCGCTGCAGCACCGCTCCGTCGCCGGCCACCAGCAGCGGCCGCTGGTCGGCGGACAGTTTACCCTCCAGCCAGGCCTTAATAATGATTTCCGGCCCGACTCCCGTCGGATCGCCCATGGTGATGATAATTGGTCGCTTCATTTGCTCCCCTCGATTCATTCGCAATGAGGACTAAGTATACTTCTCTGTCGCTACCCGCTCAATGCCCAAGTCGGCTGTTTCCTACGGTTCCCTCCNNTTCTGCGGCACTCATAGGAGGGGGAAACCCGTAAGGCGTAATGAGTGACGCGTGATCAGTAACTTGATTCCCCTGTGACGCAGCCGAAGCGGAGTGGATGTTTTGCGATCAGGCGGGGAAATGTTTGAGCGCAGCGAGTTTTTGCCCGCCCGCAAAACGTC
>LGVF01070901.1_pt1 | contig 10133 bp, 7 predicted proteins | sample 469901 | NCBI WGS metagenome assembly LGVF01 (sample SAMN03893561, study PRJNA290197) | marine sediment metagenome | material: sediment; isolation source: combined push core samples #3730, #5133, and #5579 collected at Hydrate Ridge | place: Pacific Ocean: Hydrate Ridge | reverse complement strand
GAAAACATCTTCAATAAATAATTAATCAATATTAAAATGAACCCGTAAAAGTAGAACCGTAAAACACACACAGTTCTACTTTTTTGTTTTCCTGATTCGGATAGTATAGTAAAAAAACATTCGCTCATGTCCGAGTTGTATATAGACTTCTACCAAATGGTATTTACCTTTGTATTATGTCGAGGTGTTTTTTTAGTTTTTTGTAATCATGTTTGTTTTATGTAACAATAAGTAAATCTTGAAAGCGTTATATTTTGGTATATATTCTATATTATTGAATGAGGGCCTTTGCTATAATTAGTGTATAAAACATTAGGAGGAAACTATGAAAAAAATAATTATTGTACTATTTGCTGTAACACTAGTAGCAGTATTGGGAGCTTGCGGTGGAAGCGACGATCCAACTGTATTAGTTATTCAGTCATCATTCGTACGTGAAGTATCAGAAAAAGAAATTTACCAAACGGAAATTTTTGATGCTTTTGAAGAAGAACACAATGTAACAATTGAATTAAACACTTACTCAGAAGTAGGTAATCTTTATGACAAAATTAAAACTGAACAAGATTCAGGTGAAATCACATCAGATTTAGTTATTGCTCACTATTCAGATATGGTGAACTATAAATCAAATAACAGCTATATGATGGATTTAGATGACCTAGAAGGCGAAATGGATGATAGAACTTTCTTAGACGCATTTGAAACTTCTACATTCGAAAATGGAATTAGATACTTCTTCCCTATTAATATCGATGTATATATTGGGATTGCAGCTAACAGCGCATTCGATCACTTACCAACTGGTGTGACTGAAGCAGACGTATTAGCTGGAGATTATACTTGGGATGATTATGTAGCATGGGCTGATGGAGATAATGTAACTACATTTATCAAAGGTTTAGCTGCGAGTCAAATTATCTATCAAATTGGGGGTATGGCATTATCACATACTGATATAATTGAAGGAACTTTTCCTAACTTAAATAGTACTGCTAACCAAAGAGCTTGGAATGCAATTTTAGAAATGAAATTAAATGGTGCTATCCATGCTGAAAGTACTACAGTAAACTCAGCACAAGATTTATTAGAGGCTGGTAACGTTCAATTAGCATTCGAACATCAATCAGTTGTAGGTTTAACTTATGCTGGTGCTCCAGCACAATTTAAAGTATTCCCAGGTCCTAAAGGGGACAGTGGAAATGCTGGTACAATTGCTGGTGGACATGGTATTGGTATCATTGAAGGTGCTCCAAATGCTGAATTAGCAGAAGAATTCATTAAATGGATTACTGCTCCAGAACAAATCGTTCATGCTGCATTAGGATCTACACCTCCATTATTAGAAGCAACTGCTGCATTAGGTACAAGTCCTTCTGACGAAGTTGTTAAAATGGGTGTTGCAACACTTGAAAACTCAAATGTTGAAGGATTACAAATGATTCCTAACTATACTGACTGGGGTGGAGTTAAAGGATGTAGTGACGCTGTATTTACAAAAATTATGGACGGAACTATTACAACAGAAGCTCAATTACTAGCTGAACTAAATACTCAACAAGCTAACTTAGAAGCTTTAGAGAAATAACAACTAATAATATTTTTCATTTATTTCTATTTATTTTATTTAGTTAAACAACCCTCATTATTGAGGGTTGTTTTTCTTTTGTCATCATTGTTATGCATAACAATAAAAACCTTTGTAAACGCTTATAATTTATTAAATAGAATATGTTAGAAGTTGCATTGTTTTGATATAATTAACTTATAATAAATTAGGAGGTTTTATGATGGATAAAATAAAAACTAGAAAACCGTTTTGGAAATCCCCTTATATGCTTGTATTACCAGCATTAATATTTTACTTAATATTCTGGGCTGGACCAGTATTTAGTGCTGTTAAAGAAGTATTCACAAGTGTAGATGGCGGATTTAGTTTTGAGACGATTTTCTTTCTATTTGAAGATGACAAGTTTTTACCAGCTTTAGGAAATACACTGTTGTTTGCTATTGTATCAATAGTTCTTCAGTTCTTATTAGCATTGGCGCTTGCATTATTTATAAACAGAAACTTTAAAGGATCAAGTTTTTTCTTATTCTTGATGATGATTCCAATGGCAATTCCGATTGCTGCAGTAGGTATCATTTGGGATACTGGGTTAACTGAATCAGGATGGTTCAACTCTATCCTTAGTGTTACTGGTATTCAATGGTTTTTGGATACCATAGGTATAACAGATGGAGCGATCTTATGGAAAGGAGCAACTGGCTTCAAAGCTATTATGTTGCTTGTGTTGATCGATACATGGACTGTATTACCGTCTGTAATGATTATTATCTTAGCTGGATTACAAAACTTGAATAAAGAATATAGTGAAGCAGCATTGGTCTTTGGTGCAACACGATTCCAAACTGTAAAACACATTATTGTTCCTATTATAAAACCTACGATAATCACAGCATTATTATTACGTATAATCTCAGGAGTCCAGGTGTGGCTCATTGCTGTTATGGTATTTGACTTTGACACGGTACCATTCTTAGTAGAAAGAATTGTTTACTATAACAAATTCTTCTATACTGATGAGTACTTTAAATTATCTGTGGCGTATTCAATCTTTGTTATGATGTTAGTAATGACAATTGCTACAATATTCCTTAGTGCGAATAAGAAAGCCGAGAGGGGGAGAACATAGATGAATTACAAAGTGAAAAAAGCATTATTTTATATTTTCATATTTGGTGTTGGATTTATGTTTATTATCCCACTAATGTATTTGACTACGACATCATTGACGAGTCGTGTTGAAATCAATGATTTCCCAAGACCGATGTTCCCATCACTATCTCATGAAACACAATGGGAATGGGATGAAGCAAACAATCGTTATACATTTTACTGGGAAAATAATTCTGAAGAATATATTCCTTTGAATTATGGAGATCCAGAATACTTATCTGAGTATTTGGATGCATATTTAAATGTTTCAATTACACCAGATGAATTAGAAGATAAAATTGAATCAGCTAGACTGGATGGTGAAATTGTTGATGTTAGATTATCCAAATCATTATTCAGAAATTATGGTAAATTCTTTGATGTGTTCTCTGGAGCAGAAGATGCATTTGTCAACTCGGTGAAAGCTGCGGTATATACAATTATATTATCTCTATCTATCGGTGGATCATTAGGGTTTGCCATTGCTAGAACGAACATAAAAGGAAAAGATGCAATTGGAATTGGTGCATTGATTGTAAGGATGTTTCCAACAATTGCAATCTCAGTATCTGCAGCAGTCTTATTGATTAATTTCGGATTATTCGACTCAATGTTTGGACTTGCTATTGTATACTCAATTCCTAATATTGGACTTACTGCTTGGATTACAAGAGGTATCTTCATGGGTGTAAATAAAGAACTTGAAGAAGCTTCGCTTGTATTTGGAGCAAGTAAATTACAAACATTCTATAAAATCACACTACCTCTCGTGTTACCTGCATTTGCAGCTTCAAGTATGTATGCATTTATTACAGCTTGGAATGATACAGGAGTTGCATTATTATTAACAAATAAAAATGAAACATTATCGTTATTATTATATAGTTCTATCGGTGGAGCGGGATCTGTTCAGTACGCTGCAGCAGGATCGCTATTACTGATTATACCAGCATTAGTATTTACATTCTTTTTAAGAAAGTATATCAACCAATTATGGGGATAGATTCATCCATAAAAATTGAAAAAGGAGAAAAATTATGTCATATATTAAATTAGAAAATTTACGTAAGGTGTATAATAAAACAATAGAAGCTGTAAAACGTTTCGACTTAGAAATTGATAAAGGTGAATTTATCGTATTTTTAGGACCTTCTGGTTGCGGGAAATCGACTACGATGAGAATGATTGCTGGATTAGAAACGGTAACAGGTGGGGATATTTTTATTGATGGTGAATCAATTATCAATTTAGAACCAAGAGATCGTGGGATTTCAATGATTTTTCAAAGTTACGCAGTATGGCCACATATGACTGTGTTTGATAATGTAGCATACGCATTAAAATTACGTAAATTACCAAAAGAACAAATTAAAAAAATTGTTGATGAAGTAGCAGTTATTTGCGACATCAAAGAACATTTAGAACGATACCCATCTCAGTTGTCAGGTGGACAGCGCCAACGTGTTGCTGTTGCGAGAGCAATAGCTGTAAAACCTAAGTTATTTTTAATGGATGAACCACTATCAAACTTGGATGCAAAATTAAGAGTTTCAATGAGAACGGATTTGAAACGTATCCATCAAGACTTAGGATCAACTTCTATTTTCGTTACACATGACCAATCTGAAGCATTGAGTTTAGCAGATAGAATCGTTGTTATGAATCAAGGTGTAATAGAACAAATCGGTACTCCAAATGAGATTTATCATACACCTGAATCAATGTTTGTAGCACAATTCATTGGATCGCCTCCAGCAAACTTCTTTGATGTAACTGTATTAGTTAAAGGTGACAAAGTTATGTTAAGTGCAAAGTCCTTCGAATTTTCAGTGAAAAAAGAACTAGAAAAGAAATTGAAAGAATATGATGGAAAACAAATCGTATTAGCAGCTAGACCAGAAAACTTCACAGTAGATAAAACTGGGCTTATAGAAACAGAAATAATTATCGTTGAGCCTCAGGGATCTCATATTGTAATTAATGTTGAGGTTGATGGAAAAGAAATTAAAGTAGTAACGGATAAACTAGATTTACAAGTAGGACAAAAAATTAAACTTGGCCTTACAGATAAATATATCGTATTTGATAAAGATACAACGAACAGAATTTACTAGGATTACAAATTTGGAGGAAACAAATTATGAAAAAGATACACATAATATCACACACACATTGGGATCGAGAATGGTATTTAAATAGTAAATATACTAACGAGTGGCTTGTAGAGTTTTTTGAAGGATTATTTGCCATGCTTGAAAAACAACCTGATTATCAGTTTGTTTTAGATGGACAAACAATGCTTTTAGAGGATTACTATGTAGAAGTACGTAAAAGAGGTATGAGCGTTTCAGAAAGAAAAGCGAAATTACAGAAGTATGTTAGTATAGGAAGAATTTTTATGGGACCCTTATACAACCAACCAGATTGGCAACTTGTTAGTGAGGAATCACTTGTAAAGAACTTAGTGTTAGGAAATCAAATTTCAAAGCAATATGGAAAGAGAATGAAGATAGGATGGCTACTTGATAATTTTGGGCAGATATCTCAAACATCTCAAATATTGAAAAACGCTGATTTAGAAGGTATTTATGTATGGCGTGGTGTTGAAATGGATCCAAAAAATGTGAACTCTGAATTTTATTGGCAAGCATCAGACGGTACAAAACTACCTTCTGTATACTTGTTGGATAGTTATAGAAACGGAATGAGATTGGCAGAATATGATAGTATCTTTGATGCAAGAATTCAAGATACATATAGTAGGTTATTACCATTCGCAACTACAGATAACATGTTGATGTTAAACGGATATGATCAAGAAATCGAGCCAGACGATGTATTAAGTATGATTGGTGGAGGAAAGAAAGATACAGACTTATATCAATTAATCCAAAGTAATCCGGAAAAATACATGAAAGCTATTGTTGATGAGAAACCTGAATTACAAACACTAGAAGGCGCATTATATAGTGGAAGATTTATTTCGGTATTCCCAGGTGTTTTATCTGCGAGAATGTATTTGAAACTGCAAAACTATCATTCTGAGAAGTTAGTTGAAAAAAATGTTGAACCACTATCAGCTATGAATTGGCTAACAGGTGGAGAATATAACGATAGACATATCGATGCAGCATATAAAAAATTATTAATGAATCAACCACATGATAGTATTTGTGGATGCTCTATTGATGATGTTCATAAAGATATGGAAAATCGTACAGATTTAGTAAATACATTGTTCAATGATGAAATTGATTCATCATTAATGAACCTAGTATCAAAAATCGATACAGAAGATTCAACGGGATTGATTGTATTTAACACAAGTCCATATAAGAGAGACATGGTATTAGAAAACAATGATGAGGTTATCACCATTAAAAATGTTCCTGCATTTGGATATAAAGTTGTGAAAAAACAAGAATCTCTTTCTAATGTATTGGTTGTAGATAAAACTGAATTAACAGTAGAAAGCAATTTGATCAAAGTAAAAGTGAATCGAAATGGATCAATCGATTTATTTGATAAGGAAAATAATACAGAATATAAACAATTAGGATTACTTCAAGATAAGTGTGATAGTGGAGATGAGTATAATTATTCTTATCCAGATAAAGACACTATCCTAACAACAAAAGATGTGAAGGCTGATGTTACAGTGGTAGAACAGTCTGATCAATTGGTGAAATTCAAAGTGCGTTATGATTTCGAAGTACCGAAAGAAATCATAAATGAACGTACAGAACGCAGTAAAGAAACAATAATGATGCCAGTAACTACATATATCACATGTAAAGCTGATTCTAGTGTAGTGGAGTTTGAAACTGATATATTGAATACAGCGAAAAACCATCTCGTTTCTGTCTTGTTTGAAACAAATATTGAAACAGAAACATCACAAGCTGGAGCACAGTTTGATGTCGTTACCAGACCCATTAAATATGATGATTATGATGAATCAGAAATACCTGCAAAAGTAAAAGAAGTAATCATTGGTGCACGTGAACCAAAGCCGAACATTACATTCCCACATCGTGAGTTTGTAGACTTGACAGATGGGGAAAAAGGTCTTGCTGTATTAGATAAAGGATTACCTGATTTTTCTGTATTAAAATTGAATAACACGGTAGAAATAACTTTGTTTAGAGCTGTTGAATGGGTAGCTAATGAAATCAATTCTAGATTAGGTGATGCAGGTCCAAAAATCTTTACACCTGATGCACAATGTTTAAGACAAATGAAATTTAATTACGCCGTATATCCCCATAAGGGAGATTATAACGAAGGTAACGTTGTGCAAGTTGCAGACTCTTATAATACAGATCCAATCGTAGTGCAATCTGCTATTCATAAAGGATCGTTACCTGAATCATATTCATTCATNNCTAGATAAGAAAGCAATTACTTTAAGACTATATAATGCATCTAATGTTCCTTCGTCATTTAAGGTTACATCTGATTTGCAAATCACAAATATTGTCAAAACGAATTTCTTGGAGGAGCAAGAAACTGTTGTTGAAAATGAACAAGTAGTCCTTCCAAAGCAAATCATTACACTAAAGGTGTATCTAAATAAATTATCAGTGGAAAACGGATTCTGTCCCGTAAATAAACTGGATAATGATTTCAAAGAAGACTATTCAGGATACGAAATGGCAGAGTATGTAACGGAAGAGGAAATTTCTTCTGAACTAGCTAGAGCTAAGGAGATGGAAGATTTAGTAGGAACACCTGACATGGGTAGAACTGCATTGGAAGCACAACTTTCAGCAATCTTAACTAGAATGCGTAAAGATGAAACGAAAATCAAAGATTTAGGATACAAATTAAATCATGCCCGTGTTGTTAGAAGGGTATGGGATTATATCAAGAAATATCACAAGTAACAAATTATAAAGAACAAGAAATCATTTCTTGTTCTTTTTTGGAAAAGCATTTTATGATAAAATAAATGTAAAGGACCATAGGTGATATATATGAAGATATCTGCAAAACAAGCAACTGCAATTATTGATAGTTTAAAAGACGTAATTGAACATGATATTAACTTTATTAACTTAAAAAGTATTATTATTGCTAGCAGTGACAAATCACGTATCGGAGAATTTCATGAAGGTTCACAGAAAGTTATAGAATCTCGAGAAACAATGATTATTGAATCTGACGATGAATATCGTGGAACAAAAGCAGGTATCAATTTACCAGTTCTATTTGATGACGATATTGTGGCTGTAATAGGTATTACTGGTAAGTACCAGGAAGTTAAAAAATTTTCAGATGTAATTCGTAAGTTGACAGAGATTCTTATCAAGGAATTTTACTACAGAGACCAAATAGAGATTCGTCGTGAGAATGAACGATACCTAGTTGAGTTAATGATTAATAATTTAGAGAGTTCTGAATCGATTCGTAACATTGCTAACTCCCTAGATATCACATTAGAACAATTAGACAGACTAGTTATTATCAAATTACAAGAAAAAGAACATAAATATGAAAATATGAGAAACTTGATTTTTAATAGTATACGTAAACGTTTAGATAAAAGTGAACTGATTGTAAATAGCCATGGTGATTATGTATTACTTTTGGGAGATACGGATGTAAAAAAACTCAACAAGATAAAAGAGTATATTACATCAAAATACTCAATTGGTTTATCAGTTGGTATGAGTGAATCTATGAACGATGTTTCAGAAATATATTATCAGTACCTAAACACAAATCGAATCGTTCAGATAGCACATAAGACAGAACGCTTTGAAATAGTAAAACTAGGTGATTTTGATTTAGAACTTATCTTGCTTAATATTGATGACTCAATAAAAGCAACGTATCTGAAAAAAGTATTTCAAGATATTGACAAAGATACATTGATCCGATGGACAGAAATGTTGATGGTATTTTCGAGAAATAACGGATCGATTAATGCTACTAGTGAAGAACTATATGTCCATAAGAACACCTTGCAATACCGTTTAAAAAAAGTGAAAGAGATCACAGGGTATGACCCACGTAAATTGAGAGACTTCACTATCCTATATCTTGCTATACTATTATATAAACAATAAAGATGAGTATTTGTTATAGATAAACAAAATGCACAGTTTTATCTGTGTGTTTTTATTATCTATAATATATGGAAGCGTTTATATTATTGTTATAATATTTATAATAGGAGGAATAACTATGAAAATTCTTATAGCTGTAGACTCGTACAAAGGAACCTTGACTTCGAAAGAAGTTGCCGAAACAATTAAAAACAATTTGAACTACGAGAATATTGAATTCGACATTATTGCCATCGCTGATGGTGGTGAAGGAACTGTCGATTCGCTTTGCTATGCAACAAAAGGGAACTTAGAAAAAGTGTCTGTACAAGATGCATTTGGTGAATATAAAGAATCATACTTTTGTATTTCTGACGAAGGGGATACGGCTATTTTGGAAATAGCTTTATCTTCAGGTCTTGCTACAATGAAACACAGTGAATTGAATCCATTTAAATCTACTACTTATGGATTAGGGGAAAGCATAAAAAGTGCTCTTGACAGAAATGTGAAGAAACTTGTTATTGGAATCGGAGGATCTAGCACAAATGATGGTGGAGCAGGTATGCTTCAGGCTTTGGGAGTGAAGTTCTATGATGCAAAAGACAATCAAATTGATACAATGACAGGTTACTCAATCGGACTTGTAGAAAGAATTGATATGAGTGGAATTGATACTAGAATAAATGATGTATATATAAGGATTGCATGTGATGTTACAAATCCTTTGCTTGGAAAGACAGGATGTACTGAAATATATTCTAGACAAAAAGGTGCTTCAAACCATATGGTAGATGTACTAGAAAAAAATATGGAACATTTTAATCAAATTGTTATAAACACAATTGGAAAAGATTATAGTGAAATACCAGGTGTAGGAGCAGCTGGCGGACTTGGATATGGTTTGTTAGCATTCTTGAATGCTGATTTGTTAAGTGGACTAGATGTCGTTGCTGATGCAACAAAATTAGAAGAACGTATTCAAAAAGCAGATGTAGTTATTACTGGTGAAGGTAGCTTTGATTACCAGTCACTAAGCGGTAAAGCTCCAACAAGAATTGCACGATTAGCTAGGAAACATAATAAGAAAGTAATAGGTGTGTTTGCCTTATCAGACATTGATGAATGTCCTGAATTTTTTGATCAAATGTTTGCTGTCGTTCCAACTGTATGCTCAAAAGAAGAATCGCTTGAAAATCCACAAGAGTGTTTAATCAAACTTATTAATTCTATGAAAATCATATAAAAATAATGTAGATTCCTATCTTAGGAATCTTTTTTTTGAATGGATGTGATAGAAATTAAACAGTGGTTTCGATTTGTATTACATGCATAGGATAATAAGTTGCAACTAAATGCGTTAC
>LGVF01082323.1_pt1 | contig 10142 bp, 8 predicted proteins | sample 469901 | NCBI WGS metagenome assembly LGVF01 (sample SAMN03893561, study PRJNA290197) | marine sediment metagenome | material: sediment; isolation source: combined push core samples #3730, #5133, and #5579 collected at Hydrate Ridge | place: Pacific Ocean: Hydrate Ridge | reverse complement strand
TTTTTCCGTTTCCCGGAGTTGGTATTCCTTTTATCTCTATATGATCGACCCGGGCTTTTCCCGGTTTTCCAATTTTATCTGCGAATGCTCTCTTATCCGCTAACACCCATGAAATCCTTCCACAACGACACATGAAAATAACCTATGTAATCGGGATTCGGAGGCGTTAAGGTCAGTTCCTGCTCTGAAGTGACAAAGTCGGCAAGACACAGCTCTTACTGTTCACCTATTTTCATAATCAGTAGAAACTTCAACGACAACGGACGATGCTAACGGAAACAACGAGGTCAACGAGGACAACCTGAGGGGAGTTCGCTCTACTTATAAAATTCTAAGCCGAGACTATAATCTGTTCTTTAAATTAAGCAATGAAATAAAATAGTCTGTTAAATATTAGATGAAACCTGACCTTTGCAGGTGAAGGTTATGCTTGTCATCAGATATGCTATTCAACAGTACACTTACTGGTGTATTTCCCTGATATCCCTACATAGTATGAGCGTATATCGGTAATGTCCTTTTCGATATTACCGGTGGGGTAGAAAGTTGATAGGAATCCACCCGTTTTACGTTTATAGTCGAGAAAAGCGAGGGCGATTGGCACATTAGCACCAAGAGCTATGTAATAGAATCCTGTCTTCCATTTATCAACTTTTGAACGTGTACCTTCTGGCGGAATAGTCACCACGAGACGATCACTTGCATCAAATACTTCAATCATTTGGGAAACAACATTATTAGAAGAGGAACGATTGATCGAGATCCCCCCCAGCCAGCGCATAATTGAACCACGCCACCCTTTAAATAAAGAATCTTTCCCCATCCAGTACATGTCAAACCGGTAGACAAAAGCTATTGCCAACGCAAGTGGAAAATCCCAGTTACTGGTATGGGGAACTGCTACCAGGACATACTTGGGTTCCGTCGGTGGCCTTCCCTCAAGCTTCCATCCCCATATTTTGAAAAAACCCCTGCACAAAACTACAATAATCGGCCTTAATATGGGGGTACTATACATTGTTCGTTGCACTACTACTCCAAATTCAAAGTTAATGGTGTCATTTCCTGATTACCCATGAAATTACGATCTATTCAGATCAGAGTACTGCTAAAAAGAAATATCTCCCGCCCCCATCCCGCTCAATCTTTTCCTCAGGGTTCCGATCTCGGCAAAGATCTTTTTCAACATGTCTATTTCCATCCGGGTAAGTTCAGACAAAGCAACAAAATTATCCGGCTGTTCTCCCATATTAATCTTTTTCACCTGGTGCCTCAACCGGATCTGCATCAGGTAATTATATGATTGTACAACCTCCTGATACGCATTCTTGTTCAGAACTCCTTCTTCATAGATAAGTTCAAGGCGCTGCAGCGTATTTGTACTCTGCAAAGAATATTGTATGGCATAAATCCGTGCAAATCCTACAATCATTGCCAGAACGTGCTTAATATTAAAAGTGTTTGCATTAACTCCGTCCGACTCCACAGATATATTACCGAAAAAATCCAATGGGATCTTAAACAGCAGGGTGTTCTCCGCCATAAGGCGAAAAAAAACAGGACGGTGTTCCACTATTTTTTGTATATGGTTCCTTATTTCCCCCACAAATCCGGCATCACCATAACTGCAGTTAAAATCAAAAAATATCCCTGCCTCCATAAGACCCTGCGGATTCGCCTCAGTGATCCAGCGGCTAAAATAATTCTTCCATATGCTCAGAGGTTGGCACCATCTGGGATTCATGGCCATATAATTTCCCTTGCAAAAATCATATCCCGCCTGGTCCAGGTCGGTGCAGATCCTGGTGCTTAAACGACCAAAATAATCTGTCACATCTTTAAGTTGATCTTCAGGTACATCTTCAAAGATGATTGCATTATCCTGATCCGTGGCCAGGGTCTGTTCTCCACGGCCCTCACTTCCCATACCAACAAAGGCAAAATTCACAGGGGGATTACCGCATTCAGCAAGGGCAAAGTCCATTACCTTGGCAAACACAGCGTCTGAAATGGAAGTAATGATCCGGGTAATATTTTTCGCATGTACCCCGCTGTCGGTAAGAGCTTTGACTATCCCCGGTAGTCTTGCGTGGCTGTCCGCAATCTCTTCCACATCTGTTGCTTCACTAATTTCGTTAATGAGAAAAGTGGTGGAAAAACGTTGAACCTCCAATAATTCCTCATTGCTGATGACACTTACAATCCTGCCTTTAGCATCCTTCACACCAAGATGCTTGATACCTTTCTCGCTCATCAGCAGAACAGCCTCAAAGATCATGGCACTCTCTTCAACAGAAATAACGGGAGAGCTCATCACCTCATAAACAGGTGTCTCAAGGGAGATGTTTTCAGCAACTACCCGCTCCCTTAGAACCATATCGGTGATAATACCGATATGTGTTCCCGATTCACTTCTGATCAACATTGAATTGCACCCGGCTCGTACCATGATTTTTGCAGCTTCCCGAACCGGAGTATAAAGATCACAATCAACACTATCACTAAGGATATTCTTCAAGGGTTGGTTTAAGAACATTGCGGATGTCTGCAGTTCAACGATTAATTCATCCCTTTCTAAATCCCGTTTTTTCTCCTTGGTAATATCCTCTACGATGCCTTCACAATATACTGGCTTCCCTTTTTCATCTCTTGTCAACACCAATGAAAGTGAGACTATAACAACTTCATCTGTTCCTTTTTTAAGAGTAAAGACCTTATCTTTGACAACACCATCCTTTGCAAGAATTTCCATCAATTCTGTAGACTCATCAGTGCTCTTAAGATAGTCGATGAGTTTGGCCCCCGTCAGATCGTCTCTGGTCAAATCGAACAATCTGAGTGTCTCAGCATTCGCTTCCAGTAAACGGAAATCTTTATCCGGTGTTGTGCGGAAAATACCGATCGGTAATCTGCTGGTGAGCAATTTATACTGCTCCTGACTTTCATCTAATAGCTTCTTTATCCTTTGCCGACGGCTCAGATCCCTTGCAGTCATCAGCAGAACTCTTTCATCACCAAACGATTTTGTGATGAAAGTTAAGCGGGTATGAACCTGAGAGCCATCCTTTCTCAGCATCTGTACCTCGACCTGACATGATTCTTTTTTCCCCTCAAAAAACGCCTTTACATCTTTTCTACTTAAATCGTCTATATTTTCGGTGAAGAAGAGCTCTTCCGGGTTTTGCGACTCAAGTTCTTCTGCAGAATAACCGAGAAATTGCCACATGCTGGAATTCGAATAGATGCACTTTCCATCCAAAATCATCATGACAGGTTTTGTAGCAGTCTCAACCAGGGTTTTGTATTTCTCTCTCGATCTTTTCAATTCTTCTTCAGTGTCCCTCCTTTTCCTCTCTATGGCCAGACTTTGCCGGCTCATATAAAAAAGCAGAAATGAAAAAACCAGGGCTGCAGCTAGAGCAAAAAGGGAAAGTCTGTTGGAAACCTCCCTGGTCTTCCTCTGTACATCATCCAGGAACACACCGGTGCCGACAATCCATCCCCATGACTCAAATTTTTTCACATAAGAAAGTTTCGCCACCACTTTTTCATCACTGTATTTTGCATGCCATGTGTGGTTAAGAAAACCATCATTTTTGTTGGATGCTGCTCGTATAAATTCAAGGAAAATCTGCTTTCCATCGGAATCTTTATATTGACTGAGGTCGGTGCCGATCATCTCTTTGGAATAGGGGTGCATCACCATTTTCGGCTGCAGATCACAGATCCAGAAATAGTTCTGGTTAGTATCGCCATATCTCAGCGTCTCTATCTCCGACAGAGCCATCTGCTGTGCTTCTTTTTGACTGAGACTACCCTCCTGCTCCTTCTTTTCATAGAGCGCCATGACACTCCAGGCAACGCTGGTCAGTTCTTTGATCATCGACCGCTCACTATCAACAAAACTTTTTTTAAAGGCGGGAATAATCACCAGGTAAAAAAGGCAGATAAGTAAAATTACGGCAAGAGAGGTGGGCAGGGCAATTCCCAGCAGAAATCGATTTGAAAACCTGTTATCAGATTGATATGACAGTGACATGGGCTCAGTGGTGGTCAGATGAAAACATCGGCGTGTAATGGAATTGAATTAGTAAGTTTTTTCTTCTGTATATCGATAAACCTCAATGCTGTGGAATTCAGCTTAAGTATCTCCGGGTTCTTTGGCAATGCTGAAAAAAGAGCCTTAATCACTTCTGGATCAAATTGACTCCCGGCTTCACTCTGCAAATTGAGTATAGCATCTTCCTGTTTCATTTTGGCGAAGTATTTCCTACCGGCCAACATCGTTTCAAAAACATCACAGACTGTCAGGATGCGAACACCAAGGGGAATCGCCTTTCCCTTGAGGCCATGTGGATATCCGGTACCGTTAAACCTTTCATGGTGATGTAGGATCAACGGCTCGATATCATTTAGAAAAACAAGAGGTCGAACGATCCTTGCGCCCACCTCCGGATGTTGCTTCACAATATCCATTTCTTTTCGGGACAGGATACCCAGACGATCAAGAATATCATCTTCCATGCCGATCTTACCTATATCATGCAGTAATCCACCATGATAAATAGTCTCGATTTCCTCCTCAGACAGGCCCATTTCTTCAGCCACCATTTTTGCGAACATGGCAACTTTAACTGAATGACCATGGGTTTTTTCATCTTTTGCCTCCAGGGCCAGAGTGAGTCCTTCAACCATCTGACGAAAATTCTCCATCATCTTCTTGTCATAACTGATGGCTCTGTGCAGGGCGATTGCTCCCTGCTCTCCCAGAGCAGTCACCAGCTCAAATTCACTTGAACTGAGTTCTCTCCTGTCGTTAAAATAGAGTGCCAGGATACCGCCAAAAGAGTCAACGATATCAAAAAAAAGCCCTGTTACCGAGCCGACCCTGCGTTTACCCAACCGCTCCATATCAGGTATACGGGGATCATGACGGGCATCCTCAATAAAGACTGGTTGACCGATGTCTCTGTCAAAGACAGTAGTAAGGGTATCATAGCCAACCTCCGTAAGGCTGCGATAGGAGAATCCGTGCGAATATTTAGATACTATTTTTTCCCTGGAATGATCGACAATCCAGAAAATACAGCCTTTGGCCTGCAGGATTTCTTTTATGTGGGTTACAATGGATTCAAGAATATCTGAACTCTTTTCACCGGAATGAATTGCTTTGCTTACCTCGGTAAACACTTTAAAAAACGCAGAATAATCGCCTGTCATATTTTACCTGTCTATCCTCTTATACCACCCCGTCAGTAAAAAAACGATCAATCTGCACCTTTGAGTACCCTGCTTCCTTGAGAATGGGCCGCGTGGATTCTCCAAATTCATCGGACACTGTCCTTACACTACCAGGCGTCTCTGACAGCTTTACAGGTATGCCAAAAGAGGGTATCAGCAGACCGTTCCTGTCAGGTTGTTCAACGATCATTTCACGTTCCCTGAAAAGCGGATCTTCAAGCACCTCCTCCAAAGTCTGAACCCCTGCATAGCACACATCAAGCCCGGACAGCTTTTTTTCCCAGTGGGCAAGGTTTTTTGTCAGAAATTTTTCCCTTAGAAAGCCGATAATCTCCTCTCTTTTTCCTTCGTCATACTGAAGAGAAATATAGTCCGTCTTCTTTAAAAATTCACAGAGTTTTTTCCAAAACCTGTTCTCGACTGCACCAATTGAGAGATATCTCCCATCTTTGGTTTCGTAAGTGTTATAGCAGCCATAACGATGTGACAGTAACTCATCGGCAACTTTCGGTGGTTTACCTGTTAATTTTGAAAAATAATAGGGCAGAGAAAGAAATCCTATCATACCGTCGGTCATGGAGATATCGATATATTGACCCTTACCGGTTCTTTCTCTGGCGTAAAGAGCAAGCAGAATCCCCACCGCGCTGTTCATACTTCCTCCGGCGATATCCGCTATCTGTACGCCGGGAATGGAAGGCGGCCCGGCTTTTTCACCAATGAGTCCGAGTACACCGGACATACTGAGAAAATTGACATCGTGACCGGCCCGGTCGCTGACAGGTCCAGTCTGGCCATAACCGGTTATCGAACAGTAGATTATTCTCGGATTATATTTTTTAACCGTCTCATAATCGACTCCAAGCCGGTTAACTACACCCGGTCGAAATCCTTCCAGAATAACATCAGCATTTTCTGCAAGTTTATAAAATATCTCCTGCCCCTCCGGAGTTTTAAGATTGAGAGACATATGTCGTTTATTTCTATTCAAGTCATTAAAAAAAAGACCATCTTCTTTGAATCTTCCATCCTCAATAGCAATCACTTCAGCTCCATGATCCGCTAAAATCATGGAACAGTATGGACCAGGAAGCATACGCGACAGATCAAGAACTTTTATACCTTCCAATGCTCCTCGAATTTCCATATTATCCTTCTTCTTAAAATTCAATACCTTTCTGCGCCTTAATATCCTTATCGTAAGCATGCTTAATCGAGTCAATAGACGAAACAGTATCTGCAACTTCAATAAGTTTTGGATCTGCATCCCTACCGGTCAAAATAAGGGAGAGTCGCTTTGGTTTATTGCGGATGAGTTTAATTATCTGATCAACATCCACAAAATTGTAATGAATAAGATATGTTATTTCATCAAGGATGATCAAATCGTACTGATCACTCTCAACCTTTTCTTTTGCAAGTTGAAAACCTTTTTGTGCAGCCTTACGATCATCATCGATGTTTTCTTTCCTGAAGACAAATCCACGACCACAGATAAACCAATCGAGGTTATCAAATTTTTCAGCCATGAGTCTCTCACCGTATTTCCCCTGGCCTTTGAGAAATTGAATCATGCACACTTTATGGCCATGCCCAAGTGCTCTGAACGCAGTGCCAAGTGCCGCCGCAGTTTTACCTTTACCCTTTCCTGTATTGACAATAATTCTTCCAATATCAGACATAAAAATCACCTCAGAAACTAACTTTTTCCCGCACCTGTTTGAGCAGTATAGGTAAATTTAATTCAAATAATATAATATTTTTCAATGTTTTACTGCCTTACATACTAGCCAAACATCTTGCTCAGAAAATTAGTTGACAATTGCATACAATAATTTTATATAGACTAGACTGAGCGCTCGCTCAATTCCTTTCTGTTGTACTCGGAATTGAACAAATGTGCTCACTTTTTAATGTCAGTTGTGCTTTAAAGAGCCGCTTATATGTGATGGAAAAGAATCTCAGTGGAGTTTGTTTCGACAAAATACGACTGAGCGCTCAGTTTCTGGTCTTGCTTTCTATATGTACCGGTTAAAGCCACTCTAAGTGCCATAAACTAATACTATAATAAGAAAACTGCATATTACTCGTAAATTTCACTGAATGTATACTTTCAAATTAAAACTATAGCAGTTCACAACTCTAGGAGCCTGTCCGAGAATGCATTTTGCCCAAACTCTTCGTAATTTTCATAAAAATAATGCTCGCAATATCATGTATATGGCTGTGCTTATTTTTATGGAAAACCTCGATTTTGAACAAAATACTTATTCTCGGACAAGCTCCTAGTACTGGATGCAACTGTATATAGAAGTTGATTGGATATAATGTGTTTTGGGCTAAATAACTTTTACAAGGAGGAGAGAATGAACAGTGCGTATAAGAAGGAAATCAGGTACACCATAGGCTTTAGCCTGTTGCTGCTGTTGTGTGGGCATTCGGGGCTTTTTTTTGTTGCCTTTCCTGGTTTACGAGATGCTATGATTTTGGGTTTTCCTTCCCAGTACTGCATCCCTGTAGCTCTGGGATGGCTCGGGCTGATGGTCGTAGTCGTGATTCAGGCGAAACTCACTAATGATCTCGATGACGAGATAGAAGCAGTGACTTCTACAAATACTACCTCAAAAACAAAGGGCTAATAAATTATGGAACAGCAGAAATGGGTGCTTGAGAACCCCACTCTAGGAATTATTTTTGTCGCAGCTTCCTTTGTTGCCTTTTATTTTATCGGCTGGTATTCAGCACGGGCAGCAAAATCCTCCACTGACTATTGGACCGCTGGTCGTAATATCGGTGCTCTGGCGAACGGGCTTGGAATGGCCTCAAGTTTTATGAGTCTTGCCACCTTTATGGGTGTTACAGCTCTGATTCTGAAGCTTAAAGTACCATTTGTCTATATGTGGATCCAGTTTGCACTCAGCATCCCGCTGATCACACTCTGGTACGGTACTCCACTGAGAAGAATGGGTGCCTACACCCCTGCTCATTTTGTCCGTGAACGATATGGACTGAGTACATCATACGTTACCGTTATCTTTATGATTCTCGTTATGCTTATGTACGCTCTCGGCCAGATGATCGGTGTCGCCAAGGTCTTTGAAATGCTGTTTGGTATCAACTACACTGTAGCACTGGTCTGTGGTGGTGCACTCATCGTTGGTTATGTTGCCATAGGCGGCATGTACGGCACCTCCTATAATGCCGCATTTCAGATGGTTCTTATGGGCATCGCTTTTATTGTTCCCCTTGGTGCTATAATGAAAGCCATGGGTGGAACCGGCTGGTATTTTCCTCCCCTGCTATACGCTGATATGGTTCCGGCAATGCTCGAGGCTGTACCCGATTTTTTTGACATGAAATTTGGTTTTAAGTGGTATTTTTCTCTTATCCCATGTTTTACAATCGGTGCCATGGGGCTCCCCCATCTCGGTATGAGGATATATACCTCCAAAAACCTGAAGAGTGCACGTGGTGCAATGGTCTGGTTTACCTTTTTCTGCGGTATCGTATTCAGTGCAACTTACACCATGGGTTTCTCAGGAGTTTTCTTTCAGGCAACCTCCGGAACAACCATTATTCCTTCCGATTACGATAAAATCACCCTTATACTCAACTCGGTATTCAATCCACCCTGGGTATTGGCATTTGTTATTGCCGGTGCAATCGCCGCCGGACTTTCTACAATCAGCGCCAACCTGATGGCTATCGGCGCCCTTATTTCTCAGGACATCATCGCCACAATCAAGCCTGATCTCTCCGATAAAACCATGCAGGTTATCGGCTACTCCGCGATTACCGGTGGTGGTATTGTTGCAATATTGATCGCTTTAAATCCACCGACTTTTCTGGTCGTAAGTATCCTCTGGGCTTTCGGCCTTGCAGGTGTTACAATGGCACCTCTGGTGATTATGGGCGTCTGGTGGAAACAGGCCAATCGTTATGGAGCCAGCGCCTCAGCTCTTATTTCGGGACTGGTTTACATTGCTGTATCTCCCTATCTGTTCCCTGATTTCACAATCGCAGGCGGACTCCAGGCCAAACTGGGAATGTCAGGTGCGCTCTTATGTGTACCTCTCACATTCCTTATTTTAACCGTTGTTTCAATGATTACTGATAAAATCCCTGCGCTCATGGCAAGAATTCCCCATGAAGAGGATAAGCGCCTGGTTGACAGTATCCACGGTTGGGCGGATTATGATGAAGAGCGCTATAACAGTACAAGAGCAGGAATCATCGTTGCTGCAGTCAGCTTATTTTTTGTTATCTGGGCAGTTATGCCAGGTGGCTGGACTGCCTAAAGAATGATGAAATCGTAAAAACTCTTCATCTAACTTCGTTGCTGTAAAAATTCTATCACTACGACGTACTCTAGTACGCCTACATGATAGAATTTTTACGCGCCTCGTATATGAAGTTTTTTACGATTTCATCCGGTAAATTGGGTTTTAAGAAACCAAAGAGACGACCAATGTCCTACTCATCAGTACTTTCTGATTTAATAGCTCGCAGGGAAGATGTTTTTCTACTAGCGGTTAACGGAAAATGTAGAAAATTTGTCATCTTCAATCTTCTTATTCTTGGTGTTCTGTTCGGTTTATCAAATTTTATCGGTGCCGTCTCTACCACACCGGAACTCCCCCTTGATGGCAAATTCGCATTTATTACTCCTCTAATTTTCTGTATTAGTGGATTTTTCACCATGTCCACTGCTCTTATCGGTTTTGTTCTGGTATACTGGTCTGCAGCCAGAGCCTTTGACGGCCCGGGTGGATTTGCTCTTATTTTTGATTTATTAGGTCTTGCGCTCATCCCCTTCTGGATAATAGCGCCCTTCTTGAACTATGCCATACATTTTGCCGGCTCCCAGGTGATGACTCTTGTGCTCCTGGCTATTGTTTGCG
>LGVF01376428.1_pt1 | contig 10150 bp, 11 predicted proteins | sample 469901 | NCBI WGS metagenome assembly LGVF01 (sample SAMN03893561, study PRJNA290197) | marine sediment metagenome | material: sediment; isolation source: combined push core samples #3730, #5133, and #5579 collected at Hydrate Ridge | place: Pacific Ocean: Hydrate Ridge | reverse complement strand
TTTTTGGATAAAAGAGATATCTTATATCTAAGCTTGGCCGTTTCACATATGTGCACACGCCAAAGCATGGCTTGTGGTTGAATTTAATCGAAACTTCTTTTTCTGAAATGTCCCGAACTTTTCTACGCCATATCCGGGTTTCCTCCAAAGAGGAGCTCAAAGAACGTATCCTTCTGGGGTTCAGGGAGATCAACTCCGCCCCGGTTGTACATCGTTATCCATGGAAGTTGTGTCACAAGGCTGTTTTTACCGCTGCAACAAGAATTTGGATATCTTCGTGAATTTTGCTGTGCCGGTAATTTTCCTGAGGTCGTCGAACAACAATAACCCGGCAATTTTCATGGTGGGCGGCACTGATTTTTTCCTCCATTCCACCACGCACCCCGCTATCTTTGGTAATCAGAACGCCGATCCCTTTGTTGCGAATCAAAGTACGATTTTCCACGTCACTGAAAGGACCTCTCCCAATAATTTGACTCTCTTTTGGCAACCCGGCCTGAGCGCAGGCATGGCGAGATTCCGCATGTGGGAGAACCCGTGCAAAGAAAGGGATATTGCGTTCTTGCGTCGCTTTGATATAGGGAGAAAGATGACGTGAACCAGTGGTGAGCAAGACTGAAACACCAAACGAAACGGCAAGGTCAGCCGCATCTTCATGGTTATCGACAAAGAACAAATTGTCAACTTCGACAGCCGCTGTTTTTCGCTGGTAGCGGAAACAAGGGATTCCAGCCTGTTGTGCTGCATTTGCAACGGTTTCGTGCAGTTGTGTTGCATAGGGATGGCTACCATCGACAATAATGCGAACCGATTCTTGCGCGATCAATTCCAACATCCCCGCCCTGTCCAAGCGTCCACAGCGGCGGCGAATCGCAGCATGATTGCCAACATTCAAAGGTGCATCAGTTGCCGTTGAAACGAGGATCGAATGACCAGTATCAACCAGTAACATTGCCAGCTCAGCCGTTTCGCTTGTCCCTCCGAAGAGTAGAATCACTTGTAATAGCCCCGTGGCGTGACCATGCGCCCAGTAATGATACGGGTTGTACGGTTGCCGATAATTACCAGTGAGCGCATACCAATCTCCTCATCGAGAAAATGATCCAGATCGGAATAGATGATCTGTTGCTGCGGGTCACTTGCCGCTGTTACGATCCCCACTGGAGTGTTTCTTGGTCGGTGCTGCAAAAAAATCTTAGCAGCATCTTCCAGCTGATGGATCCTTTTTTTACTGCGCGGATTGTACAGAGATACAACCAGATCAGCAGCGGCCACCGCTTGCAGACGGGTGACTATCGTCTCCCAGGGGATCAGCAGATCACTCAAGCTGATCGTTGCCGAATCGAGCATCAAAGGTGCACCAAGTTGCGCTGCAGCAGCATTGGCCGCACTCACTCCGGCAATCACCTCAATCGAAATATTCAGATTTTCAGCCTCTGCCATCTCCATCGCCAGCCCGGCCATACCATAAACACCCGCATCTCCAGACGACACCAGAGCCACAACTTCTCCCTGCTGCGCCCGCTGTAAAGCAACGCGGCAGCGCTCGGTTTCCTGTCGCATGCCGGAAGTAACCATCTCTTTGTCAATACAGAGGTCGGCAAGCGACGCAACATAGGGGTCATAGCCGACGACCAGCGTGCTTGCAGCAATTGCTTGTTCTGCCCGTGAGGTTCGATCTAAAGGGTTGCCGGGTCCAATGCCAACGACAAACAATTTTCCTGTGCGACCGCTACGGTGATGCCGTTGCATGCTTTTCTCTGAACTATTAATGATGTCCTCCATCCAGCCAGTAGTGCTGCCGGTTCGGCAACAGCTGGCAAGTTGACTTGTTGTTGTACGAATGATGAATGGTCAAATGAACGCTGACAATTCCGAATTCTGTCGCTACTGATGATTCGCAGAGGAATGTTTAAGTTTGTAGCAGCTTGAAGCAACCCGGTTTCTGCCGCTTTCACATCTGCCGTAGCGAGATAGCGAACCCGCAATAGTGAAAGTTTTTCTGCAGAGAGAATTTCATCCAACGCTTGCAAAATCTCGCTTTCCGATTTTCCCTTACGGCAACCAATACCGACAATCAGGTCTTTTACCGCTTCCGTTGTCGTTGAGATCATCGGGTCGGCATCGATCAGATTAGCAACCTGTACCGCCAGATTATTGGCTCCCCCCTCATGTCCACTGAGCAGACTGATCACAGAACGTCCCCCGACATCGACCACAACGACCGCCGGATCAGAGAGTTTACTTTGCACCGAAGTGGCTAGGGAACGGACAACAAGACCACAGGGAGCGACATAGATCAGGCCGTCATACTTTGTGAAAATTGCGGGGGTAAGTTCCATCACCCGGGAAAAAGAGGTTGCCCCGACCGGTGTCGGTAATGCCTCATGCACATAGAGATGCAGATCAGTAACAGACACCCGCAGTTGTTCGCAGACCAGAACACCTTGCGGTGAAAAGGTGATAGCCGCCAGTTTCATGTTTCGTCCCTCTGACTATCCCCTTGCCGGTAGCCGTGGCTGAAATGACGATGATAGAGCTTGGACACCGGGATATCACGCGATAATGCCTGTCCGACAATGATCATCGCCGTCTTTTTAATCTGTGCATCCTCCACCTTTTCAGCGACATCGGCAAGAGAACCACGCACCAGTTTCTGATCCGGCCAGGAGGCGTGAAACACCACTGCCACAGGGCAGTCCGTGCCATAGTAAACGGCAAGATCCTGCGCAACTGAGCCAATTTTATGCACCGAAAGAAACAGACAAAGGGTGGACTGGGTGCGCGCCAGATGTTCCAACTCCTGCATCTCCGGCATCGGTGTCCGGCCGGAAGTGCGGCTGAGAATGATGGTCTGGGCAATTTCGGGAGCGGTCAACTCGGTTTTCAATGCCGCAGCCGCTGCCTGAAAAGAACTGACACCAGGTACTACCTCGTAATAAATCCCGATCCGATCCAAACTGTTCATCTGCTCACGAATCGCCCCGTAAATTGATGGATCGCCGGTGTGCAAACGGATCAGATCAACGTCCTTTTCTTGCGCTCTGGCAAAAACCACTTCCATCTCTTCCAGCGTCATCGTCGCTGAATCATGCAGTTCCGCATCTTTTGGCACCAGTGCCACCACTTCTGGACTGACCAATGAACCGGCATAGATACATATCTGGCAGTGACTGAGTAGGCGATGGGCTTGAATTGTGAGCAGGTCAGGATTGCCCGGACCGGCACCGACAAAAATAACTTTCATCTATATGTTCTCCGTATGCACAAGGATAATGGCTAAATTACCAACTGCAGGATCAGCACTACGTAAACGCCGCAGATCGGTCTCAATGCATTGATCTGGCAACCCGGCACGGGCAACAAAAACCGCTTGTTCAATAAGTTCGTTTTCTTCAAGGAGGTCGATGATTGCTTGCAGATGGCGACCAATCTTCATCAACACCAACGTCCCACCTTTATTAATGGCTGATTGCAGATCGTCTATCGCAGTAACAGTTGGTAAAATATTAACCGACTGTTCCCCTTCACCAACCGCAAAATTGGTCAGTGCAGCACAATGGGCGTAGGCGCTGATACCGGGAACAATTTCAATCGGCACTTGTGACCATTGCTCTTGTAGACTACGAATCAGGTAGATACAGGTGGAATAGAGGAGGGGATCACCCAGGCTGACAAAAGCGACATCCTTTCCCTGTTGCAACTGGTCAACGATAGCAGCGGCAGTCTGCCGCCAATGTTTCTGCCGCGCCTCCCGGTCTGCTCCCAAAGAGAAAGAGACGGGACAAATATCGACCCCTTCTGTGGCGTAGAGCTGCACCACATCGGTAACCCAGGTCTGGGTACTCAAGCGGGATGTCGGCACATAAATGCAGGGAGATTCACGTAATAGCCGCACCGCTTTCAATGTCATCAATTCGGGGTCACCTGGACCAACGCCAATAGCGTAAAAAGTACCGCTATTCATAGCAATAGCTCCTTTTTAAGTAACAACAGAATTGTTCGTGATGGCAACGAGGTCTGACGTAGCGACTCAGCATCTGCAAACTCCCGGATTATTTCTGTTGTCAGGGTCAGATTTTCACAGCTCACCGCCACATAATCGGTTCCCAGCTCAGTCAACCTGTCGGCAGCCCAGCATACAGCGGAATCATCCCCGGCAAGGAGAGTAATTTTGTCATAATGTGCCAGCTCGGCAGTATTTACCTGCGGCACTCGTCCGTGGGCACTGATGAGAAGAGCATCGCTCCAATCCAGAGCAAGACGAGCAAAAGCAACCTGAACGGAACTGATTCCGGGAATCAACTGACAGTTCTCACGCCCAAAACGGTTGACAACAAGACGGGCCAGACTAAACAGACCAGTATCGCCAGAAACCAGCACACAGATTTTTTTATCGGCCAACGCCTCTATCTGCTCCAGAATGCCCGCCATCAACCCGCGCACAACAATCTGCTGACAACGCATTTGTGGAAACAGATCCAGCAGATGTTGCGCCCCCACCAGCACCTCTGCCTGGGTCACAGCCTTTTGTGTCATCACAGAAACATAATCTTCATGGCCGGGCCCGCAACCCGCAATGACAATCTTATTCATTCCGCTCTCCACAAAGTAAGATCACCGGTATGACCAATAATCTCCCCCTTCAGATTAATCAAAACCACAGCCGTTGGTGGCAGTGCTGGATAGGTCTGTTGAATCTTTTTTTTGATCTCTGTCGCAAGAAGTGTCCCCAACAGATGTCTCTCCGTGCTCTCGAGACAGGTCATAAATAACTCTTCAACGGTATTCGCACCTGCCACCTGATATGATGAAACCTGCGATGCCAGGTGGCTGATGTAAGGAACAGCCGAATCAGATTGGCCTGAATGAGTTTGCCACTGCCCCTTTGCCAATTTTCCCAATTTGCCTGGATGTCCGACGATCAAAACCTGCTCAAAGCAGTGTTTTTCTATCTCGACGAGCATAAATCCCCACTCGTTACTGACATCGACAATTTGCTGCTCGTTCACCGCAAAATGGTGCTGTGCCGCTTTATTCCCCATATTTCCCGGCACCAGTACCAGGTTTCTGATGTCAGCAGCAATTGCAACATCCAGAGCGCACTTAAGGGCATCACGCAAGGCCGGAGCGCTGAATGGTCGTACCCGACCGGTAGTGCCAAGGATGGAGATACCGCCAACAATACCGAGGCGGGGATTAAAGGTTTTTTGTGCCAGTTCTTCTCCGTTTGGAACCGAAATGGTGACATCAAAGCCCTGCTCACTTACCTCCCGTAATGCTGCACAAATCATTGTCCGCGGCCCGGGGTTGATCGCCGGTTCTCCGGGTGGGATGGCAAGTCCGGCGCGAGTGACCGTGCCGACACCTTGACCGGCAAAAAAGCGGATTGATTTGAGTTTGTTTTTCTTCACGGTAGAGATCAAAAAGGAGCCATGAGTCACGTCGGGGTCATCGCCCGCATCCTTAACCACCGTTGCAGAAGCGGACTTGCCCTCTTTCTGAAAAAGATGCACCCGATGCTGTATGCGGTTACCATCGGGCAGGGGAACATCTACCTCAGTTGGTCGCTCGCCACGCATCAGCAATATGGCCGCTGCCTTGGCCGCCAGAGCGGCACAGGTTCCGGTTGTCATGCCCCATTTCAACTGGCTACACTCTCCTGCCAGCCACGCTTGCCGATATGGATAATCATCGTCGTCATGTAACCTAGATCAAGGGGCTGCCAACGACTAAGATCGGCAACCCGAACTTCGTGCTCTCCTTGCCCTCCGGCACTGACCAGTTTGGCTCGCTGTAAAAGATTGTGCCTCTCCAGCAAATCCAATAATCCAGGTAAATCACCCGCTGCTTTAAAGAGAACAAGAGTTTCACACTGCTTCAAAGCCTTCTCCACCGCCTGCAGATCGGTTGCCGACATCAGCAATAGACGATCCTCCTGCAAGGTCAGCGCTTCGTTAAAGCGACTGGCCGTCATCTGGAATGCACTGATACCGGGCTCCACATGCAGCTTTTCGGCAGGTATTTGTTCGGCCAATGCTTCCATCAGATAGGAACTTGTGGCAAAGATCAGCGGATCACCCAGTGTCACCTGAACCACCGATTGCCCTCGTCGACAGCGATCACTCACTTCTTTTGCCAGAGAGCCCCAGCGCTCACGCGTTTTACTGTTATCCCGCACCATTGGATACTGACTGACTATCACCTCCTGATCACGCAATAATGGTGCAATAGCCTGTAGCGCTAGACTGTTTTTCGATTTTTTCGACTGTGGTGCAAGAATCACATCGGCGTCTTCAATTATCCGTGCTGCTCGCAGAGTCAACAGATCGGGATCACCAGGCCCAACGCCTACAGCATAAAAATGACCTGCCTGTGCTTTTTTAATGTCCATTTTTCAACTTTACCGCCACAACCACATCAGGCCGAGCGTACATAAAAAAAGAAAAAACATGCGGATAACCTGTGCCGATATTGCCATTACCATCCCTGGTCGAGCTCCGAGGATGGCAACATAGGTGGGCATTGCATGGCGTAACGTACGCACCGGTGCAGTAACCATGGAACCAAATAGAATGACAATTACCGCCTGATGGGTACTGATTTGCCCGGCGTCAATAAAATTGGCTGCTGCTATCGCCCCGTTGTACAAACTAAGTGCCTGTGCCGGAATGATGACCAGCGATTCGGCGGGGAGAAAGTGGAAGGTAAATAGAGCCGGAACCGCCTGTGCTAACCACTTGAAGAAACCAAAATACTCCAGCCCCGCCATCAAGATGAAGGTGGGAATCAGATAGGTGAGCAAACGCCGCAACGTTTTTTTTGAACGTTTCCACACGGTTATCCAGAATCCACCCTGTCGTTGCCGCACTTCCCGCACGGAAACCGGTTCGCTCGGGCAAACGAATTGTCCGCTGGGGAACAAGCGCCGAATCAGCAAACGGGACAACAGCAAGGTGACCACAATCTGTACTGCAATCGCAGTAAAACGGACAGAGAATAAAGCTATTGTCGCCTCCCAGCCAAATGCCACCCCAATGGGAATGACAAAGGTTGGCAGATGGGCAAACAGTGAGAGAGCAGACACCACATAAACCGAAGTGTAAAGCTCACGATTATCGAGGGAACCCTGATCCCGTTGTGAGACCAGCATACTATTGGCAACGGCTCCGGATTGGAGTGCCATGAGAAAGGCGGGTCCCGCTTCTCGCCGGATTTTGCCGATGATGGTTATCGGCAGGGTCAAGACCGATAGCAGCCTCATGCTCCCCGAAATTTCCAGAATCTGACCAAGAAAAATACCGATGCTGATAAACAGGGAAAGTTCCAGTAGCAGCATCCCCTTACGCGGCCAGAAAGGGAGATGGCGCTTCCATTTGGTGTATGCCGAGCTGCTGTGTTGCTTCTTACGCTCTGCCACAAAAGCTTTGCCCGTTTCCCCCTGGGGACGCAGCCGTTTAAGTGCCGATTTCGACTGAACATCAACAACGCTATTAGGTTCTGTTCGCTGCTCAAAACTCTGTGCATCATTTTGCCTATCTGCTCCCGCCTCAATGTCTGCGGCAAAAACAGTACCGGACAATAAACAATAACTGAGCAGAACAACCATCAACAACCGCATATCAGACTAATTACGCCCTTTGTCCAGTTGTTGCAGTGCCTTATCAAGATGACTGAAATAGATTTTCAAAATGGCATTGTTCCATCCCAGTGATGCAGCACATTCCGATTTTTTTGCCTGAATAATCGATTTCCAACTATCCTCTTCGTCACCCATCACATCGTTCATAATGTGATCTCCAGCAACAATCATCAGCGGCACAAACTTGACTGAACCCTGTTTGTCACTGTTTACTTTCACTTTTTCCAACGAACCAATACCCGGTTGCCCCTCAACACTGGCAACGACCAGATTCGGATATTTCTTTTCGATAACATTTGTCAGAGCAACTAACTGTTGATTGAATTCGGGGTGGTGATCGTTGCCATGGGCGACAACAACAGTAGGTTGCTGCGCATCAATGTTTTTACCCGAGGCGGCAACAACGGCATCAATATCCTTGTCACTGGTCATCAACGCATCACCAAAAGCGACCTGAAAACCACTGGTATCCTCTTTCAGTACACTGTTGTACTCCTGTCCCGGAACCACATGCAGGCTCTGAAAAACAACCGACTTTACCCCTTTTTTACGCAGTTCGGCTACCACTTCGGCAACATTCTGCGTAACGATTCCTTGTCGCTTTAATTTGTCGATAATAAATTGCGAAGTAAAAGCCCAGTGGATATCATACTCGATATAGCGTTTGCGGGCTTGTGTATCAATGTGATCAAAAACCGGTCGTGCCGTATCGACTGATGTGCCGAAAGCAACCAGTACGATAGCTGGTTTTTTCAAGTGCTCCTCTGCATTTGCAAAAGCTGGTGCAACCATCATTGTTGTCAGTAAGCACATAAATATCACTNNTTTCTCCATTCGCAAAAGCTGATGCAACCATCATTGTGGTCAGTAAACACATAAATATCACTCCCTTACATAAAAATTTCATCGACATTTTCTTTCTCCTCTTAGATAGTTGTTGGTTAAATAGTCTGTCCAGTGGCAATTGTGCATAGGGCATGCAAAGTTGCGACTGCCAATGGACTGCCTCCACGCCGCCCTTCTAAAGCTATAAACGGAAGTCCGCTGCGCATTAATTCTTCTTTACTCTCCAAAACATGAACAAAGCCAACCGGCATACCGATCACCAGAGCCGGGCGAATGTTTTCTTCCACCGCCATACGATTGAGCTCAAGTAAAGCCACCGGAGCATTGCCAACAAGGACAATTCCCCCATTGAGATTTTTACCGGCTTTGCGGATGGCAAACAGCGAGCGGGGCAACCCCGATTTTTTTGCCTCGGCAACCACCTCATCATCTGCCACATGACAGAGGATACTTTCACGTTCGTACCCCTGATACAGTTGCTGCAAACGGGCAACGGACAACCCGGAACGAATCATATTGCTATCGGCGTAGATCGTTTTTCCACTACGCAGAGCGGTGATTGCCGATACAATCGCCTGTGGTGAAAAATGGACCAGATTATTCATGGCAAAATCTGCCGTGGTATGAATGAGGCGTCGCACCACCTGCCATTCATCGGATGAATAACTATGTGATGCAGCTTCTGCATCAATCGCGGCAAAAGAACGATCTTCAATCTGCTGTCCACTGAGTGGGTTTTCAAGCAGGTCATAAATCAGTGGCCTGTCGCTATTTGTCACTTTGTCTCCTGTCCGATGTCGTTCTCATATGTTCAACAAAACGGGTCAGTGCTTTCGGTCTAGAGGCAAGGTGCAGATGCGCATAACTGGCCAGAATATTATCCTTTTGATAGCCTTCGACACTGCAATTTCCGGTTCGGTTCTGCTTGAGCAGATAAACATCCTGCCAACCATCCTGGCCTGTCGGTGGTTCTACAAGTTCCGAATAGTGAAACTCATGCCCGCGAAAGCTCTCTCCGCGCCGCCCGAACAACGAATCCTGCTCCAAAGTTACCTCGACATAACCAAGAGCCTTGCGTTTTTTCAGCATTCGCGCCCAAACCGGCATCGTGCCAACCAGGGAAAAACACTGTCCCTCCTGCTCAACCCCTTGTGAAAGATAAATTAACCCACCACACTCAGCGTAAACCGGTTTTCCGCTATCGCAAAAAGCACGTACAGCACAGATCATTGCTCGGTTTTTCGAAAGTACCTGCGCATAAACCTCCGGGTAACCGCCACCGAGGTACAAACCATCCACATTATCCGGCAGACCAATGTTATGCAGCGGTGAAAAAAATACCGGCGTACAACCCTGCTGCTCAAGTGCAGTAAACAGATCAGCGTAATAAAACTGAAATGCTTCATCACGTGCAACCGCCAAACGAACTTTAGGATCGGGTCCCGTGAATGTCGATAAAGCCGACTGTTGCGGCAAGGGTTCCACAATGTGTGCCGTGCGCAAAAGAGAATCAAGATCGATCTGTTCTTCAGCAACGTCAGCCAATTGCGCAATGGTTCGGTCATCGAGACAATGTTCCTCTGCCGAGACCAGCCCAAGATGGCGACTGGCAAGAAACGGCAAACGGTCTCTACCAATTGCCCCCAGAAGTGGCGGCTGATC
>LGVF01006369.1_pt1 | contig 10153 bp, 8 predicted proteins | sample 469901 | NCBI WGS metagenome assembly LGVF01 (sample SAMN03893561, study PRJNA290197) | marine sediment metagenome | material: sediment; isolation source: combined push core samples #3730, #5133, and #5579 collected at Hydrate Ridge | place: Pacific Ocean: Hydrate Ridge | reverse complement strand
GAAGTTGATTCCAGAGTGACCTTTTCGTGGCGGGATCAGTTTTGAAAATTTCGTCCACTATGGGGTTTGAAGTCTAATGGAACGAAAACTCACGCTAAGGAGTTTAGATCGGCTCTGTTAGCGGCCTAAGCCCACCCCTCTGGACGCTGTCCGCCAAAATAAACGAGTAGTGGCCAAGCACATTGATGTGCCCATAAGGCAGGGGAGATAGCCTGGCTTTATCCTCTGCCTTGATCTCGAAGGATTGTTGTTGCAAATGATCTAATGACGCCTGCATGTAAATGGTGTTCCACAAGACAACGGAGTTGGTGACTAGGCCGAGAGTTCCAAGTTGGTCCTCTTGCCCCTCTCGGTAGCGTTTGCGGATCTCCCCGTACTGACCATGACAAATGGTGCGGGCGACGCTGTGCCTTCCTTCGCCCCGATTCAATTGGGTCAATATCCGGCGGCGGTAATCTTGGTCATCAATGTAATTGAGGAGATACAACGTCTTATTGATGCGGCCAACTTCGATGATGGCTTGCGCCAGGCTTGATGGCCGTTCGCTCCGGAGTAACGAACGGATAAGCTCCGATGCATGTATGGTTCCCAGTTTAAGGGAGCCGGCGATTCTCATCATGTCCTCCCAGTGCAGCTCAATGAGATGGGGCCTGAGACAACCGCGGGCCAATTCATTCAGCACCCCGTAATCCGCTTTTTTATCCGCTCGCCAGAACAGTGCCTCTCCGGCATCCGCCAGGCGCGGAGAAAACTGATACCCCAGCAACCAGAACACTAAATCGCTGGCTCCAGAGGTATCCGTCATGATTTCAGTGGGATTTAAACCTGTTTGCTGTTCAAGTAGGCCTTCCAAAACAAAAATGGAGTCCCTCAGCGTTCCCGGAATGACGATTCCGTGAAAACCGGAGTATTGATCCGACACAAAATTATACCAGGTGATCCCCCTACTGGAACCGAAGTATTTCCGGTTTGGCCCTGCATTAATGGTGCGGATCGGGGTGACAAAACGCAAGCCATCGGCGGAAGCGACTTCGCCGCCGCCCCATTTTTGCGCTAAAGGCAAAGTGGCGTGGTAGTCAACAAGTCTGGCATTGGCACGGACGAGCGTTTCCGCACGAATAAAATTTTGCTTGACCCAATTTAATCGATGACGGGTCAATGCCGGCACATGGTTCTTTACCAGGGGCTCTAATCCGATATTGCAGGCCTCGGCCAGCAGTACCGCACAAATACTGGTAGTAAGATCTTCGGCGCGGGCATTGGCCTCGCTCACATGGGTAAATTCATCGGCAAATCCAGTGTGGGCGTGGATTTCCAATAACAGCTCCGTGAGGTCCACCTTTGGCAATAACCCGTTGACCTGTCTACTTAGTTGAGCGAGGCTGGGTGGCTCTTCCAGTTTGTCCAGGTTCGTTATCGTCAAGGAGGGATGTTTATTCGAAAGGTCGAGTCCAACCGCTTCGTTACCTTCAAAATTTGCGACAACCCGCTTGTAGGTATTATCTAGTTGGCATACCAAACCGGTAATTGCTTCTTGGGGATTGATTGGGTGTCCAAGGGCGCGGCAGACTTGTATCCGATTAGCTTGCCAGGCCGGGCCTTGTAAAAGCTTCGTCCTGGGGTCGCCCCAGCGGTCGCTGTTTTCAACATAAACATCCCGCCTGCGAAGCGAATCTTGCAGTTTATTGAGAAAACATAGCGTATATCCTCGCTTGGTCACTCGTCCCTCTTGATCAATGACCAAACGTTTCCAAGGGGGTGTAATAATGTCGAGAGGTGGGTCTTTCAGTATGTTTTGCCGCGAGGCACCCAACGCAGCCAGAAAATGGAATGTTTCCAGGGTAATCTTGCCAGCCGGTGCCGCTTTAAAAACAATACTGTTGAATAGATGCGGTAAAAATCGCCGAACTCGACCATACTGCTCCACCATCTCATTATGAAACTTGTCATCTGCTGGGCGAGCCAAAGCATTCACGGTTGCAATTGATTCAGTTAGTTTTTCCTTAGTAATTAGAGCAAATACTGTCTTTCTTAGTTGATTGTCATGGGTTTCTCCTATAAGCAAGGTGCAGACTGCCGCTAATGTCAGTGCAGATTTATCCAAGTCTTTGAGGGAGCGTAAACGATTTTTTTGCCCAATTTTCTTGGCCTCCCCGGTAATGTTGGTGATCAGCAAATCCAGAACGTCGAGCGCTTCATCAAGCGCGATGGTTTCAAAAGCCTTGGCAAAGGCCACCAGTATTGCGATACGTTTGTCCTCGGTCATCCCGGCAATTTTGTGCATCGAGATCATTCCCGCATGACGGGCAAGGCTCTTTAAGCGTATTGGCGGTATACGGGAGAAATTTAGTCCGCCCATGCCGAAAGCCTGTAGATCCCGATAACGCTCTACTGCCTCGTTGAAGGCCGGACTACTGATGGTCACCGGCCCTTTCCGAAAACGATCAAAACGGGAGGTTCGATGACCCTCCGGCACCTGGAGCAAAGTTTCCAGCTTGGCCTTCTGTTGGTCCGTTGGCAGAGAAGATAATCGCAGCCACAATTGATTGGCGGCTCGCTCACGGATTTCAGAGATCAGTCTTATGAGCGTGGTGACACCAGGTAACAGCACTTTATGCTGAATCAGCCAGGCCATGGCAAAGTCGAACATTAAGGTCGGCCTTTCATTGCTGATCCAAGCGCGAGAGAAGAGCCGTCGGCTTAAACGGAATGGCCAAGGGGGATTACTAAATTCGTGGTATCCGTACTGTTCCCGTATCAACGCGGCATGTTCCCACTTAGTATTGTCGCGTTTGGCGTAATTAGCCAACACCGAAACGTCGTAAACCGCTACTTGCCGGCCGACAAATCGCTTAACTTTAGCCGGGACCATTGTAAGATCGTCAAGGAAAGCGCCTAAAAAACGGACAGATGTTAATTGGAGGGCAAAGCCAAGTCGGTTGTGCTTACCTCGCCGGTTGAAAATAAAAGCAAGATCGGCATCATCGAGATGAAAATAACGTGCCAGTTGCTCGTTGTTTGGTTCACCAGAGAATTGTCGATATCTTGCTTGATGTTCAGCAGTTAAAAAATCTACCGGCATTTACCCTCCACTACTAAAAATAGTATAGGTGGCAAGCTTGGGTCTGTGGGGGGCTCAAATAGAAGCCGTACCAGCAAAAAGAGATCAAACATGGGCCAATTCGCGCGAAAAGACCGCCGCCGATAGCACTCGACTATTTTATCCATCCCCCTACCTTGTCACGTCTTGCCTTCTCGCTGCAGGGTTCCCACCAATGTGCTCCGGGGAATGCCAAGTGTCCGCGCTGCCGCAGACATTGTACGTCCCCCAGCAAGCAATTCTCTTGCTGCTTCAATTTTTTCACAATCAAGCACCCGCGGCCGTCCTCCTTGACGCCCTCGACGTTCTGCCGCCCGGAGGCCTGCGATCACGCGTTCTCGAATCAGGGCTCGTTCGTACTGGGCTAAGGCCCCGAACAAGTGGAACAGTAGCTCCCCGGTGGCCGTGGTAGTATCGATGGTTTCATTTAAAGATCGAAAACCGATCCCCTTATCTTTAAGTCCGGTGACGATCTTGATGAGATGCGGCAATGACCGCCCCAGACGGTCAAGGCGCCAGACCACGAGAATGTCACCGCTCGTAAGATAATCAAGGCATGACTTGAGACCGGGACGGTTGTCCTTAGCTCCAGAGGCACGGTCTTCATAGATATTTCGTTTATCGATCCTGGCCGTCAGGAGGGCGTCCCGTTGGAGATCCGTTGTTTGACGGTCATCATCCACACTAACCCGGCAGTAACCCACAAGCATGATTTCTCCTTCACGAAAAACATTATCAAGGTTCGTTTTCGTGAATATCACAGGGGTGATCAATCCGTCAATATTTTTCGCGATCAATTAGTGTGATTTTAAGATGGGAATCGGGAGTCCACCATGAGTAATCACGTTTAACGAAAAACAAATGTTTTCCGTTAATTATTCTGTGACTATGAGGATTTTTTTGGGATGGGTAAGAATAGACATCAAGATGAGAATAAAGCGCTTTTACAAATGACCCTAAATTGCTTGAATGTTGGGGCAGCCATTTTTAAACGGAAAGCGTCATGAAGGGGGCAGGCTGTGGGCCGCTAAACTCGCTAACAGAGCCGATCTAAATTCCTTAGCGTGAGTTTTCGTTCCGTTAGACTTCAAACCCCTAGTCCTAGAGTTGCAGCATCATACTGCTCAGGATTGCCCTGATATGGACTTCGTTTCATTATATTGCGTGAAAACGCAACTATGTTTTTATTGGGCTCAGATGCCTAATAATGCATTGAGATGGCCGCAGTCCGATGATTTGAAGGTAAGAATTGCCAGATCATGAGGCGTCCGGTCTGATCGAGTTCGGCGAACCACCTTTATGGAAAAAGTGAATGGGGTAATGGTACGGAAGGTGAATCAGAGCCTCGCCTTGCCAACGCACGGTCGCGAAGCTCCTGGCTGGCGCGGCCGGAAGGATCGCCAAGTGGACTACAACGGTTGTTTACAGAAAATGGAGTCTTGTCTTATGGCCCCTGATGACACGAATGTTGGTTTAGGGCCAAATATGTAAAGATATCCGTCTTGAGATAAATATCCACGATCTCCTGTATAGACCATTTTTTCTGGAATAAAATTCTTATCACCCGAATCGAAGACATAACCCTGCATAACAGATGGACCAAACACCACAATCTCTCCTTCTGTACCGCAAGGTAAATGTCTTCCGTACTTGTCCACTATCCCAATCTCAACTCCTCTAATCGGTTGTCCAACAGAACCAATATGATATGGACTTTCCCGAACAAAATACGTTGAAACACGTGGTCCTGCTTCCGCCAGACCATACGTAATAGCAATCGAAGTGTCCTCGAATAAATCCAAAGCCCTCTGTAAACCGTACTTATCTATAGCACTGCCACCAATTGTGAGCAAACGCAAGGAAGATAGCAAGCCCTTTGTGTTTCGGCTATCCGAAAGAATAGTAAGTAAGGAGCGAAGCAAGGTAGGAACTGTAAAAACAGTAGTGATTTGCTCATGCCTAATAAGCCTCGGAAAAGTATGAATTAAATTAGGATAGAGAGGAAATACTATTTTGCCGCCAACATATACATGGCTTAGGAACTGACCAATCAGCCCGTAACTGTAGCTCATCGACAGGCACATCAATGTAGTATCATCCTCGCACAAACCAAGCGATTCAGCATTAGCGGTAATATTTGCTAAAGTCCCCCTCAGACCGAGCTTAATTATCTTCGATGCACTGGTTGTGCCCGAACTAGACATCCAAACAAGTGTTTTACTGACAAGGTTATTATTGTCAAAGTCATTCGAAGCAGAATTGGCGTATACTGTTAATCCAGATTCGGTGAAAATCGAAAACCGCCGATAGGACGGTAAAAGTATACGTAAGAGTTCAATATTTGACCAGGTTTTCTGTACCACGAGGGCTTTTGGTGTTGTATGGCTCTCCAACAAACATCCCAAGAATCCAGTATCGTTACCATGAAATGGACACGGTATCGCTCCGATTTGCCAAATAGCCAGATAAATCACAGCAAGTTCTATGGAATTTGGAGCAAAGAGCACTATTATGTCACCGGGTTTAACTCCAATAGATCGCAGGATTCCTGCATAGTGATCAACCAACTTCCACATAGCATCATATGACAGGGACTCGGGTCCTTGCACCAATGCTATGTGCTTACAACAATTTTTGGTACGCTCGCGAAGTTCTTCTGTAAGCATAAGCTGTATCTAAAATCGTTTAGTAACTGGTAGTGCTTATTCAGTTGCTCTCTTGCCTATCTGTTCGGCCTCTGATTGAAATAATACAAATTCTGCCAAAGTATCAATGGTTTCGAAGACTTCAGGATTAACATCGACAACCATAAAGTTGAATTCTTGAGAAAGGGCCACTGTTATTTCAAGTGCTGCCAAGGAGTCAAGTCCCAGGCCGCCATGCTCGGACGGACCAAAAAGAGAGGCATCATCCGCAATGTCTTCAGGCGTTATTTCCAGCTCTAATGCCTTGATAATGCAAGCTTTGACTCTCGCTCTAACCTCATCAATAGTGGTCATTACACCCCGTTTCCCCCTTTCGTGAAGTCAAGCTTTATGATCGGTTTCACAGCGTACACGACGTAATGCTATCGATGCTACATTTCCCCCAAACCCGAACGAATTAGATAGCGCAACATCTACTTCAGCATCGACAGATCGGTCACGCACAAACCTAAAGTCCCCATATGCTTCTATTGGAGATCGCAAGTTGATGGTAGGGGGAATGAAGTTGTAATACATGCCAAGTGCAGTGGCTACTATCTCGATACTTCCTGCGGCACCTAGTGTATGTCCTATCATCGACTTCGTTGAACTCAGATACACTTCTGGCGTTCGGGTTCCTAGCAACCTACGTATCGCCTTCAATTCCATTTCATCATTGGCTTTTGTGCCCGTCCCATGAGCATTTATGTAATCAACTTGTGCTGGTGTAAGATTGCCTTGAGCAAGTGCACCGCCCATAACAGCCAGCGCACCCGTGCCCTCCGGGTCAGGGCCCGTGGCATGATAAGCCTCGTTCGCGATGGAATAGCCGGCGATTTCAGCGTAAATTCGCGCCCCTCGAGCCATCGCAGTATCAACATTCTCAAGAACTACAATAGCCCCCGCATCCCCGAGCATCAAACCGTCTCGCGCTTGATCAAAAGGACGACATAAATCCTTGGCGAGTAACTGTAAGGAATTGAATCCGCTGAACGTAAGCTCTGAGAATATGTCGACACCTCCTGCTATCATGTACTTAACCTTGTTCTTCCGTATGAGATCAAACGCACGACCAATAGAATTCGTACTCGATGCACATGCAGTAGAAATTGTCGAAACTGGTCCCTGTATTTCGAAACGCTTTGCAACACTGCCAGGTATTGTACCGGATGTGCACGGGCCTAGTATCGCATTCATATCACCATCAGGTAAACCAAGTTTTCCCCTGACAACCTTCATGAAAGCGTAGCTGCCACCCACCGTAGTTCCTAAACAAACGCCAATATCCATCGGTCTTAGTTTGCTGAGGTCTAAACGTGAATCTGCAATAGCTTCTTTGGTAACCTCTACGGCTAAATCGCTCAAGATCGTTTCATCTGTTTTCACTATTTTTTCAATCGACTCACATAGAAGAGTACCGCCAGTTTGAGTTCGATAGATAGATGAGGAAGTATCAAACCTTGTCACAGCTACCGGAGTACGTCCACTCTTTCCTTCTCGAAGATTCAAATGGAATTCTTGGAGATTGTGTCCAATGGAACACCAGGCTCCCATTCCAGTTATAACTATTCGTGTCACTTATACTACTCCATATCGTTCACTACGGCGAAAATACGTCGAACTACATGGTAGCACCGCCATCTATTCCTATCTCTTGACCAAACAAATATCCAACTCGTCCACTAGCCAGTGTTGCAACTAACTCGGCAACTTCTTCTGGCCTCCCTAATCGTTGAACTGGAATACTCGCAATACGCTCGCTGATAACATCTTTTTCAAGGCTGCGGAGCATGTCGGTATCAATTAAACCCGGGGAAACACAATTTATTGATATACCAGATCTGCTCACTTCCCTTGCAAGTGATTTAGAGAAGCCCACTATAGCTGCCTTGGAGGCAGAATACGCTGTTTGCCCAGGAGTTCCACGCTGTCCACTTATTGATGTCAAGTTTATGATAATCCCTGATTGCTGCGCAATCATCAATGGTAGTGCTAACCTACAACAGTTCACAACACCTCCGAGGTTTGTCCTGAGTATTTGCCACCAAGTATCGTCACTCGTAAACAAGAATAATCTATCCCCTATGATACCGGCATTATTCACCAAAACAGAGAGCCGGTCATATCGCCTCTTAATGTCCACGAATAGTTGCTTTACATCAGAGAGCTTGCTTACATCAGCTTGCAAAGACACAGCTTCTGGAAGACCTCTATCCGCAATCACTTGACACAATTGGTTCGCAGCATCACGGCTTTTTAGATAATTCACAAGGACTATGAAACCATCTTCAGCCAAGCGTAGACTAATTGCCCTTCCAATTCCTCGCGATCCCCCAGTAACTAGTGCGATTCTAGTTTCGTTGCTATTCATTGTTGGATACTTCTCCAGAATATGATGATAACGCAATGCTTGTGTTGTTTCCACCAATATGAATTGAGTTACACAAACAAAAACGCGATTGAGTCGGACTGAAACTTCGAGTCACAACCTTAACATGTTCATTTGAAGGCACAGGTGACATACCACAACTGGGAATTATACTGTTTGACAGAGCGAGTGCTGCTGCACCAAGTCCTAAAACGGCTGCAGATCCGAAAGTTTCACCAACTGCGCCCTTGACACTAGTCACCTTTACATCTGAGTTCACCCAAATCTTTTCCAAAGCTTGCAACTCAGTGCTACAGAGCTTCGGATGTGACGATGCGCATCCCATAACGAATCCGGTCTCAGCGGGAGACAGCCCTGCATCGTGCAATACTGCTATCATTGTGTGGAACAAATCATCCAAGGTTCGATCACAAAGGATGTAGTTCGTGGAGCGATCGCATATCGTAGCATAGCCCAGCATCTCAGCATATACTCTAACATTGCGCTGGATAGCGTGATCAAGCCGTTCCAGCACAATCATTGCGGCCGCTTCACCAAGAGCCATGCCCGTAGCTTGACCGAGGTATGGCTGGGAAGCAGCATTGGTTTCGTTCATGGGACTTGATAACAAACCAAGCTTATTGTACGACCAAACTATCAAATCCCTCAACTCATCCACACCACCACAAACAACAACGTCTACTTTTTTGTCTTGCAGTAGATCATATGCATAGCACACGCTATTTTCACCCAATAGCATCGAACTGGCGCCTCTCAGCCTAAAATAGCGAGCTATGTCGCCTAAGGCAACGTTGGCTACAGTTCTTACGAATTGAAGTGGACGAACAGCCTGAGGTCCTTTAGTAAAAAGATCCACCAAGTATTTTTCGACCGTTTCGTTCGGGCCAAAGTCTGTGCTCAGCAGTGTGCCTATGCGAGTTGAATCTATGGCTGTGAGATCGATTTGGGCATCTTGGATGGCAAGGCCAGTGGCAATCATTGCCATTTGGCAATATCGCGCAGGATGTGGCGGCCGCAATTTGGGTAGATAGTCTTTTCTGGAAAAACTGGGCACTCTTGCAATGACCCGGGGACCGATATCCGGCATGCTCCACTTGTTAACTATGTTCATAGCTGACTGGCCTGCCATTAGGCCATCCCAGAAGGCTTTTCTCCCTACACCAAAACCTGAGATGATACCTATACCTGTAATAACAACACGGTTGTCCACTTAGAATCCTTTGAATTATTGGTCTTTGTTAGGATGAATAGGACGAACAGACTTTGAGGGAAGTTTATCTAATGGCGAAACCAACATCAGTACGCTCTCTGCGACCAAGTTACCGCTAGCCTGGATATCTGCTCCAAATTTGGCAAGCCCTCCCAAACGTTGTCTCAACCGAACTTCTATTACTAACTTGTCGCCAGGGTGAACTTCCTGAAAAAAACGCACTTTTTCGAGTGCTGCAAGTTTGCCGGGCTCAGGAGGAGCTTTATCAGCAGGAAATTGTAGTTGGCGATCAAGCCTATAAACTGCAGCACTCGCTTGTGCCATCATCTCGACCAAGAGTACACCGGGCACGATTGCAAATCCAGCAAAGTGTCCCTGAAAGTAAGGCTCGTTATAGGACACACACTTTATTGCCCTAAGGAAGCCCGGTAGATGCTCTATTATTCTATCTATTAGCAGGAAAGGATACCGATGAGGGAGTAGTTGTTGTGGCAAAGGTAAAGTTTTTGTTTGATTCATCTTGATGATTGTTTTTATGATGATATGGAGTTTGTAAGCAGAAGAAACACTTATGCGTTGCTCTAGTACTCCGTCCCATAAGTTCTGCTTACATTATTGGCAATTTAAAATTCGCAAATACGACATCTTTTTTGGATATAATGTTACAATATCAACAAGATATAGTTTTAATTAGGGCTCATTGTGGTTCAAAGTTTCACGAAACATAAACAGCCAGAAAACATGTCAAAACTTATGGGACGGAGTACTAG
>LGVF01040335.1_pt1 | contig 10156 bp, 7 predicted proteins | sample 469901 | NCBI WGS metagenome assembly LGVF01 (sample SAMN03893561, study PRJNA290197) | marine sediment metagenome | material: sediment; isolation source: combined push core samples #3730, #5133, and #5579 collected at Hydrate Ridge | place: Pacific Ocean: Hydrate Ridge | reverse complement strand
ACCAGGGCAACGGTCTGACCCGGCTCGATGCTCAGATCGATATTCTGCAAAACCGGGGTCCGGCCGTCATAGCTGAAACAGACCTTCTCCAGTTGCAAGGCGCCTTTGCCTTTCGGTGGCAGAGGGTTACCGGCCGCTTCCGGAGGCTCGTCAAGCAATTGAAACAACCGTTCCAAAGAAGCGTTACTCGACTGCAACAAAGAGTATTGAGCCGACAGTTTACGCAACGGAGCGAAAAACCGCTGCACATACTCGACAAAGGCCACCAGGATGCCAAAGGTCACAGTGCCGGCGATCACACCGCTGCCACCACGCCAGAGAATTCCGGCGATGGCCAGGGCACTGAGGGTCTCCAGAGCGCTAAACAGGAAGGCGTCCCAGTGAATGGCTCGAAAGGAACTCTGCCGATAGTTCTGCTGCAAGACCCCGAATTCATCCAGAGTACGCTTCTCCTGACCGAACAGTTGCACCTCGTGGATACCTGCAAGGCGTTCGGCGAGGTAGCCGTTAAGGTCCGCCACCCGGGACCGCACCTGGCGCATGGCGCCACGCATACTGCGACGAAACAGCCACAGGATCAACAGCAGCAGCGGGATCAGGGTAAAGGCAACCAGGGTCAGCTCTGGATTGAGCCACCACATGAGAGCGACGATAAATACCAGGGAAAACAGTTCGCCCAAAGCGGCCGCCACCCCCGAGCTGAACAGTTCGCCGACGTTCTCCACATCGCTGCTCAGACGAGTCACCAGCCGCCCTGAGGGTTGACGATCAAAGAAGCTTACCGGCAATCTTAGCAGACGGGCAAAGCCCTTTCTCCGCAGGTCCGCCATGATCCGCTGACCGACGCCCTGAGCCAGGTAAGCCTGACCGAAACCGAGCAGACTTTCGCCAAAAACCGTGAACAGAAACAAGATAACGATCCATTCCAAACCAGCCAGTTGCCCCGGCACGATGTGCTCATCGATGGCGACCTTGACCAGATATGGCTGGACCAAGCGGGCGGCGGTGGCCAAAGGCAACAACAGCATGGCTCCCGCCGCGCTACGCCGGTAGGGCACCACCAAACCGAGAAACCGCCGAAACAGCGACCAGTCGAGGGAGCGTCCGGTCACCTCGTCCATATCGAACATGCCCCGTTTCATGTCAGGCCCTCCAGTTCCTGCTTCAGACGCTCCTGCTCCAGCAGCCGCGCATAGCGACCCTCCAGTGCCAGCAGCTCGGAATGAGACCCCTGCTCCGCAACTCGCCCGTGATCAAGAATGACTATGTCATCGGCCATCTCCAGCAGCGACACGCGGGCCGAAACCAGCAGCACCGTTTTGTTTCGCAACAAAGGCCGCAGAGCCTGCCACACCTGGCGCGCAGTAGATGCATCGAGATGGCTGAAAGGATCGTCAAGCAACCACAGGCTGCCATCGCGGGCCAGAGCCCGGCCAAGGGCGACCCGCTGCCGTTGCCCGCCGGACAAAGCCTTGCCCCCCTCACCGACCCGAGTGGCAAAACCCTCTTCAAAGGCGGACACCTCATCGCTCAGACACACCGCGTCAGCGACCCTCTGCAACAACTCCAGATCACCGGCAGGCTCGCCATAGAGCAGATTGTCTTGCAGGGTGCCGGAAAAGAGCCGGCCCTCCTGAGGCACCACCGCCAGACGCCGGCGATGTTCCACCAGGTCGAGAGTAGTCAGGTCCTGACCGCCAATGCTGATTTCGCCTGGTTTTGATGGATAGAAACCGGCCAACAATTGCAGCAGAGTGCTTTTACCGGAACCGGTAGCCCCGCTGATGCCGATCAGGCTGCCAGCGGCCAGGGACAAAGAGAAATCCTTCAACACCGGCTGAACGGTGTAGGAAAAATTCAGCCGATGAATATCCACCGCAGGCGCAGTCGAAGCAGCAACCAAAGGAAGTTTAGCAGCAGAGGAAGGGGGCGTTAGCAGACTGCGCAACCGCTCGACACTGGCCGCTGCCCGCTGGCCCAGACTCAGCACCCAGCCGAGCATCATTGTCGGCATGGCCAGTTGCATGAGATAAGCGTTAAAGGCGATGAGCTCACCGAGGGACAAATCCCCGGTCACGACCCGACCACCGCCGATATAGAGGATCAGCAGGGTGCTGATCGGGGCGATCAGCGCCATGACCGGGCCGATCAACGCCCGCAACCGGACCAGCTTGAGAGAGCTTGCCAGGTAAGCTTCGTTGAGCTCCCCGAAATGATCGCAGCGTACGCCATGCAGACCATAACTGCGGATGACCGCCTGGCCTGAGATCCCTTCTTCCAGGGCTTCACTGATGCGTCCTAAACCTTTCTGTACCGCGGAGGATGCGGTTAACAGCCGGCCGCTAAGATATTTAACCAGCACCAACAACAGTGGATAGGGAATTAGAGCGAGCAGGGTCAAAGAGGGCGACAGGGAAAAGAGCAGGGAGAGGGTCAGCAGGTAGACCAGAACGGTGTTGATCAGGATCAGCAGGCCGAAGCCGGCCATGGTGCGGATATTGGACAGATCGTTGGTACAACGGGACAGAAGATCGCCGGTACGGTGGCTGTCGAAAAAGGGACCTTCCCGACACAACAAACTGGACAGCAGATCCCGCCGCAGGTCGAGTTCCAGACGGCAGGCGCTACGCAAAAAGGCAAACCGTGACAACAACCGGGTGCCAAAACGCAACAGCGCTCCGACCACCAGGACCGCCGCGGCCAATAACAATTTTTCGGATGCGCCCTGTTGCGCCGCATCCACTCCAACCTTAAGCATCCAAGGCAGCAGTAGCCCCAGTCCATCGGTAACCACCAGCCAGCCCAGCCCGACCAGCAACAGGGAGCGGTAGGGAGCGAAATAGGGCAGAATCAGACGCAGGCGGGACAAGGGCGCAACCTTTCGAAGAAGTCCAGCCGGACAGAAACCCTATTCGTCAGACAGCGGCTCGGACGGGTCGACAATCTCACCGATCAGGTCGTAATCGGAAGAGTCGGTAATGCGTAGCGGCACAATATCGCCGATCTCCGCCTGGCCGTCGGTGATGTAGACCTGACCATCGATATCGGGCGCCTGGCGAACACTGCGACCGCTGAGCAACAGCTCGGTCTCCTCGCTGTAGCCTTCCACCAGCACCGGTTCAATACGACCGACCAGCGCCCGGTTGCGGCGGAAGGAGACTCGCTGCTGGGCCTTCATCAACTTTCCCAGACGGCTCTTTTTGATGCGCTCGGCCACCTGGTCGGGCAAGGTAGCCGCCGGGGTGCCCTCTTCGCGGGAATAACTGAACACTCCCACCCGATCGAAGTGACCCTCCTTGACAAAGGCCATTAATTCGGCGAACTGCTGCTCGGTTTCGCCGGGGAAACCGACGATGAAGGAGGTCCGCAGGGTGAGGTCGGGAATGGCTTGGCGCAAACGCTCAACCAGACCGCGAACAGCCTGTTGATCGATACGCCGATTCATCAAGCTGAGAACCGTATCGTTGATGTGCTGAAAAGGCACATCGAGGTAGTTGCAGATTTTCTCTTCGGCGGCCATCAACTCGATGAGTTCGTCGCTGATGCCTTCCGGATAAGCATAGAGCAGGCGCAACCAGTGCAAACCTTCGATTTTAACCAGTTCCCGTAGCAAATCGGCCAGGGTTGAACCGTCGTTGCGGTCAAGACCAAAAGCGGTCAGGTCCTGAGCGATAAGGTTGACCTCCTTCACTCCATCGGCCACCAGGCCTGCGACCTCAGTCACCACCGATTCGATGCTGCGCGAACGCAGCGGACCGCGCAATTGAGGAATGATGCAGTAGGAACAGTGGTTATCGCAGCCCTCGGCAATCTTGACGTAGGTCGAGTAGAAGGGCGAGGATTTAACCCGCGGCGTGGTGTGATCGTAAAGATACTGGGGTACGTCAATCGCTTGCAGGGGGCCGCCCTGCGACTGATGTGCATCGATCAATTCGACCAGACGCGTCAATTCACCGGTACCGATAAAGATGTCGACCTCCGGCAGATCCGTCGCCAGCTCCTTGGCATAGCGCTGCGGCAGGCAACCGGTCACCACCAGCAGGCGGCAGTTACCGTTCAACTTGTGATCGGCCACCTCGAGAATGGTCTCCACCGATTCTTCTTTGGCGTCCGAGATAAAAGCGCAGGTGTTGACGATGATGATCTCGGCCTGTGACTCGTCGGTAACGATTTCAAAACGCTCGGCGGGAAGATGACCCAGCATAACCTCGGCATCGACCAGATTCTTTGCGCAGCCGAGGCTGACCATACTGACTTTCTGTCTACTCAAAACAATCACTTTCTCTCTTGCAAGGGGCCGATAGTGTCCCGTGCGGTTAATCGCGCAATACCATTCTGCGTCATTTTTGCAGTTAAGGCGCGCTGATGCTGATCTAGCCTGAGTTAAGCCACAGGGGCACAACGTAGACAGGGGGCAAAAAAACCAGAATTAGCAACTGGAACGAACCGTACGGGTACTGGACCCTAAGAACGCATATTAACGAATTGCAGCTCGATGCCCAGGTCCTGACCCTTGAGCAGCTGAATGACCTCCTGCAGGTCGTCGATCTTCTTGCCCGACACCCGTACCTGGTCGTCCATGATCTGCGTCTGGACCTTCAGTTTGGCATCCTTGATCCGCTTGATGACTTCCTTACCCTTTTCCTTGGAGATGCCCTGGACGATGGCCACCCGCTGCCGGACAGCACCGCTGGTAGCCGGCTCCTTGGTGCCATAATCAAGGCACTTAGGCGATATGCCCCGGCGCACCAGTTTGCCCTTGAGAACATCAACCACCGCCTGCAGCTTGTAGTCATCAGCGCCCAGCAGCACGATGGCCTCTTCTTGCAGATCGATCTCGTTGTGGGTGCCCTTGAAGTCGTAGCGTTGGCCAATCTCCTTCAAGGCCTGATTGACAGCATTGTCGATTTCCTGCATGTCGACTTTAGATACGATATCGAAACTTGGCATCTTTTTGCCCTCCCTGTTGCGTTCCTGCAGATGGATATTTCTTCAATGAAACAAGGACTTATAGCATAACAGCGATCATAGGGGAAGTTTAAACAGCGTCCCTGCCGGGCCAGCGTAACCGCATTGCATTCCCAAGAACAGAAAAAATCTCTGTTGCACACGAATCCGCCAAGGGGGAAAGCAAGCCTGACGCACTGCTAAAAGCCGAACTGCTGCTGATCCGGCCGCAGCACCTCAAACCCCTCCGGTATCTTAAAATCGAATAGGCTGTCTTTTAGGCCCTGGTTTAGACGCACGTTACGAAAGGTAATGGTAGTGCGGCTTTCATTGGGACCGAACACCGTGGCGACTCGCAGCGGATAAACCGGCCGCTGACCAGGGCTTGCATAGGCCTCCACCGCCCGGTCGATAACCAGTTCGAGTCGTTCGATAATAGCCGAAGGGTTGCGAGGCTTGAGCAACAGCCGGTAATGCCCTTCGCCATCGCGGGCCGGACTGGCCCAGGCTACGGTAAATCGTTTAGACAGTTGCCCAAGACCGGTCAGAAACGCCAGCGGATCGTCAACACCATCGCTGCCTTCAGCGGGTAGGGGTGACTCCATTACCTGTTGGTTCTCCGGCAGAAAGACCCACACCGTACGGCCATCGGAAATGATCTGCTGTACGCTTGGCGCCTGGTACTCCCAGCGAAAACGCGGCTGCAGCTTTTGATCACTGCGATCGAAGCGAACCGCCACCCGCCCCCGGCCTTCTTCTACCCGATCGAGGGAGCCAAGGTAGGCCTGCTGCAGAAAATCGGCCTGCAAATCTTCGATGGAGGCACCGGGCGCAGCATTGGCACGGAATTGATGTTCCAGACCACGAACCACTTGGTCCAGAAGCTCATCGCTACCGTTGGCCAGAGCGCTGGTGGCCAGCAGAGTTACCAGCAGAATGGCGAGAAAAGATATATATTTCATAGAAAAAGTACTCCTTTATCAAAAGCTAAAATAGATTCGCCGCTATATCCCCTGTAGCACAGCCGGAGCGGAGTGGACGTTTTGCGAAACAGGCGGAAAACAGTCCGAGCGCAGCGAGTTTTTTTCCGCCCGCAAAACGTCTGCGTAGCGCAGGGAACCTGCAGGGCAAGGATCCGGGGCGCCTTTTTCTGCCTACTTTTTATGGCGCGAAAAAAGAGTAGGGCGTCGCGCGGGGGCGCAACCCCGCGGTCTTGAAGCTAACACAGCGTACCGAAAAACCTCTCAACCACGAAAATGATTATAACCTTTAGCCCTCGCCGGCCGCACCTTCCCAGCCTCATCAACCAACAGCAGCCCCTGCTCCGCCGCCGTCACAGTGCCAATACGGGTAATCGGCACCTCGGCAACCAGATCAGCCAGCATCTGTTCCTTGTCCGCCGGTAGAGTAAAGAGCAGCTCGTAATCCTCGCCGCCAGACAGAGCCAACTCAAAAAAGGCCGGCTCTTCGACCAGCGCCTGAGAAAATTCCTTAGAGAGAGGAAATAGCGCCTGTTCCAAGCGAGCACCTACCGCCGAAGCATCGAGAATGTGGCCAAGATCGGCCAGCACGCCGTCGGAAACGTCGATCATTGCACTGGGCAACTGCGCCGCGGCCAAAGCCCGACCAAGGCCGACCCGAGCCTGTGGCTGGTGATGACGATGAGCCAGTTCATCCGCCATTGGCAGACCTGATTGCAGCCGTTGCAGGGCCAGGGCGCTGTCCCCCAGAGTACCTGAAACATAGATGGCATCTCCGGGACGAGCACCGCTGCGAGTAACGACCTGATCAGTAGGCGCCGCCCCTTCGACAGTCACCGAAATCATTAGCGGCCCCGGCGATCGACAGGTATCACCACCGACCAGCACCGCACCATATCCCGATGCTGCCGCGAGGAATCCCTCCAGAAAGGCATCAAGGTCCTCCATCGCCATCATGGCCGGAATTGCCAGCCCAAGATAGAGGTGCCGAGGGCTGCCGCCCATGGCTGCCACATCGCTGACGTTAACCGACACGCACTTGCCTCCGAGGGCCCTCCAGTCGCTCCAGTCCGAGAGAAAATGAACCTCCTCGATGAGCAGATCGGTACTGGTCAACAGTACCTGCCCCGGCGGCAGTTCGAGCACCGCGCAATCGTCGCCGATACCGAGTCGAACTCCGTTTCCTGAGGTCCTGGCCACCGCCCTTTGAATACGCTCGATAAAGCCGAACTCCCCTAAATCGGCTAACTTCATGAGGCGCTCTCCAGGGCCCGTTCCAGCACTTGACTCATGTTTTCTACCGGGACGAAAGTCACTTTGCGTCGCAGCGCGGCGGGTATTTCCACCAAGTCCTTTTCGTTCTGACGGGGGATCACCACAATAGTTATACCCGCGCGTACCGCGGCCAGCACTTTTTCTTTCAAACCGCCCACCGGTAGTACCTTGCCCCGCAGGGTGATTTCACCGGTCATAGCCACCTCCCGGTCGATCTTCCGGCCACTCAGGGCCGACACCAGCGCTGTGGCCATGGTCACTCCGGCACTCGGCCCGTCCTTAGGGATGGCGCCAGCCGGCACGTGGACATGGATATCCAGGCGTTCAGCAAAACCGGGATCGATACCCAGCTCTTCCGCATGGGAGCGGGCATAAGAGAGGGCCGCTTGAGCGCTCTCCTTCATCACATCGCCCAACTGGCCGGTCAGAATAAGCTTGGCGGCCCCCTTCATGGTGGAGACTTCGACATGCAGAATCTCGCCGCCCCGCTCCGTCCAGGCCAGACCGGTAGCGACACCGACCTCATTTTCGGCCAGCTTATCTTCGGCCAGATAACGGGCCGGACCAAGAAAGCGCTCGAGGTTGGTGCGGGTAATAGACACCGGACCTTTGCGCCCCTCGGCCAGACGGTGGGCCACCTTGCGACAGATGCTGCCGATCTCCCGCTCCAGGTTGCGCAACCCGGCCTCAGCGGTATATTCGCGAATCATCCGTTGCAGAGCCGAACGGGAAAAATGCACATCCTGCTCCTTGATCCCGTTGTCGTCGAGCTGACGGGGCAGCAGAAAACGCTCGGCAATAGCCAGTTTCTCCTCACCGCTGTAGCCAGCCAGGCGCAGCACCTCCAAGCGATCCTTGAGGGCCGAAGGGATAGGATCCATGATATTCGCCGTGGCGATAAACATCACGTTGGACAGATCAAAGGGCAGATTGATGTAGTGATCGGAAAAGGCGTGGTTCTGCTCCGGGTCGAGGAGTTCCAGCAGGGCGGCGGAGGGATCACCGCGAAAATCGGCGCCGCCGACCTTATCCAATTCGTCGAGCATGAAAACCGGATTATTGGTGCCGGCCTGCTTCATACCCTGAATGATGCGCCCCGGCAGGGCGCCGACGTAGGTGCGGCGATGGCCGCGAATCTCCGCCTCGTCCCGCAGACCACCCAAGGAAACCCGCACGAACTTACGCCCCAAGGCCCGGGCGATGGACTTGCCGAGGCTGGTCTTGCCGACTCCAGGAGGGCCGACGAAGCAGAGCACCGGCCCCTTGAGCTTCTTTTTAAGCTTGCGCACCGCCAGAAACTCAAGAATCCGCTCCTTGACCTTGTCGAGACTATAGTGGTCCTCGTCCAGAATCAGGCGGGCCTTGTGCAGGTCAAGATTGTCCCGAGTGGTCTTCTGCCAGGGCAGGTCGGCCAACCATTCGAGGTAGGTGCGCAGCATAGAATATTCCGCCGCCTCGGCCTGCATGCCCTCCAGCCGCCGCAGCTGCTTGGTCGCCTCGGTCATGGCCTCATCGGGCAGCTTACCATCCTGGAGCTTCTGTTCCAGTTCCGCCAGGTCGTCGGTTTTGGCATCGGTGCCACCGAGTTCTTCCTGAATGGCCCGCAGCTGCTCGCGCAAAAAGTATTCGCGCTGGGTCTTACCCATCTCCTCCTTGGCCTGCAGCTGAATCCGATTCTGCATCGAGGCCAGTTCCAGCTCCTTGTTGAGCAGATCGTTAACCTGCGCCAGCCGCTCGACGGGATCGCACTCCTCAAGCAGTTCCTGGGCCTGGGAGATCTTGAGACTGAGGTTGCTCACCACCAGATCGGCCAGGCCGCCGGGGTCTTCAATATTGTGTACAACCACCATGACTTCGGAAGACAAGGTATTGGTGATGGCCTGCAACTGAGCCAGCTGATTCTGTACCGTACGCATCAGCGCTTCGACTTCCAGCGGCAATTCACCAAATTCCGGCTCATCAAGGGAAGCAATCTTGACCTCGAAAAATGGCTCCTCCCGCAGATACTCTTCAATGCGTCCCTTGGTCAGCCCCTGCACCAGAATCTTGACCCGGCCGTCATTAAGCTTGACCATACGCATGATCATCGCCACGGTGCCAATCCGATAGATATCGTCCTTGTCGGGTTGTTCTTCACCGAGGGTTTTTTGCGTCGCCAAAAAGATCAGGCGGCTCTCTTCCATGGCCTGTTTCACCGCCTCCAGAGAAGCCGAGCGGCCAATAAAAAGGGGCAAAACCATATGCGGAAAGACCACCGTATCACGCACCGGCAACAAAGGCAGTTGCTCGGGCATTTCAAAATCTTGCATCGGCATTTCCCTATCGTCCTCCAAAAATCGTTGAAATTGTTATCTGTTATCATCGGTGAGATTTTTCGAGCTGTCAAGAGCCGCCGGACCGATACAGAGCCTCGCTCCATTCCTTAACACCAGGCACAAAACTGCGTTCCTGCAGAGTCATGCCTCCGCTCCGATCCAACCACAGCAGGGTAGAGCAACGAGTTCCGTATTCGGCAGTGCGGATGAAAGTCAGCGCCTGGGGACCAGCGATAAGATCGCCATTGGCGATCACCCCCGCGGGCAGCTCTAGCGGCTTATCATCGGCCAGCAGCTTAAACAGCCCGCCGCTGTCCAGAGGCGAGGCGGTGAGCAGCGCCGCCAGCCGCTCCTTGCCGACGACCACCTTGGGCCAAGGGGTGTCGAGCAAGGCATTGCTGACGCCGTACAGGCCGGGTTCCAGCAGGCGATAGCCAGCCACGCGATTGGACAGGTAACCCACGGCGCTGCGATCACCAACCAACAGACTGAAGCCACGATAGAGCTGGCCTTGCTGCTCCACGCGGGCGAGGTACTCAGCCGGGCTACTTCGTCCCTGCAGAAATTCGCTGACCAACCGGCCCCGGGAGTGGGGTGGATCGACGGCCGGTGGCGGCTCGCGATAGTTGGTGACGGCGG
>LGVF01085668.1_pt2 | contig 10160 bp, 10 predicted proteins | sample 469901 | NCBI WGS metagenome assembly LGVF01 (sample SAMN03893561, study PRJNA290197) | marine sediment metagenome | material: sediment; isolation source: combined push core samples #3730, #5133, and #5579 collected at Hydrate Ridge | place: Pacific Ocean: Hydrate Ridge | reverse complement strand
TCGAAATCGAGCCGGTCCTTATAGTGCCTTTGGTCGATGCACAGAGTCGGAATGCCTGCTAGCTTTCCGCGCTGCAATGCGCCGGCGGTCGGCTTGTTGCTGAGAATAAGGACAATTTCAGCGTTGAGGGTTCCGTCTTGAATGCGATCGATGATCGCCTGCAGATTGGTGCCCCCGCCGGAGGCAAGAATACCGAGGCGTAGCTTGTTGCTCACAAAGATTCCTCGAACGTTCCAGAGCAGGCCATGGCCTACTCAAGGTTAATTCAGTACGACGCTCGCGTCGGTATCGCTTTTAGCGATGCGGCCGATAACGTAGGCTTGTTCCTTGAGGCCGGTAAGTCGCATCATGATATCGTCGACTTGCTTCTCCGGAACAACCAAAACCATGCCGATGCCGTAATTCAGGGTGCGATACATTTCCAGTTCGTCAATGTTGCCACCGCGACGTAGGACTTCGAAGATGGCCGGTTTGGGCCAGCTGTCCTTTTCAATGATTGCTAGGCAGTTCTTAGGCAGCACCCGGGGGACGTTTTCGACAATGCCACCGCCGGTGATGTGAGCCATGCCCTTGATCTCGAAGTCGCGCAACAGGTTGAGAATCGTTTTGACGTAGATCCGGGTTGGAGTCAGCAATTCCTCGCCAAGGGGCTTGTCCAATTCGTCAAGTTGGGAGTCGACGGTCAGTCCCATCTTCTCAAACAAGATCTTACGTACCAGGGAGTAGCCGTTGGAGTGCAAGCCAGTCGAAGCAAGTCCGATCAGGCGGTCGCCGACGGTAATGGTGGAGCCATCGATGATCTTGCTGTTGTCGACGATGCCAACGGTGAAGCCGGCCAGGTCGTATTCGCCGTCGGCGTAGAAACCGGGCATTTCCGCCGTTTCACCCCCAATAAGAGCACAGCCAGCCTGGATACATCCCTCGGAGATGCCTTTAACGATTTCTACACCTTTTTCCGGAGCCAATTTGCCGGTGGCCATGTAATCGAGAAAGAAGAGCGGTTCCGCTCCCTGTACGGCGATGTCGTTGACGCACATGGCCACCAGGTCGATGCCGACGGTATCGTGCTTGTCCATCATGAAGGCGATTTTAAGCTTGGTGCCCACGCCGTCGGTAGCGGTGGCTAGGGTCGGTTTCTCGTACTTGTCGGCATGAAGCGAGAACAGGCCGCCGAAACCGCCGATATCGGTCAGAACCTCCGGTCTGGAGGTCGCTTTGACCAATGGCTTGATCATATTGACGAAACGATTGCCCGCATCGATATCGACGCCGGCATCCTTGTAGGTCATTTTATTGTCGTTGTTCAATTCTTGGATCTCCTTGCAGATAAATGCGGCCATTATTAAATCAACCAGCCACTCCTTGTCAACGCCAAAGTCCCCTGTCACAACTGCGGGAAGATTGGTTCTTTACACGGTACAGGGGGTGAATTATGATGCGTTAAAGCGCTTCGGCTAAATGCTTTAAGCCGCCGACCCGCAAAGATTTATTCTAACCTCTTTTGGCCCGTCTGTCATGAACCTTTTGTCATGACAGATGATTTTCTCCATTCGTTTCTGTTGTAACAGTTGCCTGAACTCTCCGCGCTGCCTATGATTTATAAGGACATAATCCGGCCCATGACCGAGGCCGACCTGGACCAGGTGCTCACCGTCGAGAAACTTTGCCATCGTACTCCCTGGTCCGAAGCCATGTTTCTAAATGAGCTTGCCAATCCCCTGTCCCGTATCGATCTGTTGTGGCGGGGGTCTTGTTTGGCCGGATTTCTCTGTGCCTGGTGCGTTTGTCAGGAGTTGAGTATCCTCAACGTCGCGACAACGCCGAGTATGCGCAGAAGCGGGGTGGCCCGCGCCCTGCTGGAGCAGGCCCTGGTAAGAAACCTGGAAGCCGGTCTTGAATGTGCCCTGCTGGAGGTGCGTCCGTCTAATCTGGCCGCTATTGCCCTCTATCGGTTCTTCGGGTTTTGCCAGATCGACCGTCGCCTGCGTTACTATAGCGACGGTGAAGATGCCCTGGTGATGCAGCTGATACCGACAGATCCTGCCCGCCTCATCATGGGTGGCCAAATACATTAATCGAGAATTCTTTTGTTATCATTATTGGAGTTGCTGAATAGTTACGATGAAAAACTTTAAAACAACCATTCTATCGAATCAGGAAGTTTCGCCTGAGTATTACCGCATGAAGATTCTGGCCCCGGGTATTTCGGATCTGGCCCAGCCGGGGCAGTTCGTCATGTTTCGCTCTCAATCTACCGATGAGCCCTTGCTGCGCCGTCCCTTCGGTATTTTTCAGACCGGAACGCTGCCTTCCGACTGCGATGGGCTGCCGGATAAGGAGTTTGTGGAAATTCTCTATAAGGTCGTCGGCCGGGGAACCTCCATTATGCGAGAGCTGCACGAAGGGGACCGGGTCGAATTGCTGGGACCCCTCGGGCGTGGCTTCGAGCTGGGGGACGACGGAAGGGAGCAGATCCTGGTAGGTGGCGGCATTGGCTTGGTACCTCTGTATATGCTCGCTAGCGAATTGGTAAAAAGAAGTAAGGTTCGCTTGCTGATCGGTGGCCGTTCTCGCAAGGATGTACTGATGGTCACGGAGTTTGAGCGCCTCGGCGTTGAAACCTACGTCTCGACCGATGATGGGACCCTGGGCGAAGAAGGGCAGGTTACCCAAGTGTTGGAGCGAAAACTGAACAAGTTCCCCGAGGCGGCGGTATATGCTTGCGGCCCGATGCCGATGTTGGAGGCGGTTTCCAGCATCTGCCAGTCCCGGCAGGTGGCGCTGCAGGTTTCTCTTGAAGCCTTTATGGCCTGCGGGGTAGGGGCATGCCTCGGCTGTGTGGTTAAGGGCGCCGGCCATAGTGAACAACAACCTCGCTATCTCTGTACCTGCAAGGAAGGGCCGGTGTTCCGAGCCGAGGAACTCGAATGGGAACTGTTGGAAAAGCGCGTCAACGAAGGGGGACATGGTCATGAGTGAGATTCTGCTGTCAGAACGACCGACGGTCGAGGCCCCCGATCTATCCGTTGAATTTGCCGGATTGCGGTTGAAGAATCCGGTCATGCCGGCCTCGGGAACCTTCGGTTATGGCGAGGAATACAGTCCCTATATGGATCTCAATCGTCTCGGGGCTATTGTCACCAAAGGACTTTCGCTTCGCCCTAAAGCCGGCAATCCGACGCCGCGTATCGCCGAAACCAACGGCGGCATGCTGAATGCTATCGGCCTGCAGAATGTCGGCATGGATGCCTTTGTCGAACAGAAGTTGCCCTTTCTGAAAGAGCTGCAGACGCCGGTCATCGTCAATTTTTTTGGCAACAGTCTGGAAGAGTACGGCCAAGCTGCCCAGCGCCTGGCGCAGATCGATGAGATTGCGGCGGTCGAGCTCAATATCTCCTGTCCCAATGTCAAGCAGGGCGGCATCGTTTTTGGCACCGATCCCGGTGCCGCCGCCGAAGTGGTCAGCTTGGTCCGCCGTCATATTAACAAGCCGTTGATCGTCAAGCTGACTCCCAACGTTACCGATATTACCGTCATCGCCCGGGCTGTCGAGGAGGCCGGTGCCGATGCCATCAGCTGCATCAATACCCTGACCGGTCTGGCCGTCGATATTCGCCGCCGCCGGCCACGGCTGGCTAACGGCACCGGTGGGCTCTCCGGTCCGGCGCTACGGCCACTGGCGGTGCGCATGGTGTATCAGGTGGTGCAAGCGGTAAATCTGCCGGTGATTGGGGTGGGCGGAATTATGTCTGCCGAGGATGCCCTGGAATTTCTTATTGCCGGCGCCCATGCGGTGCAGGTCGGTACCGCTAACTTTGTCGATCCGGCGGCGATGATCAAGATTGTCGATGGGCTGCAACAGTTTTGTCTGGACGAAGGGGTGGCAAGCATCAGGGAACTGATCGGTACTCTGCGCTACTGATTCGAATACTTTAGCCTCTGCCAGGTTCCTGCGAAAGTCGCTTATGGACGTTATTACCACCCATATCAACGCCGATTTCGACTGTCTTGGCAGTATGATTGCGGCCAAAAAGCTCTATCCGCAGGCGGAAATGATCTTTGCCGGCGCCCAAGAGCGAAGCCTGCGGGAGTATCTGCAGAAAAACCCCGAGAATGCTGCTCTTTTCAAGCGCGTTCGGGATATCGATCTGGCCGACATTCGCCGGCTGATTCTGGTCGATGTTTGCCAGGCGGAACGGATCGGCCCTTTTGCCGAGGTTCTTGAGCGGCCGGGGGTCGAAGTCCATGTCTACGATCACCACCCGGTCTGCCAACTGCGCGTCAAGCCTGCCCTGGCGAAGATCGAGGCGGTCGGCTCGACGGTCACCATCTTTGCTCTTCTGTTCAAAGAAAGGGGGCTTGATCTCAGTTCTGCCGAAGCGACTATGATGATGCTCGGTCTCTACGAGGACACGGGCAAGCTGCTGTTCAATTCCACCACCAGCCGGGACTACCAGGCTGCTGCCTATCTTCTGGAGCAGGGGGGGGATCTCAACCTGGTGGCCGATTCCCTCACTCAGGAGTTGACCGCCAAACAGGTAGCCCTGCTTCATCAGCTTATCGAAAACCGCTCTATTCTTAACGTCAACGGCATCGATATTGCCATTGCTCACGCCTCTGTCGACTACTTTGTCGGTGATCTTGCTGTTTTGGCTCACAAGCTCAAGGACATGGAGAGCTACAACGCTCTGATTGTGGCAGTGCGTATGGGGGATCGGGTTTTTTTGGTCGGCCGATCCCGTATCCCTGAGGTCCATGTCGGTGAAATTCTCAATGAATTCGGTGGCGGTGGGCACAGTTTCGCGGCGTCAGGGGTGTTGCGGGACATGACCCTGGTGCAGTTTCTCGATCGTTTGGCAGAGGTGCTACAGCGCCACGTCAATCCCCACTGGGAGGCTCGCCACCTGCTCTTTACGGCAGTCAAAACGGTACCCCGGTCGGCAAGTATCAAAGAGGCGCGAGAACTGCTGACCCGTTACAACATTAATGCTCTGCCGGTCATGGATGGCCAGTTGGTTGTGGGCATTATCACTCGCCAGGTGGTGGAAAAAGTTGCCCATCACAAGCTCGATGAACAGCCGGTAAACGAATTCATGAACAGCGATTTTGTCGCGGTGGAGCCTGACACCTCGGTGGAAGAGTTGCAGGAGCTTATCGTCAGTGGCAATCAGCGTTTTGTGCCGGTGCTGGATGAGGGCTCCCTGGTCGGGGCGATCACCCGTACCGACCTGCTGCGGCATATGGTGTCCGGCGCTATTTCCCGTCCCATGAGCGATACCCCTGCCCTTGGCAGCAGTCTTGGATTGAGGAAACGTTATGTCTTGCGACTGCTGCGAACGCGGCTCGAGCCGCGCATCGAGGAGATTCTCAACCGGTTAGGGCAGGTCGCTGAGGATTTGGGCCTCGATGTCTTTGCCGTTGGCGGTTTCGTCCGTGACCTGTTGCTGAACAAAACGAATATCGATGTGGATATTGTTGTCGAAGGCGACGGTATCGCCTTCGCCTCCGAATATGCCCGGCGCTCCGATTGCCGCATTCGTACCCATCGAAAGTTTGGCACGGCGGTACTGATTTTCCCTGATCAGTTCAAGATCGACGTGGCTTCGGCCCGTACTGAGTATTACCTCGAGCCGGGTGCTCTACCCACGGTGGAGCATGCGCCCATCAAACTCGACCTTTATCGTCGCGATTTCACCATCAATACCCTGGCCATCGCTCTTAATGGCAAGCATTTCGGAGAACTCTACGATTTTTTCGGAGCGCAGCGAGACCTGCAAGAAAAAGCCATTAGGGTCTTGCACAATCTCAGCTTTGTGGAAGACCCGACCCGGGTTTTTCGGGCCATCCGTTTCGAACAGCGCCTCAGCTTTCGCATTGGGCTGCATACCGAACAGTTATTGCGCAGCGCCATGCGCATGGGCTTTTTGGACAAAATCGGCGGACAGCGGATATTCAACGAACTGGTACTGATTTTCAAGGAAGCCAATCCCTTGCCTGCAGTGCTGCGTATGGCAGATCTCGACCTTCTCGAATATCTGCATCCAGAGCTGTTGCTGAAAAATCGGGTGAAGACGCTTTTTGCCAGTGCCCGTCAGGCAATAGACTGGCATCGTTTGCTGTTTACCGGTGAGCCCTGCCGCCATTGGCTGGTCTACTTTTTGTGTCTGTTAGCCGATCTCGATGAGGGGGCGGTGCTTAGCCTCTGTCAGCGTCTGTCGGTGGCGCCTCGTCTGCAGCACATCTTTACCGTGGAGCGAGAGGCGGTTCATCGGGCGACTAACTTGATTTTCTGGCGGCGCATGCACACGGCCCCGCCTAGCCCCAGTGAAATCCATGGCTGGTTTCAGCCTCTGTCCACGGAAGTACTGCTCTATGCCATGGCCCGCAGCGGCAACGAGCAGGTGCAGCGCTGCCTTTCCAGTTACTTTACCCATCTGCGCTCTGTTCAATGCCTGCTGTCTGGCAGCGATCTCCATCAATTGGGAATTTTCCCGGGACCTGTATACACAGAGATTTTTAAGCGCTTGCTCGCTGCCCGCCTCGATGGAGAGTTGGTCACCCGAGATGACGAAATTGGTTTTGTTCGTCAGCATTATCTGAATGGTAGTCATTGCAGCAAATGAGTACGCTGAATTGTTATTCGAATTGTCTAGGCCTGGGCAGGGCGAAATTGACTTAATTGTTGCTATCTGTTAGAAAGGGCGGTCAAGGTCTTTTTTTTCAGGGAAAATTATGGATATATTGCTGGTTAAAATTTCGGTCATGCTGGTGCCCGGTCTGCTGGCCATCATCCTGCATGAAGTTGCCCACGGTTATGTTGCGGAGCGCCTCGGCGATCCGACCGCCCGCATGTTGGGGCGCCTGACCCTCAACCCCCTTAAACATATCGATCCCTTTGGCCTGCTGGTGCTGTTTCTGGTTGGATTCGGCTGGGCGCGACCGGTGCCAGTCAATACCCTAAATTTCAAACGGCCCCGCCAGGACATGGTCTGGGTCGCTTTGGCCGGGCCAGTCACCAATCTGATTCTGGCCGGAATTTCCGCTCTGTCGCTGCGTCTGCTGCTCATGTTGCCCCTTGCCGGGTCGCAGCTTGGGGGGGTAGCCTTGTCCCTCGGTAAGCCGTTAGTTCTGATGGCGGGTTTCAGCTTGTATATCAATCTGCTGCTGGCTGCTCTGAACCTGCTGCCTGTTCCTCCCCTTGATGGCGGGCGGGTGCTTTCCGGGATGCTGCCCGAAGCGCAGGCCAAATGGCTGGCTCGGGTTGAGCCCTTTGGCTTTTTTATTTTGATCGTGCTGATTTTTGTGACGCCCCTGTGGGACAAGGCGCTGCTGCCGACAGTCTCTTTTGCCGCTCAGTGGCTGGCCGGCCCGCAGGCTGCAGCCGTTCAGCATTTTATTCCTTTGGTTGGCTCCTGATGAGAATGCTATGCCTTATCAGATAGATCTCGATAGCTTCAAAGGACCTCTCGACCTGCTGCTCCATCTCATCCAAAAGCATGAGATGGATATTTACGATATTCCCATCGCAGAAATCACCGCCCAATATTTGGCGACTATCGAGGTTATGAAGAGCCTGAACCTTGACCTGGCCGGCGAATTTCTGCTGATGGCGGCCACCCTGTTGCACATCAAGTCACGGATGCTTTTGCCCCGAGATGAGGAAGAGGCCGCAGAGGAGGCTGAGCTCGATCCGCGGGCCGAACTGGTTAAACGCCTCCTGGAATACCAGCGATATCGAGACGCTGCCACTTCCCTCGATGCCTTGCCCTTGCTGGGAAGGGACGTTTTTGTACGTAGTGCTCCGGAACCGGAGAGCGATGAGAACGATGAGGCGGAATGGGAGCCGGTCGGTCTTTTTGAACTGGTCGCCGCTTTTCGTCAATTGGTGCAGGACAATGGCGAGGAAAGTGTTCACGAGATCAGCCGCGAGCGCCTTTCCGTTACGGATCGAATCAATCAGATCCTTGCCTCCCTGAGCGAACGCAGCAGTCTGGCTTTTGCTGATTTACTGGGCGGTGTGGTCAACCGCAATGAAGTGGTTGTGACCTTTCTGGCCATGCTGGAGTTGGTTAAAATGCGTCTTGCCCGGTTGATGCAAAACGGTCGGGACAGCTCCATCTGGCTATACGCTGTCGAGGGAGTAGCTGATAACAACTTGCAGCAGGACGATATCCTTGGCTACAGTTGATCTGAAAGCGGTCATCGAAGGTTTGTTGCTGGTTGCCGACGGGCCGCTGCGGCCTGATCGTATTGCCCTGATTCTCGAAATTGAGGTGGGGCAGGCAAAAATCTTGTTGCAGGAGTTGCAAGAAGACTATGCCCACAGCAGCCGTGGTTTTGCCCTGCAACTGGTCGATGGCGGGTTTCAGTTCCGCACCCGGCCTGAACATGCCGAATGGATACGGCGGTTTCGTAAAAGCCGGCCTTTTCGATTTTCCCGTGCGGCTTTGGAAACTTTGGCGATTGTTGCCTATCGGCAGCCTGTGACCCGTGCTGAAATCGACTATCTGCGCGGGGTCGATTCGGGCGGAGTGGTCAGGACTCTGCTCGACAAACGTCTGATCCGGATTCTCGGTAAAAAAGATATACCCGGGAAACCGCTGATCTATGGAACCAGCAGGGAATTTCTCGAGTTGTTCGGCTTGCGGGATCTGACCGGCTTGCCGACCCTTAAGGAATTTAACGACTTGCCGCCGGATATGCTCACCGAGATGGAGATGCCTGCCGAAGAGCAGATCTCCTGGGAAGATGATTCCCTGTAATGTTTAGCAATGTCTTCCTTGAAACCGGATGTAATAAATGAAAGAACGATTACAAAAATTGATCGCCGCTGCTGGTCTTGCCTCGAGGCGCCAGGCTGAGCGCTGGATCGCCGACGGCCGGATTACTGTAAATGGCCGGGTGGCTGGCCTTGGGGATCAAGCCGATGCCGAGGCTGATCGTATTGTAGTAGATGGCCGTCCGTTAAGGCTGGAACAGCCCAAAGCCTATCTGCTTCTTAACAAGCCGGCCGGTTATGTCACCACGGCTCGTGACCCTCAGGGGCGCAAGGTGGTCAACGATCTGTTGCGGGATGTAAAGGTGCGGGTCTTTCCCGTCGGGCGTCTGGATCTCAACACTGAAGGTCTATTGCTTTTGACCAACGACGGGGTTCTGGCCGCGAGGTTAACCCATCCACGCCATCAGGTTGCCAAGACCTATCTGGTGCGGGTGCGCGGCGCGCTGACTGCCGCCACGCGGCGACGCCTTGAAGAAGGAGTGGAACTGGAAGATGGTCTTACCGCTCCGGCCAAGGTAGCCAAGGTTCGCTCTTCAGGCAGCCATACCTGGTTGGAGTTGACCATTAATGAAGGACGCAACCGTCAGGTCAGGCGGATGTGCGAGGCGGTCGGCCATTCGGTGAGCCGCCTTAAGCGCATCGGTGTGGCGTTCCTGCTCCTGGAGGGGGTGCCGGTTGGAAAGTATCGCCACTTAACCACCGGCGAGGTGAAGCGTCTTAAAAAACTGTAGTCTTTTCTGCCCTGAGACAGCGCAAAGGCAAAAGCCCTACGCTGTGGCGAGGATCGAATGTGCGTTGACTTCTGCTGACAAGGGCTCGTATGCCCCTAAAGGGGCTTCGCTGCAGGGGAAAAGCCTGTTCCCGTTCTTGACAGGGAGCTCGCTCCTAGTTTAAGTTAGCGGGGACATCTAATCACTTTAACCGGGTGGGTGAAGGCATTGTCAAACAAGGAAAAACTCTTAGCTTCCGCGCAGAAAAATCTACTTAAAGGTCAGATCGCCAAGGCTATCAAGGATTACGAGAAGATAGTTGAAGTCGATGCCAAAGATATTCGCAATCGGCAGAAATTGGCGGAACTTTACAGCCGTGGACAGATGCCGGAAAAGGCCCTGGAAACCTATGAAGGGGTGGCTAAGCATTACGGGGACAATGGTTTCTTTCTCAAGGCTTTGGCTGTTTACAAACAGATGCAGAAGGTCGATGCCACCCGACCTGAACTCTATCAGCGGCTGGCGGAACTCAATATTAAACAGGGATTGATCGGCAACGCCCTGACCGAATATCGCAACCTGCTCAACCTTTATCGCAGCCAAGGGGAACTGGATGAGGCGGTTAAGGTGTTGGGCCAGATGAAAGACCTGGACCCGAATAATTTAGGCAT
>LGVF01016766.1_pt1 | contig 10169 bp, 9 predicted proteins | sample 469901 | NCBI WGS metagenome assembly LGVF01 (sample SAMN03893561, study PRJNA290197) | marine sediment metagenome | material: sediment; isolation source: combined push core samples #3730, #5133, and #5579 collected at Hydrate Ridge | place: Pacific Ocean: Hydrate Ridge | reverse complement strand
GAGCCATATCATCCTCAATAACACACTCTCCGGTCGCCCTACAGGCGCCACATCCTTGGCAGTAGTTAATGCTAAGATCTGCAAGTTTCAAAAAAGCAGTTTCACTTCCTGCCTCTTCGGCTCCTGCAAGTACCTTTTTTACCAATTTTTCGGTGTTACCATTTTTTCTTGGGCTTCCATCAATTCCAATTATTTTCATAACAACTCTTCTCCTTTCGTGTTGCCTCTCCTGGTAACGACAGGCAACCTGTAATAGTTGAACGTTCTGACATTTTATTTCGGATATTATTTCTACTAACTGATTTTCTTCTTGATATCAACTATGGGTGTGCCATCCAGAATATCCAGCCCAGACACCTTCAAACGGCTACCATGAATCGTTAAAACTTTCAGTTCAGAAATTGCGATAGGGTTTGGCCTTACCGGACTGCGAGTGGCAAAGACACCGCGAAGTTCTTTTGACTTATCTTCACGTGGATAAACCTTAAGAGTGTTCCGGGCCGACTTGTGAAGCCAGAAAAGCACAACGATGGTTTGCCCGGAAACAATACCATCAAGTGCATCCTTATATTCAGGATAGATCTCTAAGGTTCCGACTCTTTTCGATTCAGCAAAATTTTTGGGAGCGTCCTCACGCCTGGCAATATCGCCATGTAACACACCAATGATTTTTAATTTGGGTTGTTCTTCCATAGAATTTATTTCTCCAGTCAAAAAATTAGGCGATAGGAGCTGTTTTGATTTTTGGTTTGATCAACAATAAATATGGACTGTATCTTTTTGAAATTACTGCCCAGTATATGTAACAAAACCCATCCCTTCATCAACGTGCAAAATATGAGATTACTCATTACATGTAGGTAATGAAATCAGAAACATGTACCAATTCGCAAATTTTTGTATTTCATCCTCGTGACAATTCAATCTATTATCCTCTGAAAATAGCATTTTAAAAGAACAACGCTGGACAGGGAAAAACCGTACTACCAACCAACTCTGGTTATATTGTCCTCTATCTTGATATTAATCCCTTCCTACTATGGTACGATGTGTCTATTCTGTTCATTGAGTTTGTTGACGTGTTGTGATTATCGGCATGAGAACAACGGAGAATAAACGAGATCGCTAACTCCTGGCTGCATGTATACATTGAATCGCCTGATGAAATAAATGCAGCACAACTTAAATTCGCTTATTTCTCTTATGTCGTTTGTGTCTGATATTATTGACTTTGTTGTTGGAAGAATATAACATGCCATTACTGCACCTTAATGACAGGAGGGAATAATGAAGAGCTATAGAAAAGAATTGTGGTTTGAAGTCCCTGCACGTAGGGGATTTATCAATATTACCCCCCAGGTTGAAGAATGTTTGCAAGACAGCCGCATTACTCAAGGTTTAATACTTTGTAACGCTATGCACATAACTGCCTCAGTTTTCATCAACGACGACGAAGCCGGGCTGCACCACGACTACGAGGTATGGCTTGAAAAACTTGCACCGCATGCGCCGGTAGAGCAGTATCGGCATAATGGATATGAGGATAATGCTGATGCCCATATGAAGCGCCAGATAATGGGGCGTGAGGTGGTAATTGCAGTTACCGAAGGGAAACTGGATTTTGGTACCTGGGAACAGATTTTCTACGGTGAGTTTGACGGCAAAAGGAAAAAAAGAGTGCTGGTGAAGATAATTGGTGAGTGAGGGGACTTTTTACGAGTTTATCATGCGTGATAAGGTGGAATTGCTTAAATTTGAAATAAATAAGCAGGATTTGATATCGTACTGTTTGAAGGATCTGGTAAAGGGTAATTTCGGCAGATAAATGAAAACTATAAAGACATAGAGCGAAAATGGACGACAATGAAGTATTTGAACAACTGATGACCGTGGTTCAGAACTATTATACTTCCCGGAGAAGTGGCAAATTCCTTGAATATAAATCACCGGTTGAATTGGGTCAGATTCTGGAACTGGATAAGTCAGCCGAACCCGGCGACTGGCAGGAGATTTTTCAGTGGATCGAAAAGTATTTTGCCTATTCGATCAAGTCGCATCATCCTTCATTTGTAAACAGAATGTGGGTCGGGGCAAATCTTCCCTCGATAGTCGGGGAAATCGTTGCTGCTGTTTCCAACACCTCTGCCTGCACATATGAGTCGGCGCCGGTCTCAACTCTGATGGAGAAGTATATGATCAGTCAGCTGCTTGATCTGGTCGGTTTCGTCAACGGGGAAGGGCAGATGACCACCGGTTCCAGTAATGCCAATATGATAGCCATGATGGCTGCCAGGAATATCTTCAATTCTGCTGTTAAAAAGGTGGGTCTTTTTGGCCAGCAGGAACTTTTCGCCTTTGTTGGAGCAAATGCCCACTACTCGATGGATAAGGCGGCAAATATTCTTGGCATAGGTATCGACCATCTCATTAAGGTCCCCCATAACGTCAGAGGGGAGATGAAGATGGGCGAGCTCGAGCGGGCGATGAATCAAGTGAAAGCAAATGGAGGAATACCATTTTTTGTTGCAGCTACGGCGGGTACCACGGTTCGGGGCNNCGGTTCGGGGCAGTTATGACTCCATTGAGCAATTGCTGAAGGTTCGTGAAAAATATCATTTCTGGCTCCATGTGGACGGTGCGTGGGGCGGTGCAGCGGTGATGAGCAAGAAATTACGAAAAAAATATCTCAAAGGGCTTGAGCATGCCGATTCCTTTACCTGTGATTTTCATAAAATGCTCGGGGCTTCCCTGATGTGCAATGTCCTGCTGATAAATAATAGAATCCACACACTTGGTACGGTGCTGGCGGCCGGAGACGGCAGCTATCTTTTCCGGGATGAACATGATAATGAGGTTGATGACTTTGGTACGGTTTCATTGCAGTGCGGCAGGAGAGTGGACAGTCTGAAATGGTTTCTGGACTGGAAATTTTTTGGCCGGGAGGGATTTGGTAAACGAATTGAAGGATATCATGAACTATGCGAGTTTGCGGAAGAGTGGATAGAGCAGAGTGAAGAACTGGAGATGGTTGTACCTCGTACATCCTTTAATGTCTGTTTCAGATTTAGGGTCACAGAAGGGGAGAGTAATAGTTTCAACCTGGCGCTTAGAACCCGCCTCTATCAAGAGGGTACGAGTCTGGTCGGTATTGCATACATTGAAGGTGATCTTTTTATGAGGCTTCTGATTACTAACCCCGCTGCGGATAGGAGTGATATCGAGTCATTTTTTCAATCACTTATAGAGAAAGGACGGATTATATTAAAGGAACGGGATAACTAAAGCAATGATCCGGATATCCCTGATTTTCTGGCTTATCGCCTATTGTATTCGCCAGCGTGTTGCCCCGCACCATTTTTTCCAGCTTAACAGCGACTATTTTAACAGTACTAAGAACATCTTTTCAAAACTCGATATGGATCGCAATATTCCTGAGCAGTGGCGGCTCACCCAGCTTGAAGATGACGGCAGGACTGTACCCGCTTTACCGGCTTTTTTAAAACCGGAATGGGGACAGAACTCACATGGTATATTTTTTATACGAAATACCAGTGATCTTCGCAAAGCGAGGAGACAAAGGGTTGTAAAAAGGACGGCATATCTTCTTCAAGAGGTGGCGTGGGAGGAGAGGGAATATGATGTTTTTTATATTCGGTCTGCTGATGACAGCCAGAGTTATAGCTTATTGTCCGTGACTGAAGTGAGGAACTGTGGTCACTCGGATCCGGTGATTAATGGGGTACACAATAAAGATTCGAGTTACCATGATATAACTGAAGATTTTACCTCAACAGAACAGGAACTGTTGTGGACGATGCTGAAGAATGTTGGCAGTTTCCAGATCGCCAGAGTTGGTCTTCGCGCCAACTCAAAGCAGGATCTGTTGGCCGGGAACCTTCATATAATCGAGGTGAATATTTTCCTGCCGTTCCCATTAATTTTGCTGGATGAAAGCGTATCCTTTCCTGTAAAATATCAGTTTGTCAAAAAGAGCATGGCTTTAGCTGCTCGTTTAATAGCAAAGCTCCCTCAGAAAGAGAACCGTCATGCCATATTTTTCAGACAGCTTATCGCTCACTATAAGGTGAAGGGATGTTAACTATTAACCGCTTGGTTTATAAATGGATTGACAGCCGGTTTCTTGGCGGCTGCAGTAGCTATAACAGTCTTGATATTCGTAAAAGCTGCCGTTCTAAACTGCAGGCTCGCACCGTATTTGCAGCGCATAATATCCCCCATGCGAAAGGGGAAACTTTTTTTAGCCCATTTAAAGCCGTCAGGTTTGCCCGAACCCATGGTTTTCCCCTTGTGGTTAAACCAAATGTCAGCGGATTTTCCCGTGGTAGTCACTTTCCTCTCACCAGCTATAAAGAGTTGCTGATGGCCATGTTCTGGGCAAAAATGTGGTGGCCCGTGTCTGTAGTTGAGCAGTACCTGGAAGGGAAAAATTATCGAATTGTTGTAGTGAAAGAGGGGATCATGTCCGTTATTCGAAGATATCCTCCCTTTGTCGACGGTGATGGTAAATCGTCAATTAATCTTCTGATCGACCGGGAGAATGAATTGCGTAAGAGTATGGATCTTTACCCTGTTATTCATCCGATTCCAAAAGATAGAAAAATAATCAGATATCTAAAAAAGAAAGATCTGAACCTTGATTCTATCCCTGTCGAAGGTGAGCGGGTGCAGTTGTTTAACCGGATTTCTCTTGCTCCCGGCGGGGTGATTGAGACAATAGATAAAACCAGTCTGCCAGGTGATAACAGAGAACTCTTCGAGGAAATTCTTGACCATTTTGGTGCCAACATTCTCGGTATCGATGCTATTTTTGAAAAAGGAATTGACCAGAGCTACCGGCAGCAGAAAACTATCCTGCTTGAGGTGAATTCCCGTCCATATCTGAAAATGCATGATGTCCCCAGGTATGGTCGGAAGGAAGATCTGAAACCGTATTATGAAAAGCTCAACAGTCTGCCGGTTAAGCAGCAGGATATCTTTTGAAATGAGGGATATTTCCCGAACCTACTACCTGTTCCTGGGTTTCCACGGTTTTTTGCTGGGGCTCTTCCCGTTTTTTCTTCCGGTCTATCTGTATAAAAATGGCAGTCCACTGTCAGAGATTGCGCTGTTTATAGCCTTGAGCGGACTCGGCTTTATTATCACTTTGTGGGGATGGGATCGGTTACGGTCGAATTTATTTCGCCGGATGATTATTGCCTCTCTGTTGCTTGAATTATCAGTGGTGTTGTCAGTTTATTTTGCTGTTGACCTGACCATAGTTGCGCTTCTGAACGGTGGTTATAACTGTCTCTACTGGATGATCCAGCGCATCCTGTTTTTTTCTGCAGTTTCTCCTGAGAACAGTGGGCAAAAATTTGGGAATTTCCAGATTTTTGTCCTTGTTGTTTTGAAGGCGGGGATCTTTGTCGGCAGTATCCTGCTTGGAGGTTTCGGCCTTATTGCAATCTGTATTCTCTCGTTGATCGTTGTCTGTGTCGCTATCTTACTTTTTTCGTACAGGGCGGCGGATTTTTTGGAGATACCAGCTCCTTTGCAACAGCGGCCACCAATTAGAATATCGGATCTGATCTCCTTTAAAGACAGGTATTATTCCCGGCTGATATTTGCAGTTGATGGTGTCTTTCTTTACTTGGAGAGCTATTTCTGGCTTATTTCCCTCTTTCTTCTTGTCGGGGAAAGTTTTGTAAAACTTGGCCTGGTGGTGATCGGTCTGGCACTGTTTCTTGGGGTGCTCTTTTTTCTCATAAAAAACAGGATAGATCGACTGCAGGTGCAGAAGGTGTATCGGGTAGCGGTTTTGTTATATGCGTTGTCGTGGGTAATGCGTGGCTCAATTACTAGTGATATGAGCTATTCCCTGCAGATGTGTATGATAGTGTTGATTGGCTTCAGCACCTCTTTTTTTCGGCTGGCTTTTAATAAACGGTTCTTTGATCTTGCTGGTTTGTCAATTGGTTATGATTACATATTCTTTAAAAGCTATTATTCACAGTTTTTTTTAGCATGCACATTGTTGCTGTTTGCTGTTATTTTACAGGCGTATGCGAAGAGTGTTGAGCTGTTACCGTTTATTTATTGGGTTGCGGCAGGTTTGACATTTATATATCTCAAATATAGTATAAAATAGTCAAAACATACGGGTAGGCAGGTATAATCATATAGAAACATAGGTACAAAACCGCAGGAGATAAGTCATTTTATGGGTAATTCTTTTCAGGATCAGTTTCTTAAGTTGGGCCTGGTGGACAAAAAACAGGTAAGCAAGGTCAAGAAACAAAAGCATCAGAAGAAAAAGCAGAAGAGCGCAAAAAAGCATGTGGTTGTGGATGAGAATGCTCTTCTGGCTCAGGAAGCTCTGGCAAAGAAAAAAGTGCGTGCTCAGGAACTTAACCGGCAACGGGAAGAGAAACTGAAAAAAAGGGAAGTGACTGCAGCTATCAAACAGATGGTTGAAAAAAATAAGCTGGAAAAAGATGACAATGGTGTTGCCTTTCGGTTCAATGATCTGGGTAAAATACAAAGAATGTTTGTAAAGAAGGAGATGGCAGATCAGCTTAGTTCAGGGCAGTTGGGAATTGTCGGCTTTGGAAATTCCTATGAGGTTGTACCCCGGACTATTGCTGAAAAAATCAGGGACTTAAGTGACAAGACCTTCGTTCTCACTAACAGGTCACCTGGTGCAAAAGAACTGAATCCTGATGATCCCTATAGTGACTATGAGGTTCCTGACGATCTTATGTGGTAGGGTGATTTAATAATCTGTACGTGGCCAATCACAGGGCAACTATTGTGTTTTTTTCGTCTTGGAAGAAACTGCTGGAGCCAGCTTGAGTTGAAGGAGATCCTGTTTCGCCTGGATGTTTACTATTTTTGTTGTAATTGTAACTGTTTTTCCACCCGCATTTGCAATCAGCGGGTCAAGTTCCTGCAGGGATACGGGGAATTCTCTGCCGTTTAGCAGTGCGATAAGGGCTTGACCTATCTCTCCATTATTACCGTCTCCTGTTGCAGTTACATCATTTACCACAGGTTTTACGTAAAGAGTTTGTTTTGCAACATCAAATCTTACGGCAGCACTCGCTTTGAAATCAATCTCTACCGACCCTACTTTTAACTTGATCTCATGACCTGCAATCTCTGTAAGGAATGCGAGGTTGTTTCCGGCGAGGTGGAGTTGGCAGGCGAGGTGTTGATCTGTGATTGCCAGTTGACTGATGTTTACTATTGTTATATCGCCTTGAATGCTCTTTGAATGGGCATCAATCTTGAACGGGAGCATGGCGGTGATTGCCTGGGCAATAACTTTCTCCGGCAGATTCAGGGTGATATTGTCATCTGCTATGACCGGCCTTAGAAACACTGAGAGTAAGGCAAATGTGAGGAAAAGAGTGAAAAATTTTCTGCTCATAACTCTATGTCCTTAATTGATGCGTTATAATAACGTTTAATCAGCCGTCATTCCCGCGCAGGCGGGAATCCAGTACAGTACTACGGGTAAAGACACCTATATTTCCGCCTGCGCGGGAATGACACGAATGCGACATTACATAGTTGACACAACACTAGTTTGAAATCGGACTAGTAATAACGATTGCAGCAATAAAGTGCAAGTCATAAAATTTCATGAAAAATCCAGGCAGATCAGAGAGAAATACAATGAAACCAACACTTACTGTGAGCAGCGACTGTCTTTTGTCGGGGATCAGTTTCGACTTTGAAAAAGCACTTAAAGCACGATTGACCATTGAAAACCCACAGTATGCAGCAGCAAAGAAGTATGGTCGATGGATTGGTAAAAAGCTCAAGCCCCAGTTGAAATATTATGAACCGGTGGTGCAGGGAGTACGATTCCCAAGAGGGTTTGCCAACCAGGCAGTTATAATGTGCAGAGAATATGCGGGAAGAGATCCGGAAATTATTGACAAGCGGAGGGTGTTGCCTGAAGTTGAGTTGTTTTTTGCTGGAAAATTGAGACCTTATCAGCAACTTGCAGTAGATGAGGCGAGGAATAAATCTTTCGGAGTCATTGAGTCGGGAACCGGAAGCGGCAAAACAGTTATGGGGCTTGCTCTCATTGCAGCAAGAAAACAACCCGCACTTGTGGTTGTGCATACCAAAGAACTGCTGTACCAGTGGAAGGAGCGGGCAGAGCAGTTTCTTGCATGTGAGGTGGGGTTGATTGGAGACGGAAATTTTTCCATACAACCCCTTACTATCAGTATTGTTAACAGTGCAAGAAAAAGGGTGGACGATCTGGTGTCCAAGTTTGGCCATCTTGTGGTTGATGAGTGCCACAGGGTTCCTGCGACACTTTTCACAGATGTTGTTTCAAAATTTGACTGTCGATACGTTTTGGGGCTTTCTGCTACAGCATTTCGCAGTGATAACGAATTGACTAAGCTTATTTATTTTTTTATGGGAGACAGGATTCACCGGGTTGATACCGATGAACTGAAAGCAAACGGGGCAATATTAAAACCGGAAATCATTCGTAATTCCACTGCATTTACCTATAGATATCGTGGCGACTACCAGCCGCTTATAAAGGCACTTACAGCCCATGAAGGACGGAATATGCAGATCCTGGAAGATATCTGCAGGGTTGCTGCAGAGCCTGAGAGCGGTACCTGCCTGGTGGTGTCAGACAGGGTCAGTCATTGCAGCTTTTTCGTTGAAAAGTTGAAAGGCAGGGGCATTGTGGCGGAACTCCTTACAGGACAGATACAACCGGAGAACAGGAGTGCAATAGTCGATGCGGTGCAGAAAGGAGAAGTTCAGGTGCTTGTGGCGACGTTGCAGCTTATCGGTGAAGGTTTTGACTGCTCCGGTCTCTCGACTCTATTTCTTACTACTCCTATTTCCTTTGAGGGCAGGCTTTTGCAGGTGATCGGCCGGGTAATGCGTCCGGCAGAAAATAAACGGGCACGTGTTTTTGATTATATCGATGAAAATATTCCTGCTCTTCTTCGCTCAGCCAACAGTCGTGGACTGATCTTGTCAGGGCTGTAAATTGGTTATCGTAGTCCTGGTTCGTTGGAGTGTTTCGAGTTTTCTTGTGCGTTATATAATTGTGTGTTATACTGTGAAATTTGCATGCTTATTTTTGTAGTTATCCCGCCTTTTTTACCGAATCGGCCGTAGAACAATACTGGATATGTCCCAATCAACGTTGGGTTTTTAAAGGATAAATGATGGAACAGAGTAAAATTCGTAACGTAGCAATTATTGCCCATGTTGATCATGGTAAAACAACACTGGTCGACCAGCTTTTTAAGCATTCAGGTATGTTTCGTGATAACCAGGAGGTCTCTGAGCGGCTGATGGACTCCATGGACTTAGAGCGTGAACGCGGCATAACCATAACTGCGAAAAACGGCTCCTACCAGTATCAGGATTATTTGATCAATATCATTGATACTCCGGGGCATGCCGATTTTGGTGGGCAGGTTGAGCGGGTACTGCGTATGGCCGATGGAGCCCTGCTGCTGGTGGATGCCCAGGAAGGCCCGATGCCGCAAACGTATTTTGTCCTCAAAAAGGCTCTTGAAAATAACCTTCCGGTCATTGTTGTCATTAATAAAATTGACAAGCCGGCCGCCAGATGTGAGTGGGTTGTGGACCAGGTTTTTGATCTTTTTGTTAAGCTTAATGCTCCTGACGATATTCTCGATTTTTCTGTGGTTTATACCTCTGCCAAAGAGGGGTTCTCTCTTCTGGACCCTGAAGACAAGATAGAAGACGGCGGCAGTATGCACCACGTCTCACAGATGATTGTTGACCATACACCGGCCCCCAGCGGCTCCCCTGATGAACCACTGCAGATGCAGGTCGGTACTATTGATTATTCGCCTTATTTAGGCAGGCTCGGTATTGGCAAGGTAGTTAACGGTACCATGAAGATTAACCAGCCAATTGTGGTTGCCAGGCGTGACGGTTCTATAAAGCCGGTACGGATATCAAAAATCTTTTGTTTTGAGTCCGATGGCAAGGTAGCCGTGGAGTCTGCCGGAGTAGGGCAGATAGTTGCCATTGCCGGCATGGAGGATGTGATGGTGGGAGTGACCTTCACAGATCCGGAAAATCCAAGGCCATTACCTTTGATTACTATTGATCCACCAACCATTTCCATGAATTTTATTCCCAATGAT
>LGVF01012302.1_pt3 | contig 10175 bp, 12 predicted proteins | sample 469901 | NCBI WGS metagenome assembly LGVF01 (sample SAMN03893561, study PRJNA290197) | marine sediment metagenome | material: sediment; isolation source: combined push core samples #3730, #5133, and #5579 collected at Hydrate Ridge | place: Pacific Ocean: Hydrate Ridge | reverse complement strand
GTTATGAAGATAATGAGATTAACAGTATTATAGGTAGAAGTTTAAACTATGTGATTTACATGAAAAAATTCAAAGTTGTAGAAATTGCAATTATAGATGATGAGGATTGGAAAGTTATATACAGGAGCGAAAATTATGAGTGATTTTGGAAAAGGTGAAAATATCAAATTATTGAGTACTATGACTAGATGGGCTTCGATTGACAATAATGCAGTATTTATTTTCAAAAAAACTTATGAACAGGGAGTAGATAGTCGATACAATAATTTTTTTGAAAATTTTATTTTAAGAATTAACAGAGGAATGGAGGCGGTCACGGCACTTGAAAAAGATTTAAATACGATAAAATCGCCATTTATGAAAAATGTTTTTATTAATATTCAATCAGTAATTGAAAACAATGGGGATATGTTAAAACTATTATCAAAATTTGAACACGAAGCATTCAATATTGAAAAAACTCTATATAACAACAACATAAGAAATTATAAAGATAGAATATTTTTATTTCTAATGATTTTTTTTACAATAGTTGCATTAATAAGAGTTTACTTCAAAGGGCTATCTAATAATTTGATTATAATTATTTCACTGTTTTCGATAGGTTTAGCTATAGTAGTATATTACGATGTGGGAAAATACCACTATTAAGGAGTATTTATGATAATTATTCAATGGTTATTACTTATATACATTTTTTATATCTTGATTGAAAGGGTTTATCCGCATAGGAAATATAAATTTATTGAAGAGTATTATAATGAAATGATTTTTCTATGGTGCTCTGTAATATTAATTGTTTTTTTTAGAAATAAGATAGATGTAATAAAAACAATTTTATTGATTTTCATAATTCTGTTAATCTATGAAGTCTTGAAAAATATTCAAATCAATAAAAAAAGAGAGAACTCGCAAATCGTTCTTTATCAAATTTTTAGTTTTATCAATAATCAAATTAGTGCGGGGTTAAGACTTGAAGACATTGTTTCTAAAATTTATAAAGTTGTCAATAATCGTGAAATGAAACAACATCTTAAAAAAGAGGGAGAAAAATATTTGCAGCATTATAATTTAGAAGAATATCTTCTAAATGTCTCTAAAAAATTTGATCAAGAAGAATATTTTTCAGTTGAATACGCCATAAAAAACGCACTTCAGATTGGGATGAAAGATGAAGTACTTAAGTATCAAGAAGATATGATGTTCAATAAATACATTGGAATTATTCAAAAAAAGGGGGATAGGAATAAATTAAAGATGTTTTTTGTAGGAATGCTATTGGCTATAATATTTATTTTTTTAATAAGTTATCCGATGTTTATTGAATTCATGGAATCTATAGAAAATTTATACTAGGAGGATTTATGATTAATAATTTAAAGAAGAAATTCAAGAAGTTTTTATCCAATGAGAAAGGAGAATTTGGAATCAGCGCCTTACTAAGCATAGCAATTGCTCTGATGATTACAGTATTTGTTCTTGTACCAGGGATAAGAGGAATAACTCAAAAAGCTGTTGATGGACTTGATGATTGGTGGGATACAACAATAGAAAATGAAATTTTTGCAACTGAATGAACACTACATTACCTATTACTATAGCGTATTCAATCATCATTATTCTGATAATATTTGTGATGATATTTACATTTGTTATGGTGATAAATAAGAATATCGAGATGATATATGTATTGAGGCCTTATTTATATGCATTAGAAGATAAAGGTACTCTTTCTTCAAGTCAGAAAGTTGACATTGAAGAGAAATTAAAAAACATAGGTATCAATAATGTAATTATTGAAGTGGATGACAAGGACAAAGGATTTGGAGACATTATTGCGGTGTCGATAATCGGCGATAGTGAGTTTAGGTGGATTATTGGGTTTCTAAAGCATGAAAGTAAAAAAATAGTATATGAATATAAAAGAGATATCATTGTAAAGAAGGTTGTAAATTGAGTGACCTCTCCGTATTAATAGTTGTTGTTATGGTTTTAGTTTTGATAATAATTCCAATGCTTTTATTTATGGTTGAAAAAAATATTGTATTAATGGATATGGAAGTTTTAAAGGATTATATCGATCTTGGCCTTAACAATATCATCTTAGAATTAAATTTAAGTAAATTATCTCATGGTGATTTATCTGCCAAAGAATACGAAATAAAACACGCTATGAAAAGATACTTTGATGCAAACAAAATCTCTTATGAAAATATTGAGATTGATTTAAAGGAGTTTGATAAGGATTTAAAAGGAGAAATAACGCTTAAAGTAATATTTAAAAGACATATTTATAAGTCACTATTATCAAATGAGGAGGTCTATGAAATTACTAGAAAGTTTACACTACCAGTTGATCGATAATAGAAAAAAGTTGATATTTGTTTTAGCGGTATTGATTTCATTATTGATAATTGCAGTTCAAGCATATCTCGTCAATAATGATTCTAAAGTAACAGTATTAGTTGTAAATGAAAAAATAATGCAAGGAGAATTAATTAATGAGGGTAGAATAGATAGAATATCAATCGATCAATCATTAGCAAAAGAGTATGGGTACATAAATGATATTAAAGATTTAGTGGCGATAAGAGAATTAATCCCTGGTGAGCTACTTCTTTCGGAGTTGACTACCAACAAAGATCAGTTTATCAAAAAAGATAAAGAAATGAGATTGGTGACTATCAAACTCGATATTGACAAGGCGGATAGTTGGATTGGTCAAAAGGGTGATCAAGTTGAAGTCGCTCATTTTAACGATGACGAGTTTAATTCTTTAAAGATATTTGAAGAGATTGTTGTCTATGATTTGATATATATGAAAGCTAGTGATGATTATCCAAGGTATGCAGTATTGTTAGTAACAGAAGAGCAGAGAAATTATATTATTTCAAATAGAGGAAATGGACATTTTGAGATTTCATTATAAAAGAATAGGGCAAAATTGCCCTATTCTTAATCTATATCGTATATATTCGCTTCTTCTNNCTTGTGCCAATGATTCCAATTCGTTTTCGCCTGCTGCAATGATAACAGGAGCGATAAATTCAACGCGTTTTTTAATCCAAGCAGTGAAAATTTCAGAGTAGGCAATTCCACCAGTAAGGATGATATGGTCTACTTCACCATTTACTACTGTAGCTAACTCACCAATGCCTTTTGCTACTTGGTATGCCATTGCTTCGTAGATAAGCTTAGCATTTTCATCGCCACCGTCGATCATCTCCTGTACTTCTATAGTGTTATTAGTATTCAAGAGTGATGTCAGTCCGCCTTTTCCTCTTAGTTTTTTCTTCATTGTTGAAATGTCGTTTTTATAGCACATTGAAACTAAATCTTTTCCAGGTAGTCCGCCAGATCTCTCTGGTGAGAAAGGACCTTCATCGTCTGAAACGATATCAATCATCTTACCATTTTTATGAAGACTTATTGTAATGCCTCCACCTAGATGAGCAACGATAGCGGTAGTATTGTTATAATCTTTATTAGACTCCTTAGCAGTTTTAATAGCAATAGCTCTCATATTTAGTGTATGTACAAGGCTCTTTCTTTTTACTTCTTTTAGTCCAGTTATTCTAGCGATATTTTCTAATTCATCAACTGCAACAGAATCGTATATATAAGAATTCACACCAACTGCCTTCGCAATTTCAAAAGCAATCATAGCTCCTAGATTTGATGCATGATGAACAACGGGATTATTTTTCAAGCGATCCACCATTTTTTCATTTACCAAATATGCACCTGATTTTACTGGTGGTAAAAGTCCACCTCTTCCTACTACAGCAGCTAACTCATTTGTATCAATAGAAGCTTCTTTAAGAAAATTCATAATTGATTCATAACGCATTTCATACTGATCAGCGATATTTGGATATTTTTCAAGTTCTTCATTTGAATGAGTAATATTAGTCTTGTATAGTTCTTTTTCATTTTCATAGATTGCCAACTTTGTAGAAGTTGACCCTGGATTAATAGCTAATATTTTATAATTCATAATTCTCCTCCTATACGGTAGCTTTCTTTTTCTTTGAAAATGCCAGTATTGCGCCTAGGGCGATAGATAAAAATGCCGCTGCGATAACTCTATATTCCCCGGGTAATAAAAATGTCATTGTATGAGCCGGTATCCAAAAGAAAGGAATTGTTTTACCAACGACAAAAGAAATAAATCCATACCAATCAATTCTTGTAACAACTTCTTTTAAATTAATTTTTTCTCCCGGCTTTTCGTACTTTATGTCGATGATTGTATCGGTTACTCTGTGGAAAGCCATAAAAGACGGTGCAAAAGTCAGATTCATTATAGAGCTCGTCAAAAATGCAAAAGCAAGAGTAGAACCCGCTCCCGGAAGTAATCCTTTTTCCATTGCTACGGTAATACCGACACCGTAAATGTTAAATATTAAAGTTATGACTACGCCCAAGAAACCCCATATAATCGAGCGGTAAATCATTCCGTTTGGAAATGACCAATCTTTAGTTGTAATTCTAATAGCCAATAATTCTCCCATAGTAGCAAGAACAAAGAATTTTAAAAATCCTCCTATCAGCGGCATGCTAGATGTAAACGTAATAAATGCAGTTCTTGATGAAGGGATTACAAGTATTAGTATAAAAGCTAATAATAATGCCCCCCAAATAAAATCTCCTTTTTTCAAAATATACACTCCTTTTTATTTTATCCGAAAGTTAAGAGTTCTGACACTCCATCCTCTTAAGGTTGGAGATGAAAACTCTACAACTTCTGGATTGATTCGACTAGAAATTCAACTACTCAGTCTCATTTTATGCAGTTCATTCCTGCTTGTAATGCCTTTATATTGATATCTACAAACTTTTCTTTAACATTTTCCTGAACAACAATATTCCAATCGATGTTACTTAAATCCATTGCCTGAATTAAAGAGCCGAGTAAAACTACATTCATGGTACGTCTGTTTCCAAGATCTGCAGCTATATCAGCAGCGTCTATAATTGTTACATTTGCTTTTTCTTTTATTCGGCTCAATACATTTTCAGGATACTGATCAATACCGGAGTTGATCCTTACTGAAGGCAGCTTATAATTATTTACAATTACTTTACCATTTGGTTTAAGATGACCTAACCATCTTAAAGCCTCCATCATTTCAAAAGCTACTATAATATCCGCATTACCTTTATCTATAACAGGTGAAAAAACTTCTTCACCATACCGCACTTGACTTACAACTGAACCGCCACGCTGTGACATGCCGTGAATTTCAGCCATTTTTACATCATATCCGTGCTCGAGAAGTCCGTTAGATAAAATTTTGCTGGCTAAAATTGTACCTTGACCACCAACACCAACTAAAAGAATATTCTTTACATTAGTCATTTTTAACACCTACCTTGCTTATTGCATCTACAGGACAAGTTTGCATACATACTTCACATCCAACGCACTGAATTGGATCAATGTTGACTTTATGTTTCTCAGGATTGTAAATCAATGCTGGACAGCCGGTTTTTACGCATTTTTTACAACCGATGCAGGCATCTTCATCAATTATACATTTACTGTCTATAGGACCGAATTCCTCTAAATCCTGTGACGAATATTTTTTTAGTGCACAAGGCCATCTAGTGATAATAACAGAAGGCTCATCCTCTATAGCAAGTGCCCAATCGATAGATTCATTGACTTCGTTCAAGTCGTTTGGATTTATAACACGAAGGTTTTTGACTCCCATCGCCTTTATTAAATCGGCAATATCGATTGCGGTAGTAGGCATTCCCTGAAGCGTATAACCTGTACCAGGATGATCTTGCTGACCTGTCATACCGGTTATTCTATTGTCCAAGATGATTGTAATAGAATTGCCTCTATTGTATATGACATCAAGCATACTATTGATACCAGTATGAAAGAAAGTTGAATCACCTATTGTAGCTACAGCTCTAATATTTTCATCATAACGATTGAAAATCTTTTGTGCACCATGAGCCATACTTACACTTGCTCCCATACAGATTGTCGTATCTTTGGCGTTGAGTGGCGCAAAACCACTGAGTCCATAACAACCGATATCTCCAGCAATCATAATGTTTTTTCTTTGTCCTAATTCATAGAATAATCCTCTATGAGGACAACCTGCACAAAAAGTTGGAGGTCTAGAAACAATATCTGATGCATCGTATTCAATTGTTTCATGGCTTTTATTTAATAAAGACTTAGCTATGATATCGGGATTGAATTCACCTTGGTTTGAGAGTTTTTCTTTACCGAGGCATTGAATACCACGCGCTTTGATTTGCTCTTCAATAAATGGTTCTAACTCCTCAATGACATAAAGTGTTTCAACTTGATCAGCAAATTCCTTTATTTTTTTAAAAGGAAGAGGATAAGTATAACCGAGTTTTAAATATGAAACTGAATCTTTAAAAACCTCTTTAGCATGTTGAAAAGCAATTCCAGAGCTTATAATACCAATTTTTTTATCATTCCATTCAAAATAATTCAGAGGAGAATTATTAGAATATTCTTCTAGCTTGATTAATCTAATTTCTACTTTTTTATGCAATTCTCTTGCTACAGAAGGAACGGCATCATATTTTTGAAGATTTTTAACATATGGTTTTTTTACAGCTTCTTCTCTTTCACCAAACTGTACAATAGTTTTACTATGGCAGATTCTTGTTGTCATTCTAAAAAGGACAGGAGTATCATATTCTTCGCTTATTATCATTGCTTCTTTTACCATGTCCTTGGCTTCTTGACTATTACTAGGTTCAACCATGGCAATTTTAGCGAATTTTGCGTAGTATCTGTTATCTTGTTCATTTTGAGACGAATGCATACCTGGTTCATCTGCAGTAACTAAAATAGTTCCACCTGTGACACCTGTATAAGCAAATGTGAATAATGGATCTGCAGCCACATTTACACCTACATGTTTCATTACAGCTAAAGATCGAGCGCCTGCAATTGAAGCGCCGATAACCGATTCAAGAGCAACTTTTTCATTTGGAGCCCACTCGGCAATAATATCTTCCTTATAAGGAGCAATATTTTCAAGAATTTCTGTACTTGGAGTTCCTGGATAAGCAGATGCAAATACAACACCAGCTTCATATGCACCACGTGCAACTGCTTCATTTCCTGTCAATAATTTTTTCACATTAAACCTCCTAGCTTCAATAACTACAAATCAATTATACTAAATTTTTTTAACAATTACAANNCAAGTATACTAAATTTTTTTAACAATTACAAAATAATTGTAGATAAGCAAAGTTCTTGACTTCAGAATAAATTTTCATTCCTTTTTGTTAAAAAAGTGGAGTATTAGAATTCTTAGTCATCGGATGAACAATTAAGGTGTAAATTATTTGCTGATTGAGGTATAATATTATGTCAAGGGGGATTCTAAATGATGAAGAAAATTAGATTGGTGGCAACAACAGCTTTTGGTATAGAGGCAATTGCTGCTCAGGAAATAAAAAACTTAGGATTTGAAAATGTAGTGACAGAAAATGGTCGTGTTATATATGATTCTGATTTAACAGGTATTGCTAAATCAAATCTTTGGCTCAGAACACCTGACCGAATTTATATACTATTAGATTCGTTTATAGCAAAGTCTTTCGAAGATTTATTTAATAAAATTAATAATATTCCCTGGGAAAATTATATTGAAGAAGATGGAGAATTTCCTGTAAATGCAAAAAGTGTTAAGTCGACGCTTTTTAGTCTGTCTGATATACAGTCAATTAGTAAAAAAGCTATTGTAAATAGATTAAGTGATCATTATAAAGTTCAGTGGTTCAATGAGACTGGCAATGAGTTTTCCATTGTAGTAGCAATATTAAAAGACAAAGTATCTGTCTTATTAGATACATCCGGAGATGCTCTTCATAAAAGAGGATACAGGGCACAGGGAAATATAGCTCCATTAAAAGAAACTCTAGCAGCAGCACTTGTGTTGATTAGTAGATGGAAACCACAAATCCAATTAATTGATCCAATGTGTGGTAGTGGTACGTTATTGATAGAAGCTGCATTGATTGGAAAGAATATTGCACCTGGTATTAATAGAAAATTCGTTTCGGAGTATTGGAAATGCATTCCTGAAGGTGTTTATGAAAAAGCTAGAGAAGAAGCATATAGTATGATTGATAATGAGAAAGAACTTGTTCTAGAAGGATATGATATTGATCCAAGAGCGATTAGAGTTGCTATCGAAAATGCTGAATTAGCAGGAGTTAAGGATAATATTCATTTTCAAGCTAGAGATTTTAAAGATTTTAGTACAAATAAAAAGAATGGTTATATTATCATCAATCCACCTTATGGTGAAAGATTAGGTGGTGGTATTGATGAAGTAAAAGAATTATATAGAGAAATGGGGGAAAAACTTATCCCATTAACAACTTGGTCTAAATATATAATTACTTCTTATGAAGATTTTGAAGTAGAATATGGACAGAAAGCTACAAAGAACAGAAAGTTATATAACGGAAGAATAAAAACATATTATTATCAGTATTATGGTGAAAGACCAAAACGCAATAATAAGGAGATTCCATGGCAAGAAAAAGAAAAGGCAGATTAGTATCGTTAATATTGTTCATAATCATTAATATTATTGTTTTTAATAGAGGGACAATTTATGGAAATGTAAAGAGTATAATCGGTTTTGGAGATCTGCAGGTTAGCGAGTTAAAAACTGTAGAATTTGAATATGATGTTGAAAGAGGGATTATTCCGAAAATTTTTATACTAAATGAATATATTCTAAGTATTGTTGATACGAAAATAACGCTTTTTACTGATGAAGGTGAAGCCAAATGGCAACAAACTAATGATTTTGAAGATTTATTAGTTGATGGAAATGAGAATTTTTTTGCAGCCGTTGATTATTTAAAAGGAAATATATATATATATGATTATAGAGGCAATATTAATGCAAGCTTACTTGAAACTGGTGAAATATCTAGTTTGAAAGTAACTAAAGAAGGCTATATTATGGTGTTGATGGAGACCTCAAATTCAATTTTGATATATGATCCACAATTAAATCTTGTTTCACAGGTCAATATAAATAAAGGAGATGTAGTTTCTTTTGATTTTAACGAAGAAAATCATTTTTTATATATTGGGACCTTAGACATGGAAGAGAACCAATTGAATTCCTACATCTATAAGTATGATTTGNNNATGAAATTTTATTAAAAATCTATTTTGATGGTTTGAATTTTATTAAAATTTCTGATAAAGAAATTGGGACATATAATGAAATGATGGAATTAATTGATTCAATCAATTCTATCGGTAATGTTGATTTAATTGCTTATAAAGATGATTTGATAGTTACACAGACTCTTGATAAGAGTAGCGAGGTTATTAAAAATAATAATAAATACGACTCGGTTGGTTTTGATCTTTCTAAAAACGAAGTGGTTTTTAGAAAATCCTACAAGGAAAATTACCAGGAAATTGTATTTAGGGATGACGATTTTATTTGTTATAATAATAATGTAATAGATATTTATAACCGTGAAGAAGAACACATAAGTCATTTTGATTTGACGAAGGATATAAAAAAGTTAAGAATTTTTGACAATGATAGAATTGTTGTTTTTGGCGTAGATTACTTTACTATTTTTGAATTGGGATATTAGGTGATGCGATGTGATGAATTGGTTAGATATAGTTATTCTCGTTGTTATAGTATTTGCAGCAGTGAGAGGTTCGATAGTTGGAATGATTAAATCATTGATTGGATTATTTGCGTTGATTGTTGCTTTCATTACTGCAAATATCTTTAATGATGATTTGGCTAAGCTGATTATTGGACAAACAAATATTAAAAACAGTTTACAGATTTTCTTTGAAAAAGATTTATTCAATAAACTTTCAATCCCAAAAATTGATTTACCTGAAATTAAAACTGATGGATTTGGTGAGATTGGCGATTATTTAAATAGCATTTTGTCAAACAGTGATATTTTTAAGGCGTATTCATTTAGTAGCGTTGGTGAATTTATAGCCAATGCAGTAATAATTTTTTTCTCTTGGATTGTTATCTTTATAATAGCGTATATTGCTGTTCGTATATTAGGAATTATAGTAGAAGAAATTTTCAAATTACCAATTCTAAAGACAATCAATGGAATCGGTGGGTTTGCAATTGGACTGATTAAAGGTT
>LGVF01012031.1_pt1 | contig 10178 bp, 10 predicted proteins | sample 469901 | NCBI WGS metagenome assembly LGVF01 (sample SAMN03893561, study PRJNA290197) | marine sediment metagenome | material: sediment; isolation source: combined push core samples #3730, #5133, and #5579 collected at Hydrate Ridge | place: Pacific Ocean: Hydrate Ridge | reverse complement strand
CAGTACCAAAAACGCTGAACGGCACTGGACAAGAAGCATCAGAAATGTTTTATCTGGATACGGGCTTGGCTATATTCGAGATGACCCATGATGGGGATGGTTATTTTGGAGTCTGGCTTTTGGATGATGACGGAGACAAGATTGATCTTCTTGCGAATGGAATTGGAGAATTCGATGGATCTAAAGCGGTAGGTATCGGTGAAAGCGGGATTTACCTATTGGATGTCAGTGCTAATGGGAATTGGGAAATCTCAATAGAATGAGTATTCCTTGATCGGTTCCTTCGGAGCAATCTTCTTATTCGTTAGAGAGTTATAAAAATTGGGTGTGGATATGTCTGAACACATAAAAATGGGATTAATAAGGTTTAAGCATCATGATGATGTTTCAAGAACGGTAGACATGCAGTATCGCTGTTTAACCCAAACTCTCCATTAAGCATAAACATGAGGTAGAAACAAAATGGGAATAAAAGATAAATTGCCCTTGATTCGTAGTGAAAAACAAATAACCAGAATATTTGGATACGTAGTGTATGCATTTGCAATCTTACTCCTAATTAACATATGGTCGTCTTCAGATACCCTGGATACTCCACCCGCAACACCCACGCCCGAAGCATCAACACAGGCAGCCACATCGGAAGCAGCAACCGCGACTCAAACACCAGAACCGACCGCAGAGCCAACATCGGATCAGCCGAAGCTCGGGAGTTACGAGAACCCGGTTCCAGTGAGCGAAGCGTTCCTATCCAACACCGGCGCATTACGAATAACGATGCTTGAAGTAGAGCGTGGCGCATCTGTGAACAACGCAATTAAAGAGGCTAACATGTTCAACGATGACCAGGATAGCGGGAACGAATACATGTTTGTTAAAATCCGGTTTGAGTATCTGGAAGGCGATGACGAGTTCCATCTTTCGAGCAGTGACTTTGAAGCATACGCAAACAACGTCGAATGCGAAGATCCGTTAGTGTTGGTCATGCCGGATGACCGACCAGAGATGCAATCGGTTACCATGATGCCGGGCGGAACTGTCGAGAAGTGGAAGTGCTTTGAAGTACCGAGCGGCGCACGGGTAACGATCGCCTATAATCGGTTGCTCGCACCGGCGTACTACTTTGATGTGGGCAGCGATTGACGCCCACACGTTCTTTTTTATTCAGAGGGTGCCGCAATGACGTTCGAGATTTGTAGGCAACTCTGCAACAGATAACTGATTGCCGTCCACCCCGTCCACAGAATCCATGATGGCTAGCGGCATACTGTGCACACCCAACACACCAGCCAGTACACCACATTGAGAAGATGCAACCAATATACGCATCCGCAGCGCCATGATGGAAATCCACACAGTTCAGCGATAGATTTAAACATGGTCACGGTGAATATACAACATATCCATTCTATGGTGCCAAAAAAACGCAAAAAAACGCTATTAAGATTATGTTTCTCAAATTTAAACACGCTGTCGAATCCGTGCTCGAAAAAGCGCTCGATGCGGCAGGCTACCCAACAGACAACCTCAGAATCGAAGAATCTGCGCATGCCGACCTCGCGTCATCCGTATCCTTCGGGCTTGCATCACACTACAGAGAGAATCCGGCGGTAATCGCAAAGAAGATCGCAGATGCCGTCATGATCCCCGCTGATTCGCTGATCAGAACAGTGGATGTTTCCGGACCATACATCAATTTCTCGGCAAGCAAACAATTCCTTGAGGGTGCGGTGCATGCGATTCTTGGACAAAAAGAACTCCACGGAGAAGATGATAGGACAAGCGTGGGACCGGGGATGGAAACGGGAACCGGGGGTACGAGAGGGAAGGTTATAATCGAGCACACCTCTGCGAACCCGAATGGTCCATTGCATGTCGGGCACATCAGAAATTCAGTGATTGGCGATACTCTTTCCAGAGTTTTGAAGAAAGCAGGATATGAGGTTGAGATTCAGTACTATGTCAATGACATGGGGCGGCAGATTGCAATCGTCGCATGGGCACTGGATCGTTTCGAATTCGACCGCCAGAAAAAAACAGATCACGCAATCGCAGACGTCTACATCCGTGCAAATCTGGAGCTTGGCGAGGACCCTGATCTGGTCGGCGAGATCGATGCTCTGATGCAGAGAATCGAGACCGGCGACGAAGAGATGGTTACGAGGTTCAGCGATGCAACAGACCTGGCAATCGCAGGAATTACATCCACGCTCGAACGCATGAACGTCCATCATGATCTCTTTGTACACGAGTCAGAGTTTGTGCGAAGCGGCGAGGTCAATAATTTCGTGCAGGAACTGGTCGAACGAGGGCTTGTTGAGACCGTTGATGGCGCTCTCATGGTCCCGATGCCAAAACTCGGAAAAGACCTCGTGATCAGGCGAAGTGATCAGACCTCGCTCTACGTCACACGTGACCTCGCATACCACCGGCGGAAAGCAGAGGCGTGCGACCGCGTAATCGATGTCCTTGGAGCAGACCACAAACTCATATCCAGCCAGTTATGCCACGTCCTTAGTGCGTGCGGGATACAAGAGCCGGAGATTGTAATCTTTGAATTTGTCTCCCTTCCAGAGGGCTCGATGAGCACCCGCGCAGGAAAGTTCATCTCGACAGACAAACTGCTCGATCAGATCGAGAAACAAGCGTTTTTAGAGGTTACCAAGCGCAGACCAAACGAAAGCGAAGATTTCAGAAACCGTGTCGCAAAAGAAGTCGGTATCGGCGCTGTCAGGTACGATATCGTGAAAGTCTCGCCTGAGAAGGCAACGACCTTTGACTGGAAGAGTGCGCTTGATTTCGACAAACTCGGAGCCCCGTTCATACAGTACTCGCATGCAAGGGCTTGCAGCATCCTCGAGAAAGCGGATCATGCCACTGAGTCGATCGATCTGGCTCTGCTGACCGGGGACGCCGAGATCGCGCTCATAAAAGAACTTGCCAGATTCGAGTATGTGATCGACTCTGCCGCAAGAGAACTGAAACCACACGTAATTGCAATCTATGCACGGGAGCTTGCGGAGGCGTTCAACCAGTTCTATCGGTTAATGCCGGTTCTCAGTGCGCCCAGAGATCTCCGTAACGCCAGAATCGGGCTTGTTGAGTGTGCAAGAATCGTGCTTGCGGATGTGCTCGATGTGCTTGGGATCGCTGCGCCCGAATCGATGTGAGCGTGCCCGATTGCATGCAATGATTGTGTGCAATGATTGTGTGCAGCTTGCGTCCGGCGCAATAGATGTATGAGCAGGGGACGTTCAGCCCTACAAAGACCGGGCACCATTCCGCGGTTGATTGGAATCGAAAAGAATGGTTGCAATGGAGGGGTCTCCAGAGACCAAAGTGTATGAATATGCTCGAGTAACAGGCTCTTTGGTAATTCGCGTTGCAAGCGTCTCGTAGATGAATTACACCGGTGTAGTATTAAGTGCTTAGGGATCACGAATGCCACGAATAAACGAATGACACGAATGTTAAAATGGAATAAATTCGTGTAATTTGTACATTCGTGTAATTCGTGATAAAAACTGCCAGAAACATACAAAATTCTCGGGAAACACCTCGAAACCAGAGTGGGATGAGTTGGGTAAATAACCGATATGACTGGTCGTTCGTTTACTGCAACGCGAGATACCAGAGACCCGTGTAATCTCGTGTAATCTCGTGGTTTTATAGGTTAATATCCACACAATGTACTCTTTTTCCGCAATCACACAAATTCAATCGCTTTTGATGGACAGGTCACGATACAGGCATCGCACAGGATTTTGTTCTCGCCGAAACGCCTGCATTCGCCGACGTTTCTGGCTACGACAACGCCGTCCTCCACAACCAGTATCACCTTATCGTTGGATGGTGCGAGACCGATAGCCGCGCCATGCGGGTCATTGGCGACGTTCACCGGGCAGGCGACCACGCAGTTCCCGCATCCGAAACATAGCTCGTCGTGGATGATTAGGCCCGTCTCGGTTGCGCCGCTGACCGGTGCCATGAGCGAGGACAGTTGCTCCAGTTGATCTGCGTACTCACTTTCGTACAGCGGCGGGCACTCCTCAAGTACGGATTCTCGTGACAGAAGCGAGCTTGCGAATGCCATACACGTCGGCTTCCCGCACTCCTTGCAGTTCAGCTTTGGAAGCAGCTGATATATCTCCATTATGCCTACCATTTTTCTCATCTCCGCGGGTTATCACATATCACATATCGCGTATCATATATCACATACAGGCGTTACCTTAATATCTCATAAACGTTCAGTATCGCATGCGCGGGACTCCCCCGATAGCACGAGGTGCATATTNNTGCGAGATGTGGATGGTAGCGAACATGGAGTGTTTTCTGGAAAACAGCCACGGCAGGCAGCTCTCAAAGTTGCCAACCGAATCGGTGGCGACAAAGCCAAACCCCTGCAGATACTGCTGCGCGAGCGTGGCACAAAGAAGATACACGTATTTGAGGGATGGAGGGAGCAGGTCAACGCTCCAAAGAACAAGCCGGACTGGATGCCAGATAAGATTTGGAAGCCGAATGTACGTAAAATCGGTATCGAATCACTCGATTGAGTCTGAGTGATTCCATTTTTTATTTTTACTTATTCCTCCTCAGCCTCATCCCCGTTTTCGACACCGATTGTTGCAAAGAACCGTTTCATCACAACTTCCTCAGCAATCTTCATTAACGCTGGTCTGTCTTTTGTATCACTGAAGACTCCTAGCGGGATCTGTGCGCCAGCTGTTGTCGCGTGCCCTCCTGCCGAGCCGGTCTCGCCAAACGCACGATGCATCGCTTCGCCGAGATTTAGTCTGATGTCATTGCTTCTTCCGGAGAGGTATATCTGATCCTCGCCGACTCCGTAGACGAGAACGGTCGTGATCCCCTCAAGGTTCAGTAGGTAGTCCGCAGCCTGCGCAAGTGCATCCCGGTCCTTCAGAGTCCCGACGTTTGTTATAAGGTAGCTGCCCCTGATCTTCCGGTTCCTTATTGATTTTCCGAATGTGTCCAGCGTCTCTATGGAGATCGCCGGTGTCTCGATCCGGTTCAGGATTTCATGGTCTGCAAGCGGATACAGAAACGCCGCCGCAGTCAGATCGACCGGATTGGCGTTTCGCTTGAATCCAAGCGTGTCTGTTCGGATGCCATACAGTAGGGCAGTTGCAAGATCTTTATCAATTGAAATATCAAGCTCCTGCAGATATTTTGTCATTATCGTTGCCGTAGCACCCGTGTTTGGACGGATATCCACATATTCGGCATGCACATCCTCCATCTTCACGGGATGGTGATCGATGACGATATCGACAACGACGTTCTTTGGTACCAGGTTATTCTCCTCAGGAATCGAGCAATCAATCAACGCAATCTTCTTGAACTCGCTTAACGAGCGCGCCTTCTCTTCATCGATCTTGTCCATACCGATGTGGAGCAGATTGACGAACGCCTTGTTCTCCTGATGTCCGATCTCCCCGCGATACAGTATCTCTGATTCGGTGCCGACGCTCGCTGCAATCGCCTTCAGCGCAACGGCACCGGACATCGCGTCGGGGTCAGGGTTGTCATGCACAACGATTGCGAGCTTGCCGTCACCGTTCGAGCGCAGGACGTTTAAGATGTCGGATGCATGTTTGGCAGACTCCACACGCTCAAGAATTCGCATCGCAGCGTCGGAAACGATCCTCGGCGGCACAACCACGCTGTCGGCACCCGCCTCCTCGAGTTCGTTCTTTCCGATAGTGCTCGGCGCACGTGCGATGATCTGGATGTTGTCGGATGCCTGCTTTATGGTGGCGATCGCATTCTTATTTGCAGCGACATCCGAACTGAGTATCAGCACCACTTCGACGCTCTTGATATTGATTGGGTCAAGCAGGTTCGGATCATTGAGGTCTCCTGCGACCGCTTCAAACTCCTGCTCCCGTAGCGTCTCAACCTTCCCCGCATCCTTGTCAATCAAGACGACTTTCTTGTTTCGCTTGATCAGCTCTCTTGCAACCGTTGACCCGATACTCCCGCTGCCCACAATAAGATATGGGGACTGTAGCTTTGTATCGCCGTTAGTCCCGTTGCCATTGGTATGCTTTCCGGATTCCTTAATGTTGAAACCTCCACACACATCAGATGTCTAATCCCATAATGCTCTTATCTCATAAGTCGTTTTGGTAATACTTTAGCAGAGGTTCATCGCATATATGTCTATCGGCGATATCAGAGTTCCAAACATTAATTACAGACGGGTGGCTATAGGTGTGAGTGATGGTCGCAATCACGCGGCATCACCCGAATTCAGGAGCAGGTGCTGATGGCATGATCGAGGAACATGAGGTCGGAGCATGCGGGTTTGCATGCTGGGTCTGTCTGTCAAAGGAAAGCGGTGACTGTCCGGGCTGTAAGCAATCGCAGCCTCTTTTGAGGGAGAGAACCGGGCACGTATGCCCTATTTATGAATGCGTCACAATGATGGGCGTTGCGAACTGTTTGCGATGCAAGGAACGGGTGTGTGATCTCAGACGCGGGCTATCAAAGGGCTACTGTCCGGCATACCTCGCTCTTGTGGTAAAAGACATCCACGTATAATATTAATACTATGAGGAGATTCAGGAGATTCAAATGGACAAAATAGACTATGTGCACCGCATGCTCACGGGACTAGGTGTGGCGATCGCAGAACTCTTTGGAAGATCGAGCCAGGAGCAGACCAATCTCTTTGCATCATACATCGGTACCGAGATCGGTAAACTTCTTCTTGAAAAAGGTCTCGTGGACCGGGATATGCCGATAAAGCAGTTGATCGATGTGCTCGCAGATGAACTCGAATTTGGTGGGGAGTATGAGGTCACAGAGACGGATGGTATGGTCACACTCACAATTAAGGAGTGTAATGTCTGCCCGATGAAAGCGGGGGGACTAGCGTTCGAGAATACGGTATGCCCGATCCCGGGAATTGTCAGGGGTGCAATCGACGTTATAAAAGGTACACGGGGGAAAGGTTATGCAAAACTCAAGCCAGGAGATGAGTGCAAGATAACAGAATGTGAAACAACATCGGAGGTGAGGTCATGACCGAAGAATGGCGCAAAGAGACGGTTGATTATGTCGTGTACAACGCGATCTCTTATGCATTCGAGCGGGCGCTGAAGGAGACGCTCGGAGATGGTGCGTCGATCATGCAGACCGCGATGATTCCGCTGGTCGGCGTTGATCTGATAACAGCTACTGAAAAGGAGCTTGGAATCGAGTTCAAACCAGGAAAACCCATCGATGAGTTCATGAGGGATCTTGCGAAGATGCTTGTCGGACTCGAGGTGGCTGACGAGATACACTGCGTATCCGATGGGACAAAGGTTCGATGCAGCGTTAAAAACTGCATCAACACGCTCGCGCTCAAATACCTGCGTGAGAAAGGGATTGATTCGTGCGTTCTCTGCCCGCCCGGCTTTTATGCAGCCTCGGCAGCCAGAAAGGTTTTTGAGGAGATGTTTCAGATACGGATAACAAACACTACTTCCGAACTCGGGGAATGCGTGGTCACTTTTGAGTTGATTGAGTAAGGTGGTGAACGAATGCCTGAGACAAAGAAAGAAAGACTGGACAAAATTCTTGCCAGATTCGGGGAAGTCGGACAGATCAGGGCAGTCGGAATCGTCTCCAAGGAAGGATTGCTGATCACAGCGCGCATGCCTCCGGAGATGAACGAGCGGATCGTCGCTGCACTCTGTTCCACGATTATGGCGAGCGCAGAGACCGCAAGCACCCAGATGGGGACCGGAGCAGTGAGTGACATCCACGTAAAGACCGACCTGGGCACAATACTGCTCCAGCCAGCCGGAGAAAAGGCGGTTTTGATCGCGCTGGCAGAATCCGGCGCGCAACTCGGACTGATCATGATGGAGATTGAGACGCGGGCGAAGCAGGTGCAGGAGATCCTTGAAGAGGTGTAGCATGGAGGGCATGGCAAAAGAGACCGGCGACAGACGTAAAACGCACATTCCGATGCTTGACGAGATGCTCGGCGGCGGCATGCCTGCCGGCACATCGATGCTCTTCACCTCAACACCGGGTGTCGCGTCCGAGGTCTTCGGGTACCAGATCATAGCCGAGCGCATGGCAAACGACGACGACGTCTGTTTCATGTACACGAACACTAGAACGCCTGTTGAGATCGAGCACGTCTTCCACAGGTATGGTTGGGACCTGCGATCGCCCATTGACTCGGGTCAGGCATTCTTTGTCGATTCCATATCCCCAATGATGGGGATGCCGGCAATCGGGAAATACGTGATCGACGACTTTGCAAAGAGCGAAGAAGCGGTCACGAGTGCGATCTCTGATATTGCAGGCGGAACCGCCGTAATCGAAGACATTTCAACGCTTCTCGACACGATTGGCGTTGATCAAACATTCGAATTGATCGATGCGCTGAACAGGGAGGCACGGTCAAACGATGTGAACATGATCTATATGTTCACGAAATGGAACTACGAGAACGTGGCGCTTGAGCGGCTCTCTGAGATCGTTGACTGCGAGGTCAAGCTCTTCAGTGTCGAGGAGAAGGTGATCTACCGCCAGGTCTTTGCGGTCACAAAATCGAACTGGATAGAGACGTCGGGAACGAAGATATTCTTCGAGGTTCTGGAGCCGGGCGGTGTTCGGGTCTTCATTCCGAAACTGCTTGTGACAGGACCCTACAACGCCGGCAAGACCACGTTCACGCATGCGATCGCCCCGGATGCCGTTTCAGTGGAACGGCAGACATTCGAGCTATTCCCAACAACGGTCGGGCTCGACATCGGACATATCGATCGCAAAGGATTCTCTGCCGATGTATTCGGAACCCCGGGTCAGGAACGATTCGATCTGCTCCTCGAACCGCTCGGAAGGGAGTCAATCGGTGCGTTCATCGTAATCGACTCGACAAAGCCGGAGACGTTCGTTCGGGCAAAGGAGATGCTCCGGATGTGCCGCACCGAGGCGATACCAAAGGTGATCGTCGCAAACAAGCAGGACCTTCCTGATGCGCTCTCACCTGCGGAGATCAAGACGAAGATGGCGCTCTGGGAAGACATCCCGATAATACCAGTCTCGGCAGCCAGCAAAGATGGACTTGACGAGGCTCTGGACACGCTATTTAGCCTTATTTACAGAATATGATTCCAAAGATACCGTCCGGGATTGCAGGATTCGATGAACTGACAGGCGGGCTTCCTGAGAACACGATGACATTGATTTACGGTCCGCCAAAGACAGGAAAATCCATCTTCTGCTACCAGTTCCTGCGCCAGGCGGCAGCAGAGAACGATATCTGCATGTATCTGATGACCGATTACACCAGATCCCAGCTCGAGCAGCAGATGATGGCGTTCAACTGGTTCATCAGCGATTATATCGCAAACAACGGGCTATTTGTGATCGACACCGCATCAGGCTCGGTTGGCGCTGTGCAGAAGGAGAGCAAGAACCTGATGATCTCATTTCCGCAGAACCCAACCGACATAACAAGCAAAATCATTCAGCAACTGCAGAACATCTATCAGCAGACGCAGCGCTTCCGATCGGTTCTGGATTCATCGACCACGCTCTTCGCGTTCAACTCGCCGATGCTGATCATACGAGTGCTCAAGTCATACATCATGCGAATCAAGATGGCAGGCGGAACAGGCGTAATCACGTACACAGAGGGTGCAGTTGAGCCGCAGATCGAGACGATGCTGAAAGCGAGCGTCGATAACATCATCCACCTCGACAGCGAGACGCTCACAATCGAGGCGATGGCGGGACTCAAACACGTGGAGATGAGTTACCAGATAACAGATGAGGGAGTTGTGGTGTGGCAGTGATTGGGTTAGGGTATTTAGTATTTCGCATGCGATAGGGGACGGTCGCACCATCTGGTTGTGGGGGATTCAATGAATTCGTTCCAGTGAGTTGTGGTACCACTCAATATTGTGTTGATATCCACATATATGCTCCACACCGCCACAACTTGAGATTTTGGGTCTTTGGTATCTCGCGTTGCAGTGACCGACACTTATAGAGAGATTGCTCATTTATCTAAATCGCTACACTTTAGTTCCAGGTGTTTACCGGGAATTTTATCAAGCTATGTCAGTTTTTATCGCAGACTAAGGACGAGGCGGTTACCCGCCTCTCCTCGTCTCAGAACGGTACAAGAAAGTTTCCCTTCATAC
>LGVF01070780.1_pt1 | contig 10182 bp, 8 predicted proteins | sample 469901 | NCBI WGS metagenome assembly LGVF01 (sample SAMN03893561, study PRJNA290197) | marine sediment metagenome | material: sediment; isolation source: combined push core samples #3730, #5133, and #5579 collected at Hydrate Ridge | place: Pacific Ocean: Hydrate Ridge | reverse complement strand
CATTAGCAAATCCGTTCCAAATCCCGCGAGATGTAATTATGTTTCGCCTGAGAAACTTGTGCAAATGGTGAAAGAAAAGGGGTGCCAGGGGACTTCTATATCCTTTAACGAGCCTATTTTGCTTTTCGAATACTCACTTGATGTCTTTGAACTCGCGAAAAAGGAGGGCTACTATAACACATACGTGACGAACGGCTACATGAGCGCTGAAGCGCTAAGGCTGCTGGTGGAGCATGGGTTAGATGCGATGAATGTGGATGTAAAGGGCTGTGGGGAAGCGGTGAGGAAATATTGTGGTGCTGACGCGGAGAAAGTATGGAGGAATATAAAGGAAGNNATTGAAATTACAACGCTCATTATACCGGGTGTGAACGATGATGAGGAATGCGTGAGGAGCATCGCTTCAAGAATTAGGAAAGACACCGGGGAAAACACACCATGGCATGTAACACAGTATTATCCGGCTTATAAGTCGCTTGAATTCGGTCTTTATAAAGGAAGAACGCCTGTTGAAATACTGGAACGTGCGTGGGAAATAGGGAAGGAAGAGGGTTTGAATTATGTTTACATTGGTAATGTTCCCGGGCATCCTTATGAAAATACTTATTGTCCACGTTGCGGTGCGCTGTTAATCAAGCGCTATGGGTTTGACGTGGTTAGTTATCGCATAACCACGGAAAATAAATGTCCTGAGTGTGGAGAGTGTATCTCCATCTGCACAAAATTCGGTGGAATTTTGAACAGACAATGAAAATTTTTCATCTCTGAAAAACATCTCCCGTATATTTATGATACTTTTATTAAAGTTAATGTTAATCCGACAATATCAAGTTAAGATTCCTCAAAATAATATCGTCGAATATAATTTTATCTTACAGGTCTTACAGGCACGATATAAGGTCTTCCACCGTGATTGGGCACTTCCACTTCAACATCATAAACGTGCTTTATGTTTTCAGGCGTGAGCACCGAGGCAGCGTCTCCGGCATCAAAAACCTCGCCCCCATTCATCATTATTATCCTATCGGCGTATCTCGAAGCTAAGTTAAGGTCGTGGATAGCCATTATCGCAGCGATACCCTTTTCTCTTACGATGTTTTTTATGATGTCCATCACCTCAAGCTGATGTTTGATGTCGAGGTTAGAGGTAGGCTCGTCTAACAAAAGAACATCAGGCTCTTGCGTGAGTGCCCTCGCTATAAACACTTTCTGTTGTTGACCGCCGCTGAGTTCATTAATGTCACGCATGGCGAAACTTTTGATGTTCAGCAGTTGTAGAGTCTCTAAAACCTTTTTCATGTCTTTTTCGCTGCTTCGCCAGCCAATATGAGGACGTCTGCCCATGAGAACGGTATCAAAGACCGTAGCAGGGAAGACCTGAGCAGAACTTTGAGGGATATACCCCATTTTTTTGGCGAGTTCCATCCTGCTCATCTCTTTTATCTCTCTTTCGTCCAGCAGTATGCTTCCCCGCTGTGGTTTCAAAATCCTGTCTATACATCTCAGCAACGTGGATTTTCCAGCTCCATTTGGACCCACTACACTTAACATCTCCGATGCCCTCAGCTCTATACACACATCCTTAAGTATCGGCACACTCGCATAGCTGAACTCCACGTCTTTTATTTTTAGTTTCACCATTTCACCAATACTCCTTCCTTCTCCTTATTATAAGATAAATGAACAAAGGAACGCCCATAAAGGCTGTCAATACACCCACAGGAAGAATAACAGGTGCCATAATCTGCATTGCCGCTATGTCAGCCACAACAAGCAATACAGCGCCTACAAGTCCAGATGCAGGGATTAAAAATCTGTTATCACCACCAATAACCATGCGTGCTATGTGAGGAGCAACCAATCCGATGAATCCGATGGCGCCAGTGAAGCAAACGATGGCGGATATTAATAAGGATGCGAGCATCAATACAAATATTCTAATACGTTCGACGTTTACACCGAGGCTTTTTGCTGATTCATCCCCAGCACTCATCACGTTTAAATCCCATGCCTTTAATATAACTATAGGAATGCAGCATGCAAGCACGATAGACATGGGGGACAGTTTGCTCCACGCTGCTCTTCCAAGGTCTCCTACCATCCAGAATACCACTGCCTTTACTGCTTCTGCCTCTGCAAAGTACATTACCAATGTTATAGCCGCGGAAAAGAGATACATCATCGCAATGCCTGCAAGTATCATTGTCTCCGGCGTAACTCTTTTATATAACGCTAATCCAAAGATAAAAAATGCAGGTATCAAAGAGAAGATGAATGCATTTCCTATGATGAGATATTGCCCACCAGCAAAGCCTGCGCCAAAAATTATGGCAATGGAAGCACCGAATCCAGCACCATGTGCAATTCCAAGTGTATAAGGACTTGCAAGTGGGTTTCTAAGTATCCCTTGCAGCACACATCCTGCAATGGCAAGACCAACGCCGGCAACGATGCCAAAAAGGATACGAGGGAGCCTTATATTCCATATAATTGTTGTTGCAAGCGCAGGCACGTCGAAATGATTCGGGAAGAATCTGTGAAGAATTGTGGTATAAACCTCTAAGACTGAATATTTTATAGGTCCAAGCGTAACACCTATACCGAGTAAAAGAACTATTAAAAAAAGGAGGGAGGTAATAAAGAGTATCTTTCTCCCAATAAACCTTTTGTATTCTTCTTCTACCTTACTTCCCGTTTCTGTGCTTTCTACTACTTTCTCTACTGCTGACATCCTTATAGTTTCGGCTTTTATTCTATTACCAATTTATAAAGGTTGAAGAACTTCTTTACTTCTTTTACCTCTCCTTTTGGAATTTTCTCAACAACTCTTTAAACTCCTCCGCAGATTTTACTACCGAAGGTGCAGAGACGCACAGCAGCCTTGCAGGTTCATCACTAAGATTTTTAATGCCTGCAACCTCATTGGCAGGTATAAATATTACAGAATCGGCGTTGATAGTTGTTGTCTTATCACCAGAACTTACCTCTACAACCCCTTCGATGCAGTACAGAATATTATCCTGTGGATGGGAATGTGGCGTAACATCAAACCTGGCTGGCAGTTCTAAATATAGCAGCTCTACCTTGTCAGTGAACAAAAGTGGCTTTACGATACCTTCTGGAGTCTCCAAGCCTTCTACATCCTCAATTGTCACAATCTTCATTTTTTCGCCTCCTTCTTCCCCACGATAAGCATTGATGGGCTTGGCGGGGTTTGAATATCAAAGATACGAACTTTCGAGAATCCTGCTTCTTCCAAAAGATGCGTGTATTCATTCACGGTATAGCAATGATGGTCTCTATTCATTATGGAAATGTAAAGGTCAAATAGAACAGATATCCGCGGAGATGTCCGATTCTCATTGATAATCCAGTGATTGAGAATCACAGCGCCATTCTCATTAAGGGAGTCATAGATTTTATCCAGAACAGATTCTATACCTTTCTTTTGATAAAATACGTGAGAAACAAAGACCAGATCGTATCCGTTTCCGATGTCATCAGTATTGAAGTCTCCACTCATCAGTTTTATTCTATCTTTCATCCCATGCTGGTCTATGAACTTTTTAGCAATCTCGACCACATGCAGCAGATCAAACAAGGTAACTGCTGACATCGGATTTTTTTGAGCGAGTGCCATCGAATATACGCCATGCGCACCACCCAGATCAAGAATTCTTTTCGCATTCACAAATTCCGGGACATCCTTCAATGTGTCAAATATTATCGGGAGTTCATGGCATAATGCCCCTTCTGCATGCCCGAGTATCTGCACTTCGTCAAAGGTGTATTCTTCAGAACGCTCTTGCAAAGACCCACCGTTTTTCAACGCTTCGTCGAGGTATGAGAGAAGTAGGTTACTGCCAACTGTTATTCTAACAAAGTTGCCTATGTAGTGCGTTTTTCCCTCTACCAAAAAAGTTTCTGCATCTACCGTATTGGCATACTTTTTGTCTGACTTTGTTAGCAGTCCAAGCGTAACCAAAACATTGAGAAATTTTTCTGTTGCACGAGGGTCTGTCCCCATTTCTTCAGCAAGCTCTTTTGCGCTTTTAGATTCGGAGAACCTGGTAAAAACTCCTTTTTCAATTGCCGTAAGCAGTATATGGGATACTTTATACCCCTGTATCATCGCATCTATCGGTTCCGGGCTTATTTTAGGCAGTTCATTAATACTGCTCATTTTTCATTCAACCTCCTTTTTAAATATTATAATCGCAGAGGAGGGACCATAAGCGCATTCCTCAATCTTAGCGACATTTTCCATCTTAAATCCATGTGTTTCTATTAGATCAACATATTCGTCTATCGAAAACATCTGTTGTTCATCACCCCAAAAACACATGTCAAAATCCCACACTGCGGACGCCAACGACCCTTTTCTATTCTTGTGGATAACGCAGTTTTTGAAAATGAACCTACCATTCTCGTTGAGTACGCCATGAATTTTACTCAAGACTCCATCGAGTATGGCTCCCTGCAGGTAAACGTGGGAAATAAACACTATGTCATACCCCTCTCCGATGTCGCCTCCCATGAAATTGCCTTCCTGTATCTTTACCCGACCGCTCATTTCGTATTGATTAATGTGTTTTTTTGCATTTGCAAGCGCAGGTACTCCGGGAAAATCAAACAGTGTTGCTTCGAGTTCAGGATTTTTATCCGCGAACGCGATGGCATAGAGACCATGCGTGCCCCCAAGATCAATAAGCTTTTTCGCATCTTTAAACCATATATAGTTTGATATGACTTCAGCAGTTGCTTGAACTTCACCACGTATTGCAACCTCCTTCATAGTCAAACTGAAGCTTTCATCGTATAATCCCCATCCAGCCTTATCTCCGGCATCCGGCTGCACATACCCATGCTCTAAAGCTTGACCTATTTTTGCCCAATCATCATAAGGACTTGTTCCAACTGAAATTGTCTTAGCTGTCTTGATGTAATTGCCCTGATAGAATGGATTTCCTTTTGCCAAAAAAGTTTCTGCAAGTGCAGTATTAGTGTATATTCCGCTATCTTTAGCAAGCAATCCTATTGCAACCAGAGCATTCAGAAGTTTTTCGGTGATGTATGAATCAGTTCCAATCTCCTGAACAATTTGTTCAGCGGTCTTTGGTTCTTCGGATAATGCTGTAAAAATGTCATAATTAACAGCGGTAAACAGAACTTGAAAACTCTGGTAGCTGTCTGCCATTCTGAAAATTTTTTCAGGACTTATCTTGGGCATTATATTCGATATGCTCATTATTTTATCTCCTCCTTTTGTTTTTGATAGAAAAAATTTGGGAGGGGAAAAAATCTTCCTCCCCACTAAACTCTTTGTATTTTTTTATTTTCTTTTTTGTTTCGTGCTTTCTACTTCTTCTGTGGACATCCTTCTCCTTATAGCCGCTTCATTCTATTACCATGTGTGAAGGTCGAACAGCTCAGTCATCTCTGTCCAGATACCATCAGCCCCGTAAACCTCCTCAAGTATCTCGTCGCCCTTTTCCATTACATCCAAATCGGCGAATTCGCCTGGGTGGAAAAGTTTAGCCATATAGAAACACTCGATAACGCCTGTTGCTGGATCCCAGCCAAACTGGAAGCCTTTTGTATAATAGACCTTTTCGTTTGCAACAGCGGGTATACTCCATAGATCAGGGTCTGAGAGCACATCCTCTATCGAGAATATATGTGTCCCCGGTGAGAAACTATGAATCAGGATTATGTCAGGATTCCAAGCGATGACCTGCTCTTTTGAGACTATCCACATCATAGGGTCATAGGGTCCTGGTGTACCTTCCTCAGCAACAAGGACACCTCCAGCCGGCTCTACAGGACCGTAGAAAGCCGGAGTGTATGTAATATCGCCCCAGAACGCAAGATACACCTCTGGCTTCTCATAATCTGGCATGTCCGACGTAACCTCTGTAACTTCATCGATTTTTTCGTTAAAGTATGAACTCAGCTCCTCAGCTCTTGCCTGCTCGTTAAGAACATAACCCATTGTTTTCAACTGTTTAAACCCTTTTAACTTAACAGCATCATAGTCCACGCCTGATGCAATCGTTGGTACACCTACGGCTTCCTGGACTGCATCTGCATCTGCAAAGGCAACAATAACCAAATCTGGCTCGAGCGATGCTATCACCTCTAAGTTGGGACCACCGTAATAGGGACTGCCTGCGATAGGAAGTTCTGTAAGCTCCGGATGCGACATACATATAGCTGGGTAACGATCTGTAGCATCATCAGCGGTAATAGCGTCTGGCACACCAACGATTTTATCCGCTGCACCAAGCGCGCAAATTGTTCGAATATCCTGCGGCATGCTGGAGCTGGCTATCCTATTGATTGGCATGTTTAGCGTTACTGTTCTATCAGTGGCATCAATGATCGTAAGCTCACTCTCCCGGCCAAGAATAATCAGCCCGATTTGCGTCATATCTGCTACACTTACTCTTTCGTCATAATTCGCATCTGCTAAAGTAGTTTCATCTTCGTACAACAAGATTATTCTCGCTGTGTATGTAAAGTCACGCATGTCAATGGTATCGTCTTCGTTGGCGTTGCCGTAGATGTCCAATGTGTAATCGTCTTCATTCGCAAGCACTGGAGATATTAGCAAAAGTGAAATAGCACAAACTGCTATTCCTACTAACACTATGTTTTTTGTTTTCATTTTTTTTCTTTTTCACCTCCTAAACTTTTATTATTCACACCTTCTACTACTCTCGTTTCTTTCTCCATCTTTCCACATCACCTTCCTATTTTTATGGGGGGTTCTCTTATTTTCCCCTAACACCCCCTCCGGGATTCGAACCACGGAAGGGACAGATTTTTTCTTTCTTAGCACAGGTTCTTTGGTATGAAAATACTTTATTATTTTCATGCTCATGGGTGTCCCTATGGGTCATGAATGTTTCTTTGGAAAAGAAAGAAAGTGTCCGTCCAGCCCGGTATCTATCTATTCTATTTTGCTCTATTCTGCTCATTCCTCGTCACTTCACCTCCTCCTTAGCTGCATATACGCAATCCCTACCGTGCCGGCAATTGCGAATATCACTTCGAATCCCGGTACTGCTGGCGTAGGCGTTGGTGTCGCTCCCGGTTCCAGTGTAGGTGAAGGAGTTGGCTTTGGCGTCACTCCTGGTGCCAGTGTGGGTGTAGGCGTAGGCATCGCTCCCGGTTCCAGTGTAGGCGTAGACGTTGGCGTTACAGTTGCAGTAAGTGTTACGCTCCATATCCACGTGTGCATATCAGATAATCCAGTGGTTGTGTTAGTTGCAATTACAGATACGTTCCAGGTGCCAATATCTGCACTCTTCGTAAAAACTGCTTCCGTTACGCTTTCATTTGTTTGCACTTCTGTACCATTTATTTGCCAGCTAATAACAGCTATTTGATTTATAGAGATATTGAAAGTTCTCGGCTCGCCTACTACAGTGCTTACAACTGCTTCCGCAGGGTTCCAAGCCGTTATGTTTGGGGACCCTGGTGTAACTTCTTCGCCCACTTCTTCTTCTTCATCCTCCTCCTCTTCTTTCTCCTCACCTATCATAATCTCGGCACCATGCCAATTCGATGGTATTATTCCCCCAGTTGCATTGACAAGTTCTCCACTTGGGATACTTAACTCGCTTTTTTCTCCCTTTTCTCCCCTTGCATCGAACTCAACTTCTGCTATATGTCCTGAACCACTTATAGCCTCACCAAAAGGCATAACAGCAAGCACCCTCACGGTGTCTTCAGTGATGAAACGGTGCACAAAAGTCGAAAACCCCTCACCGTTTATTTTCCCTTTCTTTATCTCGCTTATTTTTACCACATCTGGATTGAAAGACAGGTCAAACTGCGCTGAGTTGAGGTCAGTTATACTATCTACATCTATAGTAACAACAAAAGTTGCTCCTACATCTACATACTCCGGTGCATTAACTCTGACTTCTGCTGGTTGTGCTATTACTGGCGTAACTGCGAAAGACAACGCTATTACCGTTAAGACAAGCAAAACTGCTATGCCCGGCATTGACAACTTCATACTCCTTCTTACGCTATTCTTTCCTTCCACTTTCACTTTTTACTGTTCTCCTTCTTTTACCTTTTACCAGAGTCAGATCGCAGGAATTTATGCATTACGATACTGACTCAGTGCGTCAACTTACGTTCGTAGAACGGTTACTTCGTCACCATACCATTCCGCTTCTATTTCCTCCGCTTCAGTGTTCACGAGCAGCCCTCTGGAGAGTTCCAAATTGCTTTTTTCGCCACTTCTTCCTTCCACCTTAAATTCTACTTCTGCTAGGTATCCCGAACCGCTTGCACCTTCCACGCCTGGTAACTTAACAAGTACCCTTATTGTGTCTGTGTCAAAGAAAGACCAGTCAAAAACCGGCACCGCTTCCCCATCTATCTCTCCATCCCTCGCTTCGGTTACGATCACCACACTGGAATCGAAAGAGAGGTCAAACTGACCTGCGTTGAACTCCGTAACGTTTTCTATCCTTATCGTTGCGTTGAACGTATCTTCCACATATTCCGGTGCATCCACGCTTACCACCGGACAGAAAACCGTTACTTCGTCACCATACCATTCTGCTTCTATCGCTTCCGCTTCGGTGTTCACGAGCAGTCCGTTGGAGAGCACCAACGTGCTTGTTTCGCTGCACCCTCCTTTTACTTCGAATTCTAATTCCGCTAAGTAGCCCGAACCGGTTACTCCTACGCCCAGCGGCATGTTCACAAGCACCCTTACGGTGTCGGAATCAATGAAGTCCCAGGTGGCTGATACTTCGGCACCCTCTATTTCCCCTTCTCTTACTTCGGTTACGATCACCACACTGGAATCGAAAGAGAGGTCAAACTGACCTGCGTTGAACTCCGTAACGTTTTCTATCCTTATCGTTGCGTTGAACGTATCTTCCACATATTCCGGTGCATCCACGCTTACCACCGGACAGAAAACCGTTACTTCGTCACCATACCATTCTGCTTCTATCGCTTCCGCTTCGGTGTTCACGAGCAGTCCGTTGGAGAGCACCAACGTGCTTGTTTCGCTGCACCCTCCTTTTACCTCGAATTCTAATTCCGCTAAGTAGCCCGAACCGGTTACTCCTACGCCCAGCGGCATGTTCACAAGCACTCTTACGGTGTCGGAATCAATGAAGTCCCAGGTGGCTGATACTTCGGCACCCTCTATATCCCCTTCTCTTACTTCAGTTACGTTCACCACGCTGGAATCGAAAGAGAGGTCAAACTGACCTGAGTTGAACTCCGTAACGTTATCCACGTCTATGCTCGCATCAAAAGTTAATTCTACGTACTCCGGTGCATCTACAGTGACCTTCACACGGTCTTCTGCTTGCACTGCTGCCAATCCCAGAACAGGAATCCCCGAAAAACTGATAATAGCTGCTACTATGCAAATTACTGCGCACCTCGCTAAAACACTTTTCCCTATTTTATCTATTCTGCTTTTTCTTTTGCCCATACTTATCCCTATTTCACCCCCTTAGTTTTATTAATTTTTATTTTTAAATGATATTTGATAATATATATAAGCTTTTCGATATTTTCATGGTATCTTCAAAAAACTATAACTTATCGCTTCTTTAGTTTAAAAAATCTTTTCTTATGAAATAACCCTTTTAAAATTCAAAAATCGTATTGGTATAGCTGGAGAATAAATCCCAATGTCAAATACTACCAAATCCCCAGTAAATCCCAATTTCTAAATCCAAAAGAAAAGAAAAACACACTTAAATGTTTATTTGATAAAGCTTTCTTTTTAAAGAAGAGTTTTTGGTAGTATTGGTATATATTTGGATTTGGGATTTTCTAAGGAGCTGACCAAATACAACCCCTTTTACTTCGTAGAACCTCTCTTCCTCTCACCTAATTTCCGTATCAATCCCAACCCTTTCTCCTCTATCCCATTTACTTCAATGTACCCCTTTTCCACTGCACCCTCAACTATCTCCTCTCCTGTTTTCGTACGGGCGAAAACCGTTGACCACCCGTCTTCAGAGCCCACCGACCCTACAGAAATGTCGGCAAGCTCAGCCGTGTAATCACCGCAAACCGAGCATCCCTCGCTCTCATAAGGCTTTATCTCGTCCAATGCAATACCATAACGCTTACCTTTATCGTCATAAACCAGAAACTCCTTTCCCTTTATGTCGAACTTCCGCACGCGTT